>Ga0153954_1000316_pt1 | contig 41639 bp, 28 predicted proteins | sample TSFL038MetaG_FD_102277 | JGI IMG/M metagenome (GOLD analysis project Ga0153954, IMG submission 102277) | Attine ant fungus gardens microbial communities from Florida, USA - TSFL038 MetaG | ecosystem: Host-associated > Fungi > Mycelium > Unclassified | place: USA: Florida, Wekiwa Springs State...
CCCGCCGTTGAGCGTACCGGAGCCGCCCAGGTACTTCTGGACCGCGCCCGCAGGGTTGATTGGCCCCGGCGGGGTGAGGTTCGTGGCGGAGAAGGTAAGCGACGGCGTACTCACCCCCAGCGCGATGGTCGAGAGCGTGGCCGCGCCAGTGGCATCGGTGGCGATCGTCGCCGAGAGCTTGGTGGAGGTCGGATACCAGAGCCCTTGGAAGAGCACTCCCGACGGGGCCGACGACGTCACGCCGATGGACAGGTTCGAGGCCGGGTTGCCGTCCTGATCGACCACCTGAATCTTCGTCCGATACTGGGCGACCTGGTAACCCCGCGCCCCGGAGGGCATCTGGGCCTGGGTGGTGGACCAGGTCCCCGAGACAGAGTCCTGCGCGCTGTACCAGAGGGCCCCCTCGGCGTCAACGGCGAAGAGGGCGGTCGCGTCCGTGGGGTTCGAGTCGACGTACACCGCCAGGAACCCCGTGTCCAGCGGGATCCGCGGCGCCCACTTTGGGCCGATGGCGCTCTCCCGCCCGACCTGGTGGAGGACCGACAGCATGCCATTCGGGTCAATCGAGTACAGATGGATGGCGTTGACCAGGTCAACGACCGCAGCGGCGTTCTTCACCAGCCCGCTCTCGAGCTTCACGACGTGAGCGGTCGTCCCCACGTTGGAATACAAGTTGTTGTGGATGTCGGTGAACAGGAACAACGCCGAATTGTCCATCCAGAACCCGGTGAGGACTGCCGCCACCGGCTCCGGCACGGCAACCGCCCTCGGCCCCGCCGTCACGGCCGTCGGCGAGCCCTGGTAGACGTCGAGTTGGCCGCCGGAGGTGGCCGTTCCTGGCACAGCGAAAACCCAGTCGCACAAGGCGTCCACGAGAAGCAACACCGGCTGGGTCCCCACCAGCGAGTTGCCGGTCTCGAGGGAGGTTGCAGCCCACCGGCCGTTCCGCTCACGAACGAACAGCAGGTTCCCCCCCGAGTCGACCCCGAACGCGATCAGCTCACCGGTCAGCGGGTTGGTGGCCACGCCCAGACCCGAGCAGAAGGGCAAGACGTCGGGGGCCGACCAGGCGCCTCCGGAGTTGGCGACGTGGTACAGGTTCACCGAGTCGGTGTAAAAGCCGTGGGAGGTGCCGTCCATCTGGACGCCGGCCGCGACCTGGTTGACCCCGCTGGTGGTCCCCACTGTCGAGACGTGCCAGCCCGAGGCGCCGGTCCCCGAGGAGGGCACGATCTGGCAAAGGACCCCGTCGGACCGGATGAACAACGCCTGCGGCTGGCCACCCGGGCTGAAGACGCCGACGGGCGCCGACGACTGAAGATCGACGAGGACGTCGGCCGTGAGGATGTAATCATCGCTAAGCGCAGAACTGCTCGTGAGCGTGTAGGTCGGAGTGGACTGGGCCATTCGGGGATCTCCTTCGGTGCTCCTAGACGGGGATCACGAATTCCTCGACCCGGATACGCACGACCTTGCGGAAGCTCTGCTGCTCGACGGTGCGGGAATAGGCCGGGTCATGGAAGTCCGTCAGCAGTGGCGGCTGGGGACCGAGCAGGTGCTCGCGCCCGATGAACGCCGTCCCCCCGCCGTGGATGTCGGCCGAGCTGGCCCCCCGCTCGATCAGGCAGGGGACGCGGTGGATACCCCGGGCAAGCAGGCCGAAGGTCCGATGGTAGCCGTCGCGCAGGAAGAGGCGCCCGCGGTACTCGACGACATGGATAAAGGGGGTGCCGAAGACGACCTCGACGCCGAACAACTGCGCGCCCCCCTTCTGACCGAGCGGGCGCACCGGCGATGCTCGGAGGTTCGGGTTCAGCGAGGTGATCGTCATCCCCCGCTCGTCCTTGTCGAAGGTGCCGCGGAGCTCCTCCTCCGAAGCCCCGTCCGCCGAGGGCAGGCACAGGGCGGCGAGCGACCGCCAGTCGTCGGCCACGGCAGCGGCGACGCGCTGGGCGATGCCGTCCAGGGAGATCGCCTTTTGAAAGGCAATGACCCGGCGCAGGTCGACGAGAGCGGCGCGGACGTCCCGCGGGCGGCCCTGTTCCCACGCGGGGGCCCGCATCTGCTCCAGGTAAGAAGCGCCCGCCTCGGCGATCTCAGCCGGCAGCGGCCCGAGCTCCAAGGGTTCCTCGGAATACGGAGGGCGCGTGCGGAGCGTGGCCCTCGCCGCGTCGAACTCCTCCGAGGCTGCGACGGCCTCCTTCTCGCTACGGGGCAGTTGGAAGCCAAGCAGCGCCGTGATCGCCTCGCGACGCTCGAACCAAGGCAGCAGAATCCGCACGGGCCGATTCATTCGACCAGAACCTCGAGGAGGCCCTCTCCTTATTATAGCAACTATTGCCAACTCACCACGTGGTACTTGCATGACTACCGCATAAGGGACAGGCTCTGCCTTTGGTGTTTAGGCTCCTCATTCCTGCCCCACGGAGCCTTCCCGGAAGATGGAGTCTATGCGACTCTCGAGGAATCCCACGCCGGATCCTTCAAGGCTCATCGGAGCAGACGGCAAGCGGCCGCCGATTTAAAGCGGTTTGATATTTAACAAAGCGGAACAGCGTTATCTAGAAAAATACCGCCGAATTCCAGGCCGCGGTGGACGTCTCGATTGAGGGTAGAAAATTCCGTACAACAGGACCTTCCGATAGGTCGACCCTTTCTTCCCGGCCAGTGAAACATCCGAGGCGATGACTGGCCCCTATCTCCCCCCGCGCAGCCTCTCCGCGATGAAATCCTCGACGCTCCCGAATACCCGGCAAACAAGGATACGCCCGCAGGTCGCTTCCGCACGCTTTATCAAGAAGAGAAGAAAGCTGCAAAAGCGTTGATGCAAACCTTTGATAAAGCTCCCAACATCAAAGACCGCGAGGAATTTTCCAGGAAATCCGAAGACTTGGTTCGGTCTACACGTCTTTCTATCAGAATCCTGTTCCCGGATAGACTCCGTGAGCTTCCTCGAGTTCTGATTCTCCGTCGCTTAAATCAGCACGCCTCGACTGGAGTCAATCGCTCCAGCCGAGGCGTTGCCTTGCGCGGGTAAGTGCCTCGTGGAACCGTCCGCCCGCGCGTCGCCTCGATGAGTTCGATCGGCGGAAACCTGGCTCAACCGACGCTCCCGACGATCCTCAAAGGCCCTAACGAATCGCCCCATGGAGCCATAGACCGCCTATACAACCAGCCTCCGACATTGGTAGTATATGGCACGCATCGGACGCGTGTCCGATGCATTCAATGTCGTCACCCCCCTATGAACGTCGAGCCCAGGAGTGGTTACCATGCGATCGCGATGGTTGACCCTTGCCACAGTGCTCCTGCTTGCCCCGGCCTCGCGAGCCGGCGAGCCGATCGACTTGAAAGTGCTTTACGCCGGCCATTCCGGGAGCGACCGCGAAAAGGACTTCAAGGCTTTTCTCGCCGAGCATTTCGCCCAGGTCGGCGCGACGGACTACGAGAAGTTCACGCCCGAACAGGCCAAAGCATACGATGTCGTCATCCTCGACTGGACCTCGATCGAGCCGAGGGACGAGAAGGGGAACCTCAAGACAGGCCCCGGCGCGGACTTGAACCTGCCCAAGCCGCCGAAACTCGCGGAAAGCTACGATCGGCCTACGATCCTGATCGGCGCCGGGGGGGGCTATGCGATCCGGCCGTCGAAGTTAAAGATCGACTGGCACTGCCTGTGCCTCGATGACGCGGCCCACGGCATCAAATCTTCGCACGACATCTTCCAGACGCCCTTTAAGATCAACCTCCAACTCGAAGATCGCCCAGTCCCCACCGGCTACCGTCACTACCCGGGCGGCGACGAACTCGGCTCCACGATCAAGGTCTGGAAGGTCCAGACGAGGATGTTTCCGGTTCTCGACCCCGGCCTGGTCTCGGATCCGTACGGATTCGCCGACTCTCCCGATGCCGAGATCATCTCCGCGGGACTCAATGGTAAAGGTCCCGATTCGGTCGCCCTCGGCCGGCAGGGGAATTACTTCCTCTGGGGCTTCTCGGCGTCACCGACCGACCTGACCCCTGAGGGCCGCAAGTGTCTCGTCAATTCCGTCTGTTACATCAAGCGGTTCGAAGGCCAGAAGCCGTTGGTCAAGAAGACGGGGAACGCCCGCGAATGGATCCTCGTCGACGCCAGTTGGGTCGAGCTCTACTACGATCAAGATCTCTACACGAAATTGTTCTCGGAAGACGTTCGCAAGCGCTTCGGCAAGGACTTCGGCAAGTACCTCCCTTACTACAAGGAGAACCTCGAATACCTGCAGCCTTGGGGTGAGAGCTTCGCGGTGGACGAGGACGTCAAAGGCCTTGGTCTGTCCAACCGCAAGGTCGAGCTGCTCGACACCTGCGTCTCGATGCTGGAGCAGGGCGATCGTCCCGACCTCGCGCGGCGCGTCCTTGAACGGTACACGACGGAGCGTTTCCCCGACGCGGCCGGCTGGCGGACCTGGCTGAAGGCGAACCGCCGCAGGCTCTTCTTCACCGACTCGGGCGGCTTCAAGTTCCTCGTGGCCCCCGAATCCCTGATCGGTCCGGCCAGCCTGGGGCGGTCGGCCCGGCTTATGGACGATTCGAGCCGGAAGCCCGACCGCCGGAATCCGGTGGTCGCCGAGGCCGAACTCTCGGCGCTGGCGATCCGGCGCGGGGACCAAGCGGTCCTGACCATCCGCGTCGAGACCGCCCCGACCTGGCACATCTACGCCGTCGAGGGGTCGGGTGGCCCCGCGATCGCCACGGTGCTGCGGCTCGAGCTGCCGAAGGGCGTCGAAGCCGAAGGCGAGTGGTTCTGCCCCAAGCCGATCAAGTCCGCGGACGGCCAGATGGTCTACGAGGGTGAGCTCGAATTCCGCCGCAAGCTCCGCGTTGGGTCGGATGCAGCCCTGGGCTCACTCAAAGTGGCCTGCGAGCTTGGCTATCAAGCCTGCGACCCGTTCTCTTGCCATCCCCCGACCAAGACGGAGTTGATCGCAAAAGCCAAGGTCGTCGCCGCGACGCCCGGGAAGTAGCCCCGAGGCGTCGCGTCCTCAAGGCGATCCTTGTGCGGCACGGGTCTTCCTTTTTTCTGGCTTCCGGCGCGGAAATTCATCATCCTGACCTGAGACGCCCGACGAGTCGCGGTCGGCTCGCGGACGTCTCCTCTTGATGTCTGATGAATGTTCGAATCCTCTTTCCCAGCCGGGAGTCGGTCGTGCCTCGAAAACGCATTCTGCCCCTGGTGTTGTTCGCCCTCCAGGCCCCGTGCCGGGCTGCCGAGTTTCCCAGCTTTCGGACCCAGGAGATCGACCCTCACGTCGGCAACGTCTGCTACGCGGTGACCACGGCCGACGTGGATGGAAACGGTAAGCCGGACGTTGTGGCCGTGGCCGAGGATGCGGTGGTCTGGTATGCGAACCCAGGATGGAAGAAGCATATCCTCATCAAGAACGCCACGGAAAAAGACAACGTTTGCATCCAGCCCCACGACATCGACGGTGACGGCAAGGTCGACTTCTCCCTGGGAGCGAGCTGGCAGCCGACCAACACCAAGACGGGGGGCACCCTCCAGTGGATCCGCCGCTCGGGAGAAGGTGATACCCCCTGGCAGGTACTTCCCATCGCTTCCGAGCCGACATTGCACCGGATGCGTTGGGGTGACGTGCTCGGCACCGGTAAGAAGCAGCTCGTGGTGGCTCCGCTCCAGGGGCGGGGGACGAAAGGACCGAACTGGGGCGAAGGGCAGGGGGTGAGACTGCTCGTTTACTCGGTTCCCAACGACCCCTCGAAAGACACCTGGCCGGTCGAAGTCGCCGACGACAGCCTGCACACGATCCACAACCTCCAGATCATCGACTTCGACGGCGATGGCCACAACGACGTCGTAGTCGCTGCCTGGGAAGGGGTGTTCGTGCTCAAACGCGACTCGTCGGGTCACTGGTCGAAGACCCAGATCGGCTCGGGCAACCAGGAGACGAAGCCGTTCAAGGGGTCGAGTGAGGTGAAGGTCGGCCGACTCGCCGACGGCCGCCGCTACATCGCGACGATCGAACCCTGGCACGGCTTCCAGGTTGTCGTCTACACCCCACCCAAGTCGGGTCAAGGACTCTGGGACCGCCACGTCGTCGATGAGCCCGTCCAGTGGGGCCACGCCGTCTGGTGCGCCGACGTCGATGGCGACCAGGATGAAGAACTGATCATCGGCCAACGTGACAAGAGCCAGAACCCTGCACGCGACCCCCAAGGTCCGGGTGTTCTCATCTACGACCCAGAAGCTGACTCCTCGTCGATCCGATTCACCCGGCACGTCATCGAAAACGGCGGCGTCGGCACCGAGGACCTCATCGCCGCCGACCTCGACGGCGACGGCGACAACGACCTCGTCGCCGGAGGACGTTCTACGCATAATGTGCGGATCTACTGGAATCAGAAGACTTCTCAGCACGATTAAAAACTTGAAGAGGTTTCTCTACCCTACAAATCTCGTAGGGTAGGCCTTGACCTACCTACACAGAGTTGTAGGGTGGGCCTTTCCACCACGGAACTCTCCATAGTCGATGCCAGAAGATTGGTGTGCGGCACCCACCCTCCGAGATATCATCATGAAGGCGATTGTGATTACGGGTCGGGGCGGTCCTGAGGTCCTGGAGCTCCGAGAGGTTCCCACGCCGGAGCCTCGAGGGGAGCAGGTCTTGATTCGGGTCCGGGCCTGTGGATTGAACCGGGCCGACTTGATGCAGGCGAGGGGGCATTATCCTGCGCCGGCGGGGGCTCCGGCGGATATTCCAGGTCTTGAATACGCGGGAGAGGTCGAGGCGCTCGGTCCCGACGTGACGGGACCGCTCAAGGTCGGCGACCGTGTCTTTGGGATCGTTTCTGGAGGAGGACAGGCCGAGTTTGTGGTGAGCCATGAGCGGATGGTCGTGCCGATCCCCAAGAACCTCGATTTCGAGGCCGCGGCAGCCGTCCCCGAGGTCTTCCTCACCGCGCATGATGCCCTGGAGCTCCAGGGAAACGTCCGCGCGGGGGAGCGGGTCTTGATTCATGCGGTGGGTAGCGGCGTCGGAACGGCGGCGATCCAGATTGCCCGCGCGATGGGCTGCGTCGTCTTCGGGACCTCGCGCACGGCCGAGAAGCTCGAACAGGCTAAGCCGCTCGGCCTCGATTACGCGATTCCCGCCGGGACGGCAGATTTCGCCGAGGTCGTTCAGCGGGAGACGGGCGGGGCCGGGGTGGATGTGGTCATCGACTTCCTGGGCGGACCTGCACTCTCGAGCAACCTCGCCAGCCTGGCCACGCGGGGCAGGCTCGTCGTGGTGGGTCTGCTCGGAGGGGGATCAACGTCCATCGACCTGTCGACGCTCTTAAGGAAGCGCTTGACCGTGGTGGGGACCACGCTTCGCGCTCGCCCCTTGGAGGAGAAGATCGGCGTCACCCGAAGGTTCGCCGATCGCGTCGTCCCCTGGTTAGAACGCGGGCTGGTTCGTCCGATCGTCGACAGCGTCTTTCCCTTCGACGACGTTCGGATGGCTCAGGCGCGGCTCGAATCCAACTTCGTTTTCGGCAAGGTCATCCTGCGACTCTGACAGGCCGTCCGCTTTGAGTTGGCCGTCCTGAATCTCGAGCACCAGGTCGTCGGGCGTGATGAACCGTCGATCGTGCGTGACGACGACCAGGGTCGTCTGCCGCTGACGCTGAAGCCTGCGGAGAATGCGGTAGATCTCGTCTCCGGTCTTGGAGTCGAGTTCTCCCGTCGGCTCATCCCCGAGCACGAGGATCGGATCCTTAATCAGCGCTCGGGCGATGGCCACGCGCTGCTGCTCACCTCCCGACATCTGGTAAGGGCGGTGTTCGAGGCGATCCCCCAGACCGACTTCGGTCAGCAACTCGGCCGCGCGCTGACGCTGCTCCGCGGTGATGCCACGCGGGAGGAACGGGATCAAGACGTTTTCGACGGCCGTCAGGTTGCTGATTAGATTGAACGACTGAAAGATGAAGCCGATCCGATCACGGCGGTAGGCGTTCTGCTCGCCCTCGGACATGGCCGTCAGGTCGTCCCCTTCGACATGAATCGAGCCCGAGGTCGGCCGATCCAAAGCTCCCATGAGGTAGAGCAAGGTACTCTTGCCCGATCCCGAGGGGCCCACGATGAACGCGAACCGCCCTTTGGGCACGCGACAACTGACCCCCCGGAGGGCTTCGACCCAGCGATCACCACTCCGGTAGGATTTGTGTACGTCGACCACGTCAATCATCACGCACCCTGTGACCCGTCCGTTCAACGACTCTCGGAAGCCGGTCTCGAGATCGAATGTGGCCACGAGCCTTAGCTCGTCGTCCGTGGCCGTCCTCGCAGGCTTCAAGACTCTCCAAGAGCCTCGGGGCCTACGTGCCACTCTTCCCTTCGCTAATGCGACCCGACGCGGATGGCATCCATCGGCACCAGCCGTGCAGCACGCCAAGCAGGATAGAGCCCACCCAGCGTCCCAGTCACCACCGAGAGCAGAACTCCTAAACCGAGAAGCCAGCCCTGCCACTCCAGGCGTATGCCTCCCGAGACGAATTGGTTCGCAATGGTGATACCGACGACCAGCAAAACACAACCGACAACCCCGGCAAGCAGCCCGAGAAAGGCACTCTCGAGTGTCACCAGTGTGAGGATGTTGCTCTGCGACCAACCATTGGTGCGCAACACACCGAACTCGATGAACCGCTCGGTGGTGCTCATCAGCATGGTGTTGATGATGCCGACGATCCCTACCATGAGGGCCAGGCTGACCGTCATCATGAGGAACTTGTCGACTTGCCCCATCAACATCCCGAAGTTGTTCATAAATTCATTCATGCTTCGTGCATCGACACCGGTATTCGCCTTTTCGATGGCCAACGAGACCCGGTCGTTGTAATCCGGGTCGGAGGTCTCGGTGTAGAAGCTCGAAACCGTCTCCTTGGACATCCCCAGCAGATCTCTCGCCACATTGATGTCCATCACGATTACGACGTCCAGGAGCATCGAGCCGGTCTCATAGATCCCGATGATGTTGAAGGGCTTGCCGCCGATCAGGAGCTTGTCTCCGACCTTACGGGGCTGGCCTTGAGCATCGGGATAACTCTTGGCGATCTTCCGGCTGATGACGATGTTCGGTTGTCCCTTATCCCGGGAATCGAGGAATCGTCCCTCGCCGTGGTTCTCCTTCATCGCTCTCGGGTAGACCGCACTTTTCAGATGCTGGTGTGCTTCAATGTCCTGCCCCTGGATCACAGGCTGATCCAGGATCGATTGTCCCCCGCCGATAAAGGCTTTGGCCACCTTCCCTATAAGGCCGACTCCTTGAATGTTCGGCGCGACTTGCCAAACCTCGGGGGCAACGATCGTCACATCGGGAATTGCCCGGATCTTCGCGGCCAGATTCGCCGGCAGCAAGCTGAAAACGGGACTCATCGCGTTCTCGCGTACGACCATCACGCCTTGGACCCGGCTCAGCGTATCGCCGACCATATTCCGCAAGCCGCGCGAGAGGCAAAAAAGTCCCATCACCCCCAAAATTGGCACCGATAGGCCGATCAACGCCAGGATCGTGCGTAAAGGGCGGGTCATCAGGTTCCGCCAGGCAAAGATTCCCATGGCTCCTTCCACCCCAATCCAAGCGTGGAAACCAATCACCAGTACCGGTTTTCGACGACGATCACGACCGGACAACTTCTGAGGATTATAGCCATCCTCACGCTGTGGCCAAGAGGCCAGTCCCCCCATCCATCAGGCCAACCACCGGGAAGCCCCCCTGATCCGATCAGTCGCATCATGACTTTCCTGCAAGCGACGGGCCGAGAGAGCCTAATCGAGAGCTTACCTTAGGAGCCGAGTGTCGATCCGTCCCTGTTTGGATAAAATCAGAATCCTTTGGGTGCATCGGTTCAATCCAAACGGCATGAGGGGAGTGGCCTGATGTTCGAGCATCTTGCGAGGCCTTGCCGAGTCCTCCTGGTGATCGCCCTGCTCGGAGGTACCGAGCAAGCGATCGCCCAACCGACCTTCAAAGAGCCGGCGCGTTATGCGCTCACGGTGGCGGAACGCCAGACGCTCGAGGCCAGGCTCGACGAGTGCGGGAAGCAGATTGCCGAACTCCCTCGGGGGCAGGCTCCTGAACGCAATGATGCGATGGCCGACGTCGTCGTCTATCACAAAGCAGCGGCCTGGGCACTCCTACTAGGGGAATTCTACACCAAGAAGGATGTGAACGCGACCCTCGCCGTTCTTGATCAAGGCATCAACCGAGCCAAGCAGCTCGCCCGTGGCGAACGCCCCTGGCTCGAGGGGGCTGGATCTAAAACGCTGGGCTACTACTCCAAGGTCGACCAGTCGGTGCAGCCCTACGCCCTGATCGTGCCCGAGGGTTTCAAAGCCGACGGCAATCCGGAGTCTCGCCTCCGGCTCGACGTCGTGCTCCACGGCCGAGGGAACACCCTCAATGAGGTCCGTTTCCTCCAGACCCATGACGGCAAATCCGCGAAGCCGGGGGAGCTTACCCTCCACGTCTTCGGCCGAGGCAATAATGCCTACCGCTGGGCCGGCGAGACCGACGTTTTCGAGGCCATTGAGGCCGTCAAACGACGATACCCGATCGACGACCGCAAAATCGTCCTCCGAGGCTTCTCCATGGGGGGCGCAGGAGCATGGCACCTTGGTCTGCATCATCCCAGCCTTTGGTCCTCGGTCGAGGCCGGCGCGGGGTTCTCAGAGACAAAGACCTACGCCAAGCTCGGCGCGATCCCCGACGACCAGGCCAAGGCGCTCCATATCTACGACGCCGTCGATTACGCGGCCAACGCCTTCAACGTCCCAACCGCCGGCTACGGCGGCGAGGACGACCCCCAACGCCAGGCTTCGATCAACATTCAAGAATCCCTGCAAACCCTCGGCTACGCATTCAAGACCGAGGGCCTGGTGACCCGAGGTTCCGACCTCGACTTCCTCCGTCTGATCGGTGCCAAGATGGGGCATGCCGTCGACCCGGCCAGTGCCAAGATTCTGGCGGCATTTCACGACGAGCACGTGTCCAAAGGGGGTGTCGTCCGGCCCAAGCGTATCCGCTTTGTGACGTATACCCTGAAATACAACCGACCGGCCTGGCTCACGATCGAGCAGCTCAACGAACACTACCGCCGCACCTCGGTCGACGCCGAGATCGTCGGCAAGCGCGTGGTGGTTCACGCGATTGAAAACGTCGCCGTGCTGAGCGTCGATCGCCACGTCGCCGAATCGATCCAGCTCGGCGATCAGGAGTTCCCGCTCGAAAGCGCGGGGAAAGGCCTGCTGCCCAACGTCTACTTCCGACACACGGACGAGGGTTGGCAACAACTCGACCACGACAACTCAAGGCGCCTCGAACTCAACGCCGATCACCTCAAGCGGCATAATCTCCAAGGCCCCATCGACGACGCCTTCACGGGATCGTTCCTCTGCGTCCGAGGCACCGGCAAACCCTGGAACCCCCTCGTCCAGAGCTGGGCCGACGACCGTCTCCAGGCCTTCACCGACGACTGGAGACACTGGATGCGAGGCGAGGCCGGCATCAAGGACGACTCGCAAATCACCGAGCAAGACATCGAAAACCATCACCTCATCCTCTTCGGCGACCCAGGCTCCAACCTCCTGATCGCGCGAGTGCTCGATAACCTGCCGCTGCGATGGACGCGGACCGACCTCGAACTCGCGGGCGCATTCCGCTCGGGTGATCACGCGCCCGTGCTGATCGCCCCGAACCCGTTGAACCCTCGCCGTTACGTCGTCATCAACAGCGGTCACACCTTTGGCGCTCGCGAGTTCGCCGGCACCAATGCCTTGCTTTATCCCCACCTGGGCGACTACGCCGTCTTCCACGTCGATCGGAGCGGAGGTGAAGTCAAAACCTCGGGCTTCTTCAGCGAAAAGTGGGGACTCAAAGCCAAGAACCCCGCCACTCAGGCCTCACTTCGACAGCCCGATATCCTCGACCACTGAGAATCTCTCACCAGCCCCTTTGCATCGATTCTCAGTTAAATAACCAAGGAATATCCATCTTGTAGGTCTGCCGAGATTCTCGCGCAAGGCCTTTGGCAGACCAATCGTCGCGATCGGCCACCGTCGTCCCTCGTCAACCTTCGATGAGGGACGACTGGCTTGACGCCGTTGGGATCCCTTCGTACGATCGGCCGTGTTCGAACATTGTGCGATCAGGATTCGAATCACTGGGTGTTGTATGCGGATCTCGCGAGTGGAAGCCCTGCGCATCAAGCAACCGGACTTCGAACAGTTCGATTGGTGGCTCACGGGGCCGCTGGATTTGCTCTATGACGAGGGGCGGCGAAGGCGCGATCAGGGGGCGGCCATGTTCAACATGCCGATCGACCTGCGCAGCGACCCGGTCTTTCATGTCCTGGTGCGGGTGACGACCGACGAAGGCCTGCACGGAATCGGCGCCATCGGCCTCGGCTCCCGGGCGATGGCCGACGCGGTCGAACGCTTGCTCGCCCCTTTGATCGTGGGACGGAACCCATTCGACGTCGAGCTGCTCTGGGAGTTGATGTACCGCTCGACCGTGAACATCGGCCGGCGCGGCTTGATTCTCGAAGCCATCAGCGGTATCGACATTGCCCTTTGGGACATCCTCGGGAAGGCGACCGGGCAGCCCGTCTACAACTTGCTCGGCGGCCGGACCCGCGACCGCATCCGCGCCTACGCCAGCTACCTCTACGCCGATAAGGACCTCGACCGTCTGGCCAACATGGCCCGAGGATACGTCGAGCAGGGATTCACCGCGGTCAAGATGCGGTTCGGCTATGGTCCCCAGGACGGACGCCCCGGGATGCGGAAGAACGTCGAGCTGGTGAGAACCGTGCGCGAAGCCATCGGCGAGGACGTCGAGCTCATGGCCGATGCCTACATGGGTTGGACGACCCAGTACGCCATCGAGATGATCCGGATGCTGGAGGACTACCAGCTCGCCTGGATCGAAGAGCCGGTCCTGCCCGACGACCTCGACGGCTACGCCCGGATCCGCGCATCGACCCGCACCGCCATCGCGGGTGGCGAGCACGAATTCACGCGTTACGGTTTCAAGGAACTGATCACACGAGGCTGCGTCGACTACGTGCAGCTCGACGTCAATCGCGTAGGAGGAGTGACCGAAGCCCGAAAGATCTGGGCTCTGGCCGCCGCTTTCTCGCTGCCGGTGGTGCCGCACTCGCAGAACTACCACAACCAGCACCTGATCATGTCCCACACCAACTCGCCTTTGTCGGAATATCTCCCCCCCGACTATCGCGACGGCGACACCTTCCTCTCCGAACTGTTCATCGGCGACGCCGTGGCCCGGGAAGGCTACATCACCCTTTCCAACAAGCCAGGCATGGGCGTCGAACTGAACGAGGCGGTCGTCTCCCAATACCTGCTGCCACGTGATTGACGAATCATCGAAACAAAACAGCCTTTAAGTACCGGGCATTCCGATGGTTACAAATTCCTTATCTACAAAAAACGATCATGAGCGCACATCTTACATGGGTGGCCGGGGAGGAGCGCAGCGACGCCCCGGGGCCTGGGACGTCGTGAAGACCGGGGCGTCGCAGCGCTCTTCCTCGACCACCCGAGGTATCGCTCCGGCTTGTCGGATGGGGTTGTTATCTTGTGTCTATCTACCTCTCCTCTTGTTGTACGTGCCATCAGCGCATGGTGAGGAAATTCGCTTTCAGGAAGGCATCGTCTTCGCTCAACCCAACGGCGAGACGTTGAAGCTCAACCTGGCACGACCGGCGACAGGCAAAGGGCCATTCCCCACAGTCGTCTGCATTCACGGTGGCGGCTTCGCGGGAGGTCGGCGCGAGGATTACGACGAACTCTGCCGCAAGTTCGCCCGCCGTGGCTATCTGGCCGTTACGATCGATTATCGACTCTCTCCCAAACATCGCTGGCCCGCTCACGTCCAGGACTGTAAGACGGCAGTCCGTTGGCTCAGGGAACATGCGAGCGAATACGGCGTCGACCCCGATCGGATCGGCGCGATGGGGAGTTCGGCGGGCGGGCACCTGGCCCAGTTTTTGGGAGTCACCAACGACGTCCGCGAATTCGATGGCGACGCTCTCCCCTCGAAACCTTCCAGCAAGGTGAACTGCGTGGCGGCCTGGGCCCAGGCCAGCGACTTCACCCGCGAGTATGGCGTCTGGAAAGGAGCCGCCGAGGCCTTTCGCGGATTCCTCGGCGCCGAGTTGTCGGCCGAGACCCGTAAGCTCCACGTGCGCGCGAGTCCTTTATTCTGGGTGACTCCCAACGCAGCCCCGACGCTCCTCATTCACGGCACGGCGGATCAAGAGGTCTTGTTCGTTCAATCCGTCTGGATTTACGAGCGGCTACGATCGTCGGAGGTCGACGTCCAGCTTCTGCCCATCGATGGGGGAGGGCACGGCTTGACCGGTTCGCATCTCCAACAGGCAGAGGAGGCCACGTTTCGCTTCTTCGATCGCCAGTTCGGCTTGCATCAATAAAGAGGTATTCTCGTGAGTGATTTGCTGACAGGGATGGGAATGTCGAAGGCAAGGCAAGCCTTCCTGGAGCTCCGCGAACGGATTCTGGACGGACGCCTCGCGGCCGGAACTCACCTCACACTCCGCCCGATCGCGAAGTCGCTCGGCATGAGCGTGGGGGCGGTGTCCGAAGCGGTGCGTGAGTTGGTGCACGAGCAGCTCGTCGACTTCGAGCCGAACTATGGAGCACGCGTGAAGCGATTCGACGCGGAAACCGTGCGGAGCCAGCACATCCTGCGTATCGCCATCGAGTGCGAGGCGATCCGGCGCTGCACGGAGCGGATCTCGGATCGCAAGCTCGATGAGCTGGAAGCGCTGGCTGAGGAAGTCGACCGGCTGAACGACATCGAGGAGAAGCTCTCGGAAGCACGCCGCCGTGACCTCGATTTTCACCTCCAGGTGGCAGAGCTTTCGGGAGTTCCTTCCCTGTCGTCTGTGCTCGGCTCGTGCCACCTGGTCCGTTTGATCGCCGTCGAGTCCTCGCGTGACACCCACGCGGTGCTGCCCATTCCGAACCGCACCCACGTCGAACTCGTACAAGCGATTCGTACGCGGGACGCCGACACAGCCGAACGCGCGATGCGCGAGCATTGCGAATTCTCGCTGCAATTGCAGTTGCAACTCACGTTTGGTTCCGTCGGTCGCTGAGAAGACTTGGTCTCCGGAGGTCATCCCGTGATCCAAAGCCGACGACTGATGGGCATCGCGCTGATCGCGTTTCTCCTGAGCCCGATCGTCATTCCAAACGCGGTCGCGGCTGACCCCGCAGATGAGGCAGGGTTTGCCTTCTTCGAGAAGAAGGTGCGCCCGGTCCTGGCCGATCAGTGTTATGACTGCCACGGCCCTGAGTCGGGCAAAGGGAAAGCCAAGCTCCGCGTCGACTCCCTGGAAGCGCTCCTGCGCGGAGGGTTGTCTGGGCCGGCGATCATTCCGGGAGAACCCGACCGAAGCCTCCTGATCCTGGCGGTCCGCCATGACGGAGCGGTCGCCATGCCTCCCAAGAGCAAGCTCGCGCAAGAAGACATCAATACGCTGACGGCATGGGTCAAGATGGGTGCCCCTTGGCCTGCTTCCTCCAAGAAGTCGGTCGTTCCCGCCGCGGCCCCCTCGGCCGAGGGAACGCCGGAATGGGACAAGGCCGCGCGCGAGTTCTGGGCCTTTCAACCGACCAAGGTAGCGAGCCCTCCACCGGCTACCGGTTCGAACCCACTCGGCTCGCCGATCGACGCATTCCTCATGGCGAAGCTGGAAGCCGCCGGACTACGGCCCGCACCTCCCGCCGATAAACGCACCCTAATCCGACGCGCCACGTTCGACCTCATTGGTCTGCCCCCCACTCCGGAGGAAATCGATAGATTCTTGCATGACGATTCCTCCTCGGCATTCGAACGCGTTGTGGATCGCTTGCTCGCCTCGCCGAGATATGGCGAGCGCTGGGGTCGGCACTGGCTCGATGTTGCGCGCTACGCCGACAGCAACGGGATGGACGACAACCTCGCCTATACCGACGCCTGGCGCTATCGCGACTACGTGATCGCGGCCTTCAATGCCGACTTGCCGTTCGGGCAGTTCCTGGAAGAGCAACTTGCCGGAGACATCCTGGCTGAGGAAAACCCCGCACACCACGATAGCCTGGTCGTAGCGACCGGCTTCCTGGCTCTCGGACCAAAGATGCTGGCCGAGGACGACCCGGTCAAGCAGCAGATGGATATCGTCGACGAACAGCTCGATACGACGAGCCGCGTCTTCCTCGGACTCACGATGGGGTGTGCTCGTTGTCATGATCATAAGTTCGACCCCCTGGCGATGAGCGACTACTACGCCCTGGCCGGGATCTTCAAGAGCACGCGGACGATGATCTCGCACCGCGTCGACTCCAAGTGGAACACGACGGGCCTCGGCGGGCAGCAATCGGTACTTCGCCTCGAAGATCTCAAACAGATCATTGACAAACACGATAATGCACTCGTCAACGGTAACACCAATCGGATGAGTCCCGAGGAACGCGCAGCCCGTTCCAAGTTGCTCGAAGACGCCAAGGCGGAATACGCGAAGATTCCCAAAGCCATGGCGGTCGTCGAGGGGAAAGTCGGGGATGTGGAAATCTTCCTCCGAGGCAACCACCTGACGCGCGGTCCGTTGACCCCGAGGCGCTTCCCCACCATCCTCGCCGGCACCAGGCAGCCTGCACTCAGCGCCTCCCAGAGTGGCCGTCTCGACCTGGCCCGCTGGCTGGCGAGTCCTCAGAACCCGCTCACAGCTCGCGTCCTGGTCAACCGAGTCTGGCGCTGGAATTTCGGGCAGGGCCTGGTGCGTTCCGTCGATAACTTCGGCAAACTGGGCCAACTCCCCTCGCATCAGGAGCTGCTGGACTGGCTGGCGACCCAATTCATCAACGACGGCTGGTCGATCAAGAAACTACAAAAGCGGATCATGCTCTCAAGCGCTTACCAGATGAGCACACAGTGGAACGACCAGGCTTCGAAGGTCGACCCCGAAAATCAGCTCCTCTGGCGCATGCCTCGCCGTCGCATGGATGCCGAGGTCATCCGTGACGCTCTTCTGGCCGTGAGTGGCCAACTCGACCTGACCATGGGGGGAACCTTGCTGACCTCCTCCCCCTTCGAAAACTTGACCGTCACCGGCCTGGGTCGCCTCACCGAGATCTACCAGTCGCGACGGCGCAGCGTCTACCTCCCGATCCTGCGTAGTGCACTCCACGACCAGTTTCAGGCCTTCGACTTCCCCGATCCCGCCGTTTCCAACGGCGACCGCGTCACCACCACCGTAGCCTCTCAGGCGCTCTTCATGATGAACGGCTGGGCCATCGGATTCGCTTCCGAGAATCTGGCCAAGACGCTCCTGAACGACCCCAAGGCCTCCGACCAGGACCGCATGCAGCGTGCCAGCCTCCGCCTCTTCGGCCGCCCCGCCGATGCCGAAGATCTCGCCGAGTGGCAGGCCTTCCTCGATCGCTACCAATCCGCCCCTTCATTGGAGGCGGAGTCCCCGGAAAAACGCCGGCGACTCGCCTGGCAGGGATTCTGCCGCGCCCTGATGGCATCCAACGAATTTGTTTACATCGATTAACATCATGATTCTATCGTCAGACAAATGGCCCGGACCACACGAACCTCTTAGGGTGGACACCGCCCACCAAACTTTCTTCTCGTAGGGCAGGCCTTGGCCTGCCGAGGCTGCCGCAAATAGCCAAGACGGGCCAACGTTTGCTTTACAGGGATCCATCAAATAATCAGAGACAGGAGGTGCACGATGAAGTCGCGACCGAGTTGCTCGCCCGGCGAAGTCCCCCTGTCGCGGCGGGAGATGCTGACGCGGATGGGGGCGGGGTTCGGCGGACTTGCCTTGTCGGCCTTGCTGGCGGAGGAAGCTGTCGCGACCAACGCCACGAATCCGCTCGCCCCCAAGGCGCCTCATTATGCGCCAAAGATCAAGCGAGTCATCATGCTGTTCATGTTTGGGGGACCGTCGCACCTCGATACCTTCGACCCCAAGCCGCTCCTTGCGCGAGACAGCGGCAAGCCGCTGCCGCAGGGACAACGCCCTCGCGTCGTTTCCTTCCCCAATCGCATGGGGAATCTCGTCAGTTCACCGTTCGAGTTCCGCCAGCACGGCGAGAGTGGCATCTGGGTCAGCTCGCTGTTCCCACACCTGGCGCGTCGAGCCGACGACCTCTGCGTGATCAACTCGATGCACTGTTCCAACTCCCGGCACGGCGGAGCCGTACTCGAGTGGCATACGGGGACGGATACGTTCGTTCGGCCCAGCATGGGGTCCTGGATCACGTACGGATTGGGAAGTGAGAATCAGAACTTCCCCGGATATGTGACGATCTGCCAGGACCTGTCACAAGGGGGGGCCAATAACTTCGGTTCGGGGTTCCTCCCCGCCGCCTACCAGGGGACCATGCTGGGACATTCGGGTCTCAAGCCCCAGGAGGCCAAGATCCCGTTCATCGGCAACGGAACCGAACGTCGCGACCTCCAGCGCCTCGAGCTCGACCTGATCGCGCAGATGGATCGCCGACAGTCGGCTCACCGCGGCCCCGACTCCGAGCTCGACGCTCGCATCGCTTCGTTCGAGCTCGCCTTCCGCCTCCAGACGGAAGCCCCCGAAGCACAGAACATCGCGCAAGAGTCGAAGGCCACCAAGGAACGATACGGACTCGACGACCCCAACACGGCCGACTTCGGCACCCAGTGTCTCCTGGCCCGCCGCTTCTCCGAGCGAGGGGTTCGGTTCGTTCAGTGCAATGTCGGCGGGTGGGATGCCCACAACAATCTCAAGGCCGATCACAGCCGACTCGCGCACTCCATCGACAAGCCGATCGCGGGACTCCTTACCGACCTCAAGCAGCGCGGTCTCTGGAATGACACTCTGGTGATCTGGGGGGGCGAGTTTGGCCGAACCCCCACCTGCGAAGGGACCGACGGCCGCGACCACAACCCGCACGGCTACACCATGTGGCTGGCGGGCGGCGGCATCAAGACCGGGCTCACCTGGGGCAAAACCGACGACTACGGCTACTTCGCCACCGAAGACAAAGTCCACGTACACGACCTCCACGCCACGATTCTGCACCTGCTAGGCCTCGACCACAAACGCCTGACCTACCGTTACGCCGGCCGTGATTTCCGCCTGACCGACGTGCACGGCGAACTGATCGACGGTATCCTCGCCTGAATCTCCCACTCCCGTAGAATGGGCACCGCCCGCCAAAGATCTTGCCGTCGTCAAAGCCAGAAAATTGGTAGCCGGTGCCCATGAGGGATCTTGCCATGGACGATGTCAATTGATTGGTGAGCAGTGCCCACACAACAGGAGCAACCCAAACAAGCCACCACACAGGTTATTAGCAAGCAACATGGCCATGCCTCACAACGTTTGATTAACATGCAACCACGCCAAATCAAGAAAAAAATGCTTAGTCATGTGAAAGCAAAAAAGGTGATGGGTGGCCGGGGAGGAGCGCAGCGACGCCCCGGGGGCAAGCCTCAGCCTCTCCCCAGGGCCTCGTCCCCGGCCACCCGAAACAACGTACCATTTCGTCATCACTCTTTTTTATCATAGACACGACCACTTCCAGACTACGACGCCTTCCTCACCCCCGGACCAAACGGAGCCGAACGGATGACCGAGCAGACCCGACGTGAGTTTCTGGCCGCCGCTGGAACGGCCTTGGCATCCACATCGATCGTCGCAGCCGAGCTGCGTGCGGCGAATCCGGGACAAGGAGGGAAGCGGGAGACCGACTCCTCGGCCATTCCGCCCCACAAGCCGCTGAGCGTCGAAGGGATCCACGCTTATACCGATCGCGTAAGCGTCGCCGCCGGTGATACGATCCGGTTTCACGTGAGCAGCTCTTACCCCTATGAGCTCCAGGTCTGCCGTCTCGGTCCCGATGTCGATGGGCCGTCACGGGACGAGGTCTTGCACTCGTTCGGTCGCACCTCTGCGGCCCTGCAACCGATTCACCCGGGGTCGTATGCCGTCGCCGAAAAACCGCTGGACGCTCAGACGCCGTTGGCGGCCCTGACGCTCGAACTTTGGATCCGACGTTGGCGCACGATGGGGCAACAAGCCATCATCGGTCAATTCGACAAACCGGATGCCTGCGGCTTCGGCCTATTCGTGAATGAAGACGGGTCACTGAGCTTCTATATCGGTGACGGCGGCGCCTTCGTGGCAGACCACTTGCACACCACACCGCCCGACCAGCTCAAGATGCAGATCAATCCGGAAGGGCTGAAGCACTTCCCGGACAACACGCCGAGCTCGGTGCTCTCGAACCAGTGGCATCACGTCGTCGCCGTTTTCGATGGGGCGTCGAAGCAGATTTGGGTCGACGGACGTCAGGTGTCCACATGGAATTCCGCCGTGTCTTTGCGGCCGGGTACGGCCTCGCTCCGGATCGGCGCGGCGGGGCATGAGGGGGCGGCTGGCGGATTCCTCGACGCCGATCTGGCGATGCCGGCCATCTACGGCAAGGCGCTTTCTCCCGCTGAGATCGAGGCTCGGTTCAAGACTGGAGGTCTCGCCCGGCCGTCGGACCCGAAGCTCCTGGCCTGCTGGCCTCTCGACGAAGAAAAAGGGACACGGCTGGCGGACGCAAGTCCCCATGGCCATCATGCTCGGATCATCAATCAAGGAACGTGGATGATCGGAGGCCCAAGCTTCGATCCCAACGTGCCTCGTTTCGGCGGCTACGAGCCGGCGAAGGATGCGAGACGGGGGCACGGCCTACGGCTCGCTTCCGACGACCTGTTCGACTGCCGATGGAAAGTCAGCCACGAGTATCGCTTGCCCGAAACGGCACGCTCGGGAATCTACGTCGCCCGTCTGCGATTCCAGTACGAAGGTGAAGAGCGTCTCTACCATACCGTTTTCATCGTCAAGAAAGCAGCCTCGCGGCCCAAGGCACCGATCGCCTTCCTGTGCGCCACGAACAGTTGGAAGGCGTACTCGGCGACCTCGTTCAGCCCGACCTGGAAAGGGATCAAGAAGTCGATCGGGAACAACGGCCTCGAGAACAGCCCGGGGAACCCACCGGCCTTCTGTTTCTATCGCCCGCATCAGGCGGGGCAGGGGACCTACCAGCACGGGTTCAGGATGCCCTGGCCGATCGTCGGGCCCTACACCACAGTCGGTCCCGAGGATTGGGACTACAGCCACCTTTGCCGCCAGGACCGATTCACGCAAGCCTGGCTCGAGAATCAAGGGTACGACTACGACGTCCTGAGCGATATCGACATCCACCTCGATCCGCACGCCCTCGACGGCTATCGCGTCCTGTACGTCGTGGGGCACAGCGAGTACTGGTCGTTCGACGCGATGAACCACGTGCGCCGCTTTTTGGAACAAGGCGGGAACGCGATCGTGCTCTCGGGGAACACGGCTTTCTGGCGTGTGTCCTTTAATGAAGACGCGAGCATTATCGAATGCCGCAAGGGGGATGCGCCCGGAACCCAGGTCCGCGCTGATCGTCGAGGGGAACTGTGGCACAGCCACGACGGTAAGCGAGGAGGGATGTCGCGCGAGTGCGGTTTCCCGGCCTGGCAGTTGTTCGGGCTTGAGTATTGCTCTATGTTTGGGGTAGGCACACCTGGGGCTGGTCCCTACAAGGTGAGCAACCCCGACCACTTCCTCTTTCGCCAACCGCACGACTTGAAGATGGCGCAGGGCGAACCCTTCTGCAACACACCCGGCAAGGCCTTGCCTCAGCCGATCGGTCATGAAGGGGACGTTCGCGTTTCGACACTGGCCAAGTTTCTCGTCGAACCTCCTCCGGAGGGGGCGACGGCTCCCACCGAGGATCCTGCCGGCATGACCTTGCTCGCCGAAGGCTACGCCGACATTCAAAAGATCGCCTTCGCCTGGGATTACTTTCAGCGCTGGCTTCCTCCCGGCAAAGCCCCGCTCGTTCCCGTGGCCGCCGAAATGATCTATTGGGAACGCCCCACCGGGGGACGCGTCTTTCACGCCGGCTCCATCAATGCCGGTTCCACGCTCTCAGCCGACTCCCGGTGGACCGGTCTCATGCACAACGTCTTGCACCATTTCGGAGTCAAACACGCGTAGTCCACGACTTTCCTCCAACACGGCGAGCGCTCCCCCGTGCCAACCTCATCCCCGTCCGCGTTCTCAACGAACCCGCGCAGCGTGGTTCCTCTGTTAATGCTGGTCGTCGCGTGCGGGCACTTCAACCGCATCGGCATCTCGGTGGCGGGTAGCGAACAGATCATCCCCAGATACGGGATCAATCCCGACAAGATGGGGCTGATCTACTCGGCCTTCTTACTCTTTTACACCCTCGCGATGATCCCGGGCGGCTGGCTCATCGACCGCTTCGGTGCCCGCATCACCCTCATCGTGCTCGGCCTGGGATCGACGCTCTTCGTCGCCGCGACGGGGAGCGTCGGATTCGTGAGTTCTCAAGCGTCAACGATGTGGCTCGGCCTCCTGATCGTTCGCTCGTTACTGGGCCTCGTGAACGCGCCGTTGCATCCGGCCTCGGCGCGCATGGTCTTCGAGCTCGTGCCGCCAAACTCGAGGGCCTTCGCGAACGGCCTGGTGACGTTCGCTGCTTGCATCGGAATGGCCACCGCCTTTTATGTGTTCGGTACGCTCATCGACCTCTTCGACTGGCCGTCCGCCTTCCTCATCGCGAGCCTCCTGACCTTGCTCGTGACCTTCCTCTGGACGATCGCCACGCGTCGTTCGCGCGTTCAGGAGGACGACCCGAAACCTGGGCGGTCGACAACGCCCGACTTCTCGACGATGAAGCGGCTGCTTTGCAGCCGAAGCGTGGTTTGCATCACGTTGAGTTATGCGGCATACGGCTATTTTCAGTACCTGTTCTTCTACTGGATCAGTTACTACTTCGAGACGATCCAGAGGCAGGATCGAAGCGTTGCGCGTGGGTATTCCACGCTCATTACGCTGGCCATGGGGGTGGGCATGGTCAACGGAGGATGGTTGGCCGATCGTGTGCCGTCGTCGTTCTCGCCCCGGATGCGCCGCGCCCTAGTCCCCGTACTGGGCATGATCGCCAGCGGCCTTATGTTCGAATTAGGCCTTTTGGGTCCGAATGCCAAGTTCACGCTGGTGGCCTTCGGCTTCGCCGCCGCTCTCGTCGGCGCCTGTGAAGGAGCCTTCTGGACCACTGTCGTCGAGCTGGGGGGACGCTACGGCGGAACAACGGCCGGGCTCATGAACATGGGGGGCAACGCCGGGGGCACACTCTCCCCTTACGTCACGCCCCTGATGGGCAGCATCTTCGCAGGCTACTACGGCTCCGACCTCGGCTGGCGGCTCAGCCTGGCCATCGCCGGCGGAATCGGCGTCGCCGGAGCCGCCTTGTGGTGGGGGATCGACCCGCCCAGCCAGGGCGAACAATCGGGTCCGATCCGTCTCGACGGACAGGATCTCGGTGCGGATGAAATCATCGCGACCGAACCTGCCCATTCCCAGGCCTGATTTGCCCCGTGGGACGGATGTGAGGATACGTTATTTGGGTGGCCGGGGACGAGTCTTCGAGGACCCGGGGATCAGCCAAGGCCTGCCCCGGGCGTCGCTGCGATCCTCCCCGGCCACCCGCCTTTCCTGTTTTCACAGGGCTAACCCTGTTCCGGATAGCCTCTAACAAGAAAGGGGACTGACTCCTCGCGAAGCCAGTCCCCTTTCGGTTGAGCGAGCCTACGTTGCGAAACGCCTCTTAGCCGGCCGACTCTTCGGTCGGCGGGGGTTCGGCGGGGGGCGACGGAGGCGTGGGGGTTGGTTCCGCAGCCGGAGGAGCTTCCTCGGCGGGAGTCTCCTGGGCAGCCGGTTCTTCGCGGGCCTGCCACAATTGCTTGAGCTGGCCGAACGATCGGAGAGGCACGCTCCCCGAAAGCGCGTCCTTGGAAAGCGGCGGTGGCGGCGGTGCAGGCTTCGAGGGGCGCGGCTGCGGTCTCGGGGCCTGAGCCCGTTCGAGCCGTCCTGGTCCCCCTTGCTGCCCCCTGGGTCCTCCTCGAGGAGGTCCACCTTCGCGACCACCTCCCGGACGGCCTCCGGGACCTCCCGGACGGCCTCCGGGGCCTTCGGGACGACGCGACGAGGGGCCTCCGGCACCAGGAGCAGCTCCGGCGCCTGCCGGCTGCCCGGCAGGAGGAGCAGTCCCTTCGCGACGCGGAGGACGCCCCGCACCACTGGGTCGTTCGCCTCGCCCTTCACGTCCCTCAGGGGGACCGCCACGACGGCCACCGCCGCCGCCCGGTTGCTGGGCGCCTCGAGGACGTTCGGTACCGGGTTTCACCATGGTCAGCGAGACCCGCTTCCGCTCGTGATCGACCCCCATCACCCAGGCGGTGACCACGTCGCCGACGCTGACCACGTCGTGCGGGCTCTTGATGTAACGATTCGCGAGCTGGCTGATGTGCACGAGCCCCGAATCCTTCAGCCCGATATCGACGAAGGCGCCGAAGTCGACGACGTTCAGGACCGTCCCCTTCAGCTCCATACCGGGGGAGAGGTCTTCGAGCTTGAGGACCCCCTTCTTGAAGATCGGCTTGGGCAGATCATCGCGAGGGTCGCGCTCGGGCCGTGCCAGCGCCTCGAAGATGTCGTGCAGGGTCGGCTCACCCACTTCGAGCTCGCGAGCGAGCGCGGGTAGGTCCGCCTCGTTGAGCTTCTCATGAAGCGCGGGCATCGCCGAGCGGTCCGTCACCACCTCGGGGCCGAAGCCCAGCTTCTCCAGGACCTTGATCGCCACCGGATAGCTTTCGGGGTGGATCCAGGTCCGGTCGAGCGGATGCTCGGCGTCCCTGAGCTTCAAGAACCCGGCCGCCTGCGTGTACGTGGCCGGCCCGACCCCTTCGACCTGGAGCAACTGCTCACGATTCGTGAACAGCCCCTTCTCCTTGCGATAGTCGACCACGCGCCGGGCGGTCAATTGATTCAAGCCTGACACGTGCCGCAAGAGCGGCACGCTGGCCGTATTCAAGTCGACGCCGACGAAGTTCACGCAACTGGCGATGACCGACTCGAGCGACTCCTTGAGCTGCTTCGAGTTGATGTCATGCTGATAGAGCCCAACGCCAATGCTCTGAGGCTCGATCTTGACCAGCTCGGAAAGCGGATCCTGAAGCCGACGCCCGATCGAGATGGTTCCGCGCAGCGTGGCGTCGAAGTCGGGGAATTCCTCGCGTCCGACCGGGCTGGCCGAATAGACGCTGGCCCCGGCCTCGTTGACGATCACGTACGTCAACTGCGAGAGCTGCTCGTCCGCGGTATGCGGCTTCGGCGGAGTGGGAACCGGCTTGGGCCGCGGCGGCCGAGGCTGCTGAGCGGGCTTGGAGCCCCCTCCGCTCGGTTTCCCACCGGTGGCCGCTTCGGTTGCGGCAGCCGGCTCCGTTGCGGCTTCTGCCGCCGGCTCCGTTGCGGCTTCCTCGGCAGGAGCCGGCTCTGCTACCGGTTCCGTGGGAACGGCCTCGACCATCCCTTCGACCTCGGCGGCGGCAACCGGCACAGGAGCCACTTCTTCGGCCGCGGGCGGCGGAGCAGGGGCGTTGGCCTCGTCACCTGGAGCCGCTGCCACCGGCTCACCCGTGGGTTCGGCCTGGGCGGCCGGAGCCGAACTCGCATCCGGCTGATCCTTGTGTGGCTCAGCCGAGTTGGACGCGGCGCCTTGCTCACCATCGGGGGGATTGGCCGGAGTGGACGACGGGACCTCGGTGGACGGTCCCACCTCCGAAGGGGCCGAATCCGGAGCCCCGCCCGAGATCGGCGGCAGTGAATCCACCGGCAGTTGAGCCGGAGGTGTCGAGCCGGCGTCTTCCGCCGGGGATTCGGCGGCCTCCGTTGGCTCTTGCAGAACCGACTCCGGTTCTGCAGCCTCGCCAGCCGCCGCTTGGGACCTGGCTTCACCGCCAGGCGCCGACGCTGCGGCTCCGGACGCGCCCGGCATATCGGTGACACCGGGATTCTGGTGGAAGTAGGTGCCTTCAGCGATGATCTCGGCGACGAGCTCCTCGGTTTCCCGGCAGGCACTCTGGTTGCCGATCGCGATCACTCCGACGTTATGCCGACCGACCAGATCCTTGATGAACAGTTTGGCCTCGGAACGTCGGTTCTGGGGCGGATGCGGGTGAATGACTCCGTGTTCGAGCAGAGTCCCGTGGGAGTCGAGCACCGCCACCTTGCAACCGGTGCGATAGCCGGGGTCGATCGCCAGCACGACCTGCTTGGGAATCGGCGGCTGGAGCAGGAGACTGCGGAGGTTCCTGGCAAAGACGTCGACGGCGTGCCGTTCGGCGAGATCGGTAAGATCGCGGCGAACCTCGCGCTCCATGCTGGGAAGCAGCAGGCGGTCGAGTGCGTCGACGGCCGACGTGCGGAAGATCTCCGCGTGAGGATGCCCCTCCAAAGGCAAGTTGCCGAAGATCGCGGCCTCGAGGTCAGGTCGAGAAACCTCGATCTTGACCTTGAGCGGCCCTTCCTTGTCACCACGATTGATCGCCAAGACCCGATGCGGCGGAATATGTGCAATCGGTTCGGAATAGGCGAAGTAGTCGCGGTATTCGAGGCCTTGGCCTTCGGGAATCTCGGCCTTGGTGGTGACCATCTTCCCGGTTTTCCAGACGACACGGCGAACCGAATCGCGGACCGCGGCGATTTCGCTGATGGCCTCGGCCAAGATGTGGCCAACCCCTTCAAGGACCTTCTCGACGGTGTCGAGTTCCTTTTCGGGGTTGAGGAGTTCCTGGGCTGCCGCGTTCAGATCCGTGAGGGTCTCGTCGCGGTTCCAGATCCGAAGCGCCAAGGGTTCGAGTCCCTTGTCGCGCGCCTCGGAAGCTTTGGTCTTCTTCTTGGGCTTGAACGGGAGGTAGAGGTCTTCGAGCCGTTTTGGGTTATCGGCTTGTCGGATCGCGGCGGCAAGCTCGTCATTGAGCTTGCCTTGCGCCTCAATCGTCTTGAGGATCGTCTCCTTGCGCTCGGCAAGCTCGCGGAGACGGCCGACCCGAAGTTGGATTTCCCGGATCGCCACCTCGTTCAGATTGCCGGTCCGCTCCTTGCGGTAACGGGTGATGAACGGCACCGTGTTGCCCTCATCGAGCAACTGGACGACGCTCTCCACCTGCACGCGCCGGATCTGCAAGTCCTGCGCGATCCGGCCCAGGTCGACCTGAATCGGGGTGTCCATGGAGGCTATGCACCTAGATGAGAAGGGACGGCGACGACAAGGCGGAATCTTGATCCGCCACCGCGACTCAAGTCGCGGTACGAGCGCGCGGGGCTTCACCCGAGAAACAGACCGCTTACTCTAGACCATAACCACCTGCACTGTCAAGGCGCATGATCGATTCCGAACTTCCTTACCCATCGAGAGTTCGGAATCCGGCAGCTTTGGAAAGATAGGAAACCTTTTCGAGCCATATTAATGGAGGATACCACCCACCCATTGTCGATTTCTCCAGCTTCGTCCCCCGCGCCACAATGGACAATCCGTCCCCTGCTCAAAGCGGTCCCCCACTCACTGCAGTGTCGTAAATCATGAAACCCGTAACGAGTTCCCAAGGTATGAGTCCTGCTACAGCCTGCGGTCGGCTGTGACTCGGGAAAATCGCCGGACTCCTTCACCCCCGGAAACCATCGATGATGACACGACGAGCCGCCTTGTTCCTCCTCGCCCTCTCGACTGCCTCGACGGTCATGGCCGATGACAAGGCTCCCAAGGGAGACCTGCTCAAGCTCCAAGGGACTTGGACAGCCCAAGTCGGCCCGGAAGATCAGTCGAAGATCCGCCTGAGCTTCACCGGCAACAGGTTCCAGCTCACGATGACCAAGTCGGATGGAAACGAGTACACCTCCGACGGCGAAATCACGATCGACGAGGAGACCAAGCCGCATAAGTCGATCGTCTGGCGCAAACTGACCGACCCGAACGGCGCGGAGCTTGGCGACATCCAGAGCATCTACACCTTCGAAAACGAAGACATGCTCAAGGTTTGCAGCGGAGGACCGGGAGAAGACCGGCCGACCGAATTCAAGGAAGGAGAAAACAACACGCCGCCGCCCTTTCTCACCGTCCTGAAGCGCGAGAAAACGGACGAAAAGGCCAAGGACGCGGAAAAGCCAGCCGCCGCCTCGAAGAAGGGGGACCTCGCCAAGTTACAAGGCAAGTGGACGACCAAGGTCGGCTCTGATAGCGGCAACAAGATCACCATCGCCATCACCATCGCCATCAAGGACCACGACGTCACCTTCTCGGGCACGGCCCCCAACGGCAAGGACTTCGAGCTCAAGGGCGAGATCAAGCTCGACGATCAGGCCAAGCCGTCGAAGACCCTCGACTGGGTCAACTTCACCGGCCCCCAAGGCAACGCCGCCCCCGACAACCTCGGCATCTACGAAATCGAAGACGCCGACACCATCAAAGTCTGCATCGGTGGCCCCGGCAACGAACGCCCCACCGAATTCAAGGAAGGTGACGACGGCGGTCATCCCCACATCCTCATCCTCAAACGCAGCAAAGACTGAACGCCACCGTTGGGGGCCTTTTCCGCAAGGGAAATGCCCCCACATGACTCGTCGTCCGGATTCGGCTTATCTCGTCTCCGCATTGGCCAACCAAGTGCGCAACGCGACTCCAAGGTCCTCCAACTGAGCCTGGAGCACCCCCAAGACACCACCCGACCACTCTTCAAAGACCCGCTCCCCGGTTGGTTTCCGCAATCGCTCCGGCCAGTGATCCAAGGCCCAGATCCTGGCCCCCAGTCGGTATTGCTCCGCGAGCTCATCCAGGTCCGACTTGGGCAACCGGTAAACCTCATTCCCCCCAGAAGCAATCAACAAATAGTCAATTTTTTCGTCTTTGATCTTATCTCCGAATTGCATTAAAAGATGTAAGGGATCCACCTTGCGCGAATCGGCCTTACAGGCGCGGACGTCGAAGATGATATTGCCAGCGAGTGTGTGGCCTACGCGAATATCCCCCGCTAGGTCTTTATACGAGTCGCACGAGGAAAGCCGGGTAGCCAGTTCGAGATTTCGCGGATCAAGCCGGTTGCTCCCCATCCGATCGAAGTTCGTGATGACCAAGAGCACGGTCGAAAGCCCCGCGCAGAAAAGAGGAGGCACCAACTTCTTATGCTGGCTCTTCATCATCAATGCCCTTTCCTTAAGACAAGGATCATCACGACAACCAAGGGCAATGCAACCATGATTCCCAAGATGATCGGCTGAGCGACGTCCGGAAGAGCCTTATACCAACCGAATTGGAGGATTGTGCGGTCAAACCAAGCCGAGAAATCCGCGAGAACTTCCTCACGGCGCGCCCGCGCTTCCTCTGCGCGAACCCGAGCTTCCTGACGGTGTCGTTCCGCCGCAACCCGCAGGGCCGCTCGATACTTATTCCTCTCCTCGAGTAAGGCTTGAGCTGCTTCCTGCCGACGACTGCGTTCCCGCTCAATCTCCTCGGGAGATCGCTCCCGAAGTATCGCTTCAACGACACAGCCGAAAGGTCCCAACAAGAGCCCGAAGGCCGCGCCCTCGAGCGGATTTCGCCGTTTAATAGTGGCGATCCACCAGCCATAAGCCGCGAACGAACTCCAGATTGCCAGATTCACAAATATCACGATCGAACCTCCAGAAAATGAACATCGTAATTACATAAATTCACAAATATGCAATGTCCTTAACTTTCATTTTTGTGCTCGAAAGCAATTCCTGGTGAAGATCACCGCATGAACTTGAATCCGCCTCTTGGACATCGGAACGACGATGGGCGAGGCGAGAGCGGCGACTCTACCGCCCAGGACTGAACATCACACGCCGAGAATTTTTGTACACCATACCATGAAAACCGACTTTGTCCACTGCGAAGCCTTGTATTTCTGCGCGCGTATTCTGGTATGGATTAGAGGAGAGAAGAGATCTCGTCTCAATGAAATGGGTCGTGTGCCTTCATAGATTCAGGATCACCGAATCATCCGCCTGAAAAGCTAATGTGAGGGGGAGACCGGCTAAGGCGCTGCTCAACAATAACTTGACCCATTGCAGCGTTAGGACCATTCCCGGGAGGCCGAAAAGCCGGCGGAATTCAGCGAATTTGGCGAAATGATCAAGTTATTATTGAGCGCCGCCTAAGCAGAACTGATCGCTGGGTTTGTCAAGGTCAGGCCATCGGTAATGACCACAAGCGTTGTCTCATCCCACACCCAACGGTGCTCCTCGAGGAGGGCGAATTGGTGACCATGGACCCGCCACAGCCGCATCTCTCGATGAAGGGCCGAACCCCAAGAGCGCTGCTCCGGCAGAGCAATGAGTGGTTAGAACGCTCGAAGCTCCCGAAGAAGATCGCCTCACTTACGTGGAAGGCGTCGGGGATCGAGGGATTTTGCCTCGTCGAGCCGGATGGAAACGAAGCCAGGCGTTGCTGGACGATCCGAGAACTGACCACCAGCGCAGAAGTCCGTCGAGAAGGGGAGGCGATGAGGCATTGCGTCGCGAGCTACATCGGGACCTGCGCCCGCCGAGAGACTTCGATCTGGTCGATGCGGTTCGAGAACCACGAGCGGCGGCACCGAGTCATGACGATCGAGGTTGACCTGGCCACCAGAACGATCTGCCAGGCCCGCCGTCGCGGGAACGCCCTTCCCAACCTGAAAATCATCGACCTGATGCGACGCTGGGCAGAACAAGCAGGGCTCGAGATCGATCTCTGAAACCAATGAAGCGTCTCTGGGGCGTGACTATCGCGAGGTCGGAGCCGCAGGAGTCCGTACTCCCGTGGAATGCGACCTCGCCTTAGCGGAGGTATCGATCGGGAAGTAGGCCTTGGTCGCCCACGAGAGAACGCCCAAGAGCGTGACGCCCAGAAGCAAGCTGACGACGATCAACTTTTTTTCGACCGGGAGGAGCGGCTCGTACGGGATCGCGGCCAGTTCCTCCCCAATCGACGGCTGCATCCCCGAGTTGGGAGCGAGGTCGCTCATCTCAAGGTCCTCCGCTAATGATCGGCGGCTGTGCTCCATGGAAGAACAGCCACGAGATCGCCAGCCCGATCCAGATGATGAAACCGAAAAGACTGACGACATAGACCAGGGCGAGCCGGCCAATTCCCTCGGCCCAAAGGCGTTTCAGATCGGCGGCCATGCCGATGGTGAAGAAGGTCATGGCGAAGAAGAGCCCTCGCAGAGGCTCGGTTCGAGCCGTCGCCGCGGTCAGGCCCTGAGCCATGGTCGGCCAGGCCAGCGTCAGGCCGAGAAAGACGACAAAGAGGGCGAAATATCCCAAAACGAAGACCGGGAATCGTTTCAGCACGTCGCGAACCGGGACCCTCACACCGGGCTTCCGCTCGATTCCATAGGTCCAGACGAAGGAGAGCACCATTGCCCAGACGCCGATGAAGAGGTCGATGAAGACCTTCACCGTGCTCGTGGTTGTCAGGATCCATCCCGCCTCGTAGGCGACTCCACTCTCCAGTGCTCGGGCACGGATCAGGGCGTCGGTGATCGCTCCGCTCGCCACGGCCGCGCCGTCGGTTTTGACCGCCAGGCCCATCCAGGCGGCCGCAACCAGCGGTTCGTCGGAGAGAAATTCACGAGCGGCAAGCGGGAGGATCAAGAGTTCGAACACCGAGAAAATGACGACCAGCGAGGAGACCATAATCGGCACGATGGGGCGGGCGCGAATCGCCGCCCCTGTGGTGATGGCGGCCGACACACCGCAGATGGAGATACCCGACGCGAGAGGAGCCGCCCATTCCCGGCTGAATCGGAAGTATTTTCGTGCAATGAAATAGACCAAGGCCCAATAGATCAAGTAGGCCTCGATGATCGCGGCGAGGCCACGAAACATGATGGATGTGACAAGGCCGGAGGCACCCGCAGCCTTGATGCCAAGTCCTGCTCCTAGCAGGACGATCGCGGTCTTGATGAACCATTCCGATCGGGCCGCCAGCCGCAGACGGTCGGCGACCGACGGCAGGACGTTCCCGACGAAGAGGCCCAGCAGAAGGGCGATGAGAAAGCCCGCCTCCCCAGTCAAGCCCAACGACCAGGTAATGCCCATTTCGGCCCGCTTGTTGGGCGTCTGCGCTATGTACGCGTAGTGTCCCAGGATGAGGCTCCCGGCGCTCAACCAAAAGATGACCGTGAAGCCAGGGATGAACGCGGCCAGGTTGATCTTTCGGATCGCGGCGCAGGCACCGACCAGCCCGAGGAGCAGTAGATAGGTGAACAGAAGGCTGACAAGCCCAGGAAGGGCCGCATAATTCGGCGAGACTGGTTGAACGGCGTTTCCCGGACTAACCCAGACCTGTGGGGAAGCAACCCAACCCAACAGATCGACGCCCGCCGCTGTCGGCAAAGCAATCAAGACAACGGCGAAGCCCAGCCAAACGGAGAACCAGTCTTCTGAATTGAACCAAGATCGCACCGGACTGCATCCCCGGGGATAGAGCATGGAACACGGTAGGCAGGGGATGCTATTTGACTGATTGAGACCAACCGGCGTCAAGCACCGAGCGATGGCTAATGGTCAATGGCCTTCCGCAACTCCTACACATCGCTCCTTTCGCTGAGGTCCTCCGCAAGAACCAGCATTGACTCCGCAGGTCGGATTGGCGGCCAACAGATAAGAAGGGGAAACTCTTAGCTTCGCCAGCCCTTGATCAGACATGCGTGGAATCCAGGCGAAAGGCTTCATCGAACCGTACGGCTGAGCCGATGACTTTCATTCACGGCGAGTCATTCCTCTTTGCAGGATCGCACGACATCTTAATAAGACAATAAAATTGTTTACCGATATGACTGTGCCTTTCGTCTCGCGTCTCATCATAGCCGTAGCATAACTATTACGTGCACAGACTCTGCTCGGAATCCCTCGACTTATCTTTCTCGAGGTTCGACCGCCAAAGCCTTCCTGAGCGGACACTCATCGGGAGTCGATCCACCACGGCGATAACCGGCCAGTAACTCCTGGGATCGCCGTGCCAGCTCGCGACGCACTTCCCGCCGTCTCCCCTTGACTCTGGGGATGACCATCGTGTCATAGGCTGTGGTTCGATGCCTCATCCAGGCGATGACGGCGGCCTCGGCCCGCTGCGCGATGGGAATGCGTTTAGTCCGGGCGACAGTGCCGCTGCCGACCGGGGTGGCGTGATCGGCGACGCCCCGCGCCAGTCGTTCGGCGAGATCGGCATGCGCCGGGTCGAATGCCAGGAACGACAATACGGCTCCGAAGAAATCCTCGACGTACTCGGCCTGCGCCTTGTCACGGCGACGGGCATCAGACGCCTTACGTTTCGCATACCCCTCACCGGATCGTTCGACATCAAGTTCCGCCCGGATCCGCTCAATCGTCTCCGACGCTGCCCATACGCCCCTGGAGAACGTCTTCCGCCCCTTTTTCTCCTGGACGACCCAGTGGTCCCCGGCGGCCTTGACTCTCCGGGTGAGCCCGGCGTCTCCCGGTGGAAGGAGGCTCCAGCCCTCAGGCACGGTGAGCACCGTGCCATCAGCGGCCCGAACAGTGTTCGGGGCCGGGCCCGGAGTGAAGGCACGTTTAGACTCTTCGGCATTCAAAATTCCGACCTCCGTCTCCGTAAGACACAACAAGCCTGACCGTCAGCGGCGTAGGGACCCTTCTCATCATACCCTCTGAACAAGTGGGTCTGCCTTGGGCGAGAACGTCACCGAAGAGCAGGGGATGAACCGGCGATGGAAATCAGAAGTGGAGGCACGAGGAGGGCTGGCATCGGACGGGTATCGGACGCAAGAATACCATCGGGACGATTCCACCCGAATTTCCGGCGTGCGTGATAACCACCATCGTCCCGGCCCGGTTGACTCAACACTTATAAGCCAGTAAGAGGCCTTAAAGAATGAATCAAGATCAATTCTGGAGGATCATCGCCGAGGCATGCCACACCGCCCCGGATCAAGCGGAGGAGTGGGATCAGCAACTCGAAAACGCGCTGCGGAAGCTCCCTGCCGATGAAATCGTCGAATGGAACCACATTTTCGATCGTCTGGCAGCCCAAGCATACACGACAGATCTTTGGGGGGCGGCCTACCAGATCAACGGAGGAGCCTCGGATGATGGCTTCTACTATTTCCGTTGCTGGTTAATCTGCATGGGTCGGGACGTGTTTGAAACAGCCGTCGCGAACCCGGACAGTCTCGCTGAAGTCGTGACACCAGAGATGGAAGCAGAAGCCGAGACCTATGGTACAGCGCACAGGGCCTGGCTGACGGTCACGGGAAAGCCGGATACCGCCCCTTACCCGGCCCGAAACGAGGTAGAGGAACTTCGGGGCGAAGACTGGGATTATGAGGATTACGAAGAAGTCCGCAGGCGTTTGCCTCGACTTGCCGCCCTCTATCTGGAGGACGATGACGAGGAGTAAGTCAGCGCAGCGCCTCGCGCGGCGACCGCCTCGGCCAAGGCGTACAGCCCTACTCTTCGATAGCCGGCCGCGACGGAACACGCCCCGAGATCCTCGACGGACGACAGCTCACACGAAAGGACAAGCAATGACCCAGCACGTCAGCAAGCGAGCCTTCGTGAACGGCGTCAATCTGCACTACATCGTGGCCGGCGAAGGACCGGTCGTGCTCAGCATGCACGGTTGGCCTCAGAACCATCGCGAATTCTTGCCACTGATCGACAAGCTCGCAGGCCAGTATCAATTCATCGCGCCTGACCTGCGGGGTTACGCCGACAGCGACAAACCGTTTTCGGGCTACGAACCGAAGACGATCGCCCAGGACATGTTGGAGCTACTTGCGGTCCAAGGCGTCAACGAGTGTCACATCCTGAGCCATGATCTGGGCGGCCCGCCCTCTGTCGCGCTGGCCTACATGGCGGGCGATCGCGCCCTCTCGCTCGCCACGATCGAAACGCCGTTCTTCGGGCTCGATTTCCCCGGCTACGTCGATCCCCGCGTGCCCTACTGGCATCTTGGCATGCACATAAACATGGACATCACTGTCTTTCTCATCGAAGGACGTGAAGATCGGTATTTAAGGCACTTTTTCCGCGATTTTGCCTACAACCCCGACGCGGTACCCGAGGAAGAGATCGAGCGTTATGTCATTCAAATGCGCCAGCCAGGCAATTTGCGCGCCAGCCTCAACCACTACGGCTACATCCCGCAGATGGCAGAGCAGACGGCCGAATTGGCGCGGGAGAAGCTGAAGGTACCGATGCTCGCCTGGGCTGGTGCGCGTTCTTTCGGATCGCATTGCATCGACAGCGCGAAGGCGATCGCGGTCAGCGCGGAAGGCGGCGTGATCGAGGAATGCGGTCATTGGGTGTTCGAAGAAAAGACCGACTTCATTTGTGAACAGCTCGCGAGCTTCTGGCAGCGGCACAGGGGGTCAAAATGATCGCTCCCGTCTCCAACGCTCAGGGCGTCATGTCGCCGGCCACGATCTCGAAGTGCGATCATACCGGCATCACGGTGTCGTCGCTCAAGGATGCCCTCGATTTTTGGGTCAACGTTCTAGGATTCCAGCACCTCTATACCTGGAGATTCGAGAATTCTCCATTCATCGAAAATCTCGTAGGCGTCAAAGGTGCTGCGATGTCCTTGGCCATGGTCGAAGGCTACGGACACCGAGTCGAGTTGCTTGAATACCAAGCCCCGGAGGATCGCAAGTTCTTCAGGCCTCAGTCGTGTGACGTCGGCTCGGTCCACATCGGACTCTACGTCGATGACCTGGACGTTGCGCTTGCTCGTGTGGGGGAGGCCGGCTGGATGCCGGTCGCGGAACCACAAACAGTCCAAGGTGGCGAGCGAGACGGCATGCGCCTGATCTACGTGCGCGGGCCGGACGGAGTGACGATCGAGTTGATGCAGAATGCGCCCGAACAGCGCCGACCACCACACGACGCTGGGACGACACGTACGGGTTGACAGACCTGATGTGCCTACTTCTTAAAACCTTCCGGGAAGGGCTCCTTCCGAGCGTCGGCCGACGGACGTGGGAGAAACCCGGCTCCTGGCCATTTGCAACTCGGGGATCGATCCGGGGTGGAATTGGGACTGGTCGCACAAGGAGACGTGCGACGAAGTGATGAAGGTCGTGCTCCAGCACTCCGGGGCGTACGGGCAGGGGGGCGAGTACGCCTCACGATGGTCCACAACCGGCCGCCGGCCCCGAAGCGGCTGCTCGGAGCCTCCCACTAATTCGAGCCCGGGAACGAACCCCTGCGTACCCGTCTGCCCAAACGAAGGAACCGCCATGCCTCCCGACACCGGCCCCGCGGAGGTGTGTCTGCCCACGGGCTACGCTACGGCGCGATCGCGCCGTAGCGGTCCGGGCCGGCTCGATGCCGCCATGCAGCCCCGTTTCCGCTCGAATGATTCCCGGGCGGGAATCTTCAAACTGCGGACCAGTCCATGTGGTCGAGGTCTTCGATCATCCCGGCCTTCTGCGTCGGCCGCCATCCCAGCCTCTGCTGCGTCAACGCGCTCGACGCCGGCATGTCGATCCCGGCAAAGAACCCGAGCCAGCCGAAGTGGCCGGCGGCCTCTTCGGGGGACAGGGAGACGACCGGGATCTTCAGGCCACGCCCGATGGCCTCGGCGATCTCCCGGGCCGTCACGCCCTCCTCGGCGACCGCGTGATACCTCGCCCGGGCCGGCGCCTTTTCAAGGGCAAGCCTGTAGACGGGCGCGGCGTCGAGCACATGTACCGCGGGCCAGCGGTTGAGCCCATCACTGATGTAAGCCGCGACGCGTTTCTCGCGGGCGACCTCGATCGCGGGGGTGATGAGTCCTTGCTTCTCCGTGTTGTGGACCTGCGGGAGACGCACCACCGACACGCGGACGCCACGAGCCGCAACCGCTTCTGCCGCGAATTCCGAAGCCGCTCGAGGGTTCGGGTGGTTGGGGTCGAAGTGGTCTTCCGTCGAGGGTTGGCCCGGCACCGCAGTTCCCAGCCCGGTGCCGGAGGTGATGACCAGGGGCCGGTCGGGGCCGGCGAGCACGTCGCCCATCGCCTCGATGGCCCGCCGGTCGGCCTCGCAGACCTCCTGGAACCTCGAGAAGTCGTGGATGAAGCCGAGGTGGATCACCCCGTCCGAGGCCGCCGCGCCGCTCCGGAGGCTGTCCAGATCCTCGAGATCGCCCCTGTGCACCTCGGCCCCTGCGGTGGCGAGGGCCTCGGCGCCCTTGTCCGAACGGGTGAGGCCCAGCACCGTGTGCCCCGCCTTGATGAGATCCTGAACGACAGCAGAGCCGATGAAGCCGGTCGCGCCGGTAACGAAGACACGCATCGGGAAACCTCCCTGATATCGACTCGGGCCGAACTTTCGGCCCCTTGGCTTACAGGGTAGGCTTATGACCTGATACGATCTATGCTCTGGAGTCCAAAGTTTCTTCGCGATCGTCCAGGAGGTCCGATGGACCCGCTCTCAGGCGTGCTCTCGCTTCTGAAACCGCAGAACACGATGTGCGGCGGCTTCGATGTCGGCGGGGACTGGTCCCTCCAGTTCCCCAAACACGACGGCATCAAATGCTACGCGGTGGTCTCCGGCCAATGCTGGCTCGCCGTGGAGGGAATTGCCGATGCGGTTCACCTGAAGGCCGGAGACTGTTTCCTTCTGCCGCTGGGACGGCCTTTCCGCCTGGCGAGTGATCTTGCCTTGCCGCCTGTTGACTTCAGGTCGATGTATGCGAGGCCGCTGAACGGTAACATCGCCACCTGGAACGGAGGAGGCGACCTCTCCGGAGTCGGCGGTTACTTCGGCCTCGCTGGAAAACATGCTGGCATCCTGCTGGGGATGCTCCCGCCGATCGTGCACATCCAGAAGGAATCGGACAAGGCGGCCCTGCGCTGGTCCATCGATCGGATGATGGCGGAACTGCGCGAGCCACAGCCGGGCAGCTTCCTGGTCCTGCAGCACCTCGCCCACATGATGCTGGTCCAGGCCCTGAGGGCGCATCTGGCGGAAGGGTCGAAAAGCGGCATCGGCTGGCTCTTCGCCCTGGCGGACGAACAGATCGGCCCGGCCATTAACGCCATACACGGCGAGCCCGCCCATCCCTGGACCTTGCAGGAGCTGGCGGAGCGTGTCGGGATGTCGCGATCCGGCTTCGCCAAGAAATTCAAGGAGACCGTCGGGGCCACTCCGATCGACTACCTGGCCCGCTGGCGAATGCTCCTGGCCGGGGAACGGCTCACAAACTCCGGCGACTCCATCTCGGTCATCTCGCAATCGCTCGGCTACGAATCCGAGAGCGCCTTCAGCACCGCTTTCAAGAGGGTCATGGGTTGCTCGCCCCGGCAATATAGCCGTGACTGCGATCTGGTCGCGGCTTCGTCCGGGGGAGATGTTTGAACATCGCCGCCGCCATTTAGGCCATGGCGAGGTGGATGTACTCAGCAGCGTCCCGGGCCTGCCTCCTGCTCAACTCTTCCACGATTCCCGCGATCGATCCGATGGGATATTCCTGTTCGCAGAACGGAATGAAGGGTGTCCCGGCGGCGTTGGCGAAAGGCTCGGCTTCGGGGAATCCGATCAAAGCCACATCATGTCCTCATCCTTTCTCCTTACGTGCGAGTGTCGTCGTCGGGTAGAGGTGCCCGGGAGCGCATTACGAAAGGAAGGCGATCTTCATCGTTTCACTCCAACTTGTGCCGTCGCAAAAAAACGCGGTCGTGGCGCTCGCCCGTCAACCTCATAGCCGCGGAGAATTTGATCGACGAATCATGAAGAGTCGACGAGTCCATTGAGCCGGACCCATGACGATTCAGCCGGTCCTCGGCAGAAGAAAGGTCAGCGTGCCTAGAACGCGACGGAATCCTCGTACCTGGCCACCGTCGATTGGTGGGGCGATAGATCCGCGGGTGGTGCCGAATCCTCGGGCGTTCGATGCTCCATTTCGACGATGGAGATATCCTAGGCCGTTCGCCATCCGACCTCTTGTGCGGACTTGTGGTTCTTGGCAGATCTTTGCGGGCGATCGGAACCGCTCTGCTGTGACGCCCACAAGCCGTTGGAAGTACATGCTCAACTCGCCACTATCGAGAAGCTCGCCGATGGGATCATCGCCGAGCACCCGAGGGATGGGCTCGCGACGGAGCCGGCCAAGATGAACATCGGGGATCGAGCACAAGAGAGCGTGGCGCTCAATCTGTCGACGGTGTACCACAACTTCGGCCCGAACATCACGACGTTCACCGATCGCCCGGTAGGTTACGAGGCGGATGCGGTCAGGGTTGCTCGAAAGCGGGTTGCACCGGCGGGGTATCGGTGAGGAGGAGCCGAGGAGGCGTTTGAGCCGGGGAAGTGGCCGTCAGTCGGTTTGCCGCCCTACGGAGGCGAAGCTTGTTGCGGCGAAAGCTCGAGATCAGCGAGTCACTGCGACCCCGGGTATCAACAGAGCCGCTCAGCTCCCGATCGTGGCGGCCTGCCCACACGCCCGGACTTGGGGTGTGAGCGCGGGGAGATCGGCTATGTCGGCGGAAAGCAGGTCGGACAATGGGTTACGCCAGCGTAACTCCCCGCATATCTTCATAATTCACAAATAGACCCTCGGCCTCTTCCAAGGCTATGGATGCCGCAACATTCAGGGGCACGATCTTCTTTTGCGCACGGTTACCCCATGCTGCTCGATCTGGCCAAGCCAGAGCAGGCGGTAGCGAGCGTCGATGCTGCTTCCGAATCCTAGGCGAGATTCTCAACGATTCTTAAACCTACTGGCTCGGATTTTTTCAATATCAGTTACGTCGTATTCCCATGTTTGCCAAACTCCTGCAAGACCCTCACGGCTCAACATCCACAACATGTTCAAGAAATTCAGGTTAGAAAAATTAAAATAAGCCGAAAGATTTCGATTTACTTCAACGGTTTCTCTCCTATAGTAGCCCTCGGTAGCGATGCTGCTACTGAGTCCCCGGTCGTCGGTGTGATTTTAGCCTGACCGATTTAACCGGTTGCGGCCCGGGTTTCCCAAACCCTGAGTTTCAACGATGCTCATCCCAGTGCTTTATCTCACCCTGAGCGTTGGTCTACTCACCATCTTCTTCAAGGTCGTCGTGCCGTTGCGTTCGTTGTTACTTCGTCGCCGCTGTTGCCCGCGTTGCGGCGCTACTCACTCCCTGACGCGGTCGCCTCGCCGGAAGCTCGACCGCTTACTGAGCCGGGTGATTGACTGTCGCCGATACAAATGCCTGACGTGCTGGTGGAAGGGATTACTTCGCGAGATACCGGCGGAGGCTGCGTATCCCATCAACGCCAAACTTCCGATCCTGATGGAGCACCAGAAAACCGGGATGCAATAGGACCCGAGGGCACATTACACGCATCAATGAGTGATCGGCTGCGGCCAACCATCACCGCATATAAGATAGCATCATCTCAGTATCACCACGTTTGTGTCCGGGCTTTCGTTGTGGGTCGAGGCATTGTCGGACGCTCCGAATTTCTTTCATGCGTGGTTGATACCAACAGACACCGACGGATGGCCGGGTGAGCATTAGGCGATCTCTGGAATTATCGTCCATGCTGCCACAGCGTCATCCAGACTCGGGAACGATCGTTGATCCACTGATGGGCTACAGCGAACCCTTGAATTTCAGGCGAAATCGGTCATCCAACATCGAATCCGCATCCGTCCTATGTTGGAGTTGACGTTGCGGCCGGGATACCTTGGGTTCTTGGCCGCCGATAACGCTGCCGAGGGAAAGAACGGCCGGATTCTTAAGGACAACCTCGATCGTCGGCAAGCCGATTTGTTAGAGCAAGTACCGTTCGGATGGCATACACCCAAAGCAAGAGAGTGGAAAGTCCCAGGTCGATGTCAATGGGCGTATTGGGTGGCACTGGTGAACAAGCCACCAGTGCCACCCAATACAGCCATCTACAGAGCATCGGTTGATGGTGCGTCCAACTCATAACTCCCAGGAATTTCACTCAGATCTTCCGGCATTTTGTAGGCGATCCAAGCGCAATCCACTCGAGAGCGCCTCTCTATTTACAAGGTGTCCATGCAGAATTATTCAAATCAATTCGTAAAAATCTACAACTACATCCTGACAAACTGGCTTCAGCGTGTTACACCCGCCTGCATACTCTTCGCCGCACTAATCACACTCTGGATAACATTCGTTCGATGGCGTAGCGACTTCACAAATTCGAAGGCCAACTCCGACACATTCTCCCGACTGCTCACGAATCTCCCCAAAATTTCGCCGTTGGGCATTTCGGCGATGGAACCAAGGTCCCAAAGCGTCCTAAGATCACGGCTCACGGTGCCCCCTCGAACTGTCATCACGCGATGAACATCCCCTCGAACTTGGTTGCCACTCAAGATCAGGGAAGCAAGCGGCCCAGTTTCTCCAGAAATCTCAAAAGAACGACGCGGCCAAAAAAAGGCTCTCTCCAAAAAGATGCCAAATCCGCTTGTACCCGATTGACGTCCTAGGCAGATTGCCTTAGGATCTCCTTAGGCAATTTGACTAAGGAGGAGTGTAAAGGTGCGACAACCCTCGGAAGATGTGACGGAGACCGAGCTGGCGATGCTCCAGGTCCTTTGGGACCAGGGGGAAGCGACGCGTCGGCAGGTGGTGGATGCGCTCTACCCCGGCGGGGGGGAG
>Ga0153954_1000317_pt1 | contig 41524 bp, 40 predicted proteins | sample TSFL038MetaG_FD_102277 | JGI IMG/M metagenome (GOLD analysis project Ga0153954, IMG submission 102277) | Attine ant fungus gardens microbial communities from Florida, USA - TSFL038 MetaG | ecosystem: Host-associated > Fungi > Mycelium > Unclassified | place: USA: Florida, Wekiwa Springs State...
ATCCGCTCCCAGGCCGCGTCGCTCAACACCAAACGGTCCATCACACCCAAGGCTCACCCCCCAAAAGAAGCCTTGAATCTGATTTGCTCTCAAATGGGAATTCCTAGAGTCCACAGTTCCTAGTCGTGCCATGAAGGCCGGCACAAGCTTGCATATAATGCCGGCTTGCCTTGAGAGCTCTGGCGTCAGCATCTTTTCCTTGGTGAATCGAATGACATCTGACCTGTCGATCTTCAATTGGAACCGGTCGGTTGCTGGAAGCTGCTTGGCTCGCACCAGATGAGAAATCATAACCTCTGTGGTTCCGACGAGGTCAGCCGCTTCTCGGTAGTTCACTGGGCCAGGTTCTTGCTTGTGAAATCGGAGGCGACCAGGCCGAACAATCTCGTGGATGCGGTCTATATGTTAGACCGCGTGGCGTGTCATGGCAGCCGTCAATCTTCCATCAATGCGCCAAATCTTCAGCTTTCGATCGAGAATTGCACTGAAAATTTCACACCAGGGCTTGGGGGCCCAGGAACGCCAATCCGGTTCACCGCTTTCGTAATTCTCACGCGCGTCTCGGGCGGCTTTTCGGGACTTGCGGCCGCCTCGATCGAGGCGATCAAAGCATCGATACTCTTCTTGTCATAGCATTCTCGCGACAAGAGAAGGCGCGTCTCTGGCCCTGCCAGTCGGGTCACCATTCCATGTTTCGCAAGTTTAGGTAGAGCACCGGCCGGAATCCCGAGCCTTACTGCGGCTTCAGTCTTGTTTTCGGCTTTAGCGGCTCTTGCGACTAGATCCGCGATGTCGGCATCGTAAAAAAGCATAGGACCTTTCTTGGTGCCCTCGGCACGTAATGATCTCAAAAACCCTTCCTTCGCGAGGCGCCTGAATAATGGACCGGGACGGTGATATTTTTGCACCGCTTCCGAGCAAGTAATCAGATCGCAGCGATGTCTATAGTCTGAGCGCCTTATGGTCGGCAGAGCCCCGGCCGTCTGTCGCATGTCCCTATTGATCGCTTGTCGCACAAGATCCTTAATTCCAAGCGGTAGGATGCTCTCCCGTCCTAGTGCCGTGAGGGGGCCCAGTTCTTTCGCGACACCATAGAAGCCCGTGCGCTCTCCCGCTCTAGCCCGGATACGCTGCGCAATCGAGTGCAGACCGTCCGGCCAATCTAAGATAGTTCGCCCGGCGTGTGATAGGACCTCTGGCGTGAACCGCGAATAATCGCCAACATGCTTCGGTCTCTCTAACACTTTCTGCGTTCGATCCGACCGCATCGACTCTGCACAGCACAGCGCAATTCCAAATTCGAAGATCTCGCCGTTTGCGCATTCTTTGAACGGTACACTTAGAGATTTCCGAGCTCTTTCTTTTCGCTCTGATTGCGGATGAATGAGGTCGCACATCAACTCGAGGCCGGCCTCGTCCTCGGCCGCAACAATTGGCTGGGGAAACTCGCGGAGATCAGTCAGCTTTTCGCCAGCACCGTTCTTGCAACTGTCGCAATATTCGACGCCGTGCGTCCTTTGCCATCCCAGTCTCTTGCGGCAAACTGGACAACGTTCGAGCAACAGTTCTTTCGTATCAGTGCAGAATCCAAAGATCCTAATCTCCCACATCGCCCGATGATGCGGTGATACAGATAGGGCTCGAGGCGAGACTCTTCTGACTATGGTCTCCCGGTAGGTTCTTCTGATCTGCGAACCGAAGAATTCGATTTGATCCAGCCCGGTATTCCCGGGCACGTCTTCGTAAAAGACGAGCTTCAATCTCGGCCGTGGAAGTCTTGAGCAGAAAGGAAAGTCGCTCGCAGGCTGTGCGTCCGAACATGGGAAGACTTTCCGGGCGGGGGTTGGCGAAGCCCGCCTTTTTTAGAGCTCGGCTGATCGAACGATATGCATGATCGTCAGCGACACGGGTTACCCAACCCAAGAGGCTCTCGTCGGGCTTCGGTACCGGCGGATCGAGAAACGAAGTAATTTCCATTCCATCGGTCGCTCTGCGAAAAATGCCAACCTCTCGGTTCATCGCATATCTCCGCCGCCGTTCTCAAAAACCACCAAGCTCGTCTTTAACAACTCGTACTGATCGCGGGCCATCTCTGAACGGATTGGACCGCGCTATGCCCAGTGCCAACGCCCAATCGTCGGTCGCAAATTCGAGAAACTCCTTTGGAATAGTGGACAAGCCCAACGCATAAGCGTATTCCCAGGCGACGCGGACTAAACGAGACACAATGCCGACCACCCCGCCGCTGATTTCCCAGAACGAGGCTATCAAATCCTCATTGGCGAAGTTAGAAAGTGCGCTTGTGATGCCGTGCTCGACGAGTTTAGCATCGAGCATCACCACATATCCCGCGAAAAGCTCAGCTTCGGCCGGACGTTCGAAATCCAAAGGGGTTTAGAAAAATCGGCGGGCGGCATCTGAGTGGCAGCTGCTGGTTGTTTGCCTGAAAGATCGCCCAAGTTTCGGGCACGCCCGTAACGATGAATGCGGCTACGCCTTCTATTGCCATTAACTTGATCGACTCGGCTACAGCTATAGCTGTCTTGCCGGCGTTTCGGGTGATGAGGTGTTGGGCCTCGTCGAGCGCAATTACTTCGCAGGATCGTTTCCTTGCGTACTTTCTCACTTTCGTTCGAAACTGTATTTGCGTCTTTACAGCTTCTAGTTCGCTTTCGACGACTTCGCCCGGGCAATATCATCGCCGACGGACAGACCGCGGTTACCACGACTCCGCTCATTTCTCTTTCGGCCGGGTTTTGTATCGCTTTGACGGTCGTCGCGCTCAATCTGCTGGGAGATGGATTGCGGGATACGCTTGATCCGCAAATGCAGCGGCAGACGGGCGTGAAGATGCTATGAGCACATCGCCGACGACACTCGTGTCCGACAGCCGGCCGCCGCAGCGCCGATCCCGGCCTGCACCCATCCTCTCGATCCGGAAACTCAGCACAGCGTTTCCAGGCGCGGCTGGCCCTCTCGTCCTCGTCGACGACATTTCACTCGACGTCGGTCCCGGCGAGACGCTTGCAGTGGTTGGGGAATCGGGCTCGGGCAAGACCATGACGTTTCTCTCGGCGATCGGGCTTTTGCCGAGCTATGGACGCATCATCGCAGGGCAGGTGATACTAGACGGCCACGACCTTGTCGGCCTCGACGATGAGTCCATTCGCCGTCTTCGCGGCACCACCATCGCCATGGTGTTTCAGGATCCGCTTAGCGGGCTAAACCCGGTCTTTACGGTCGGCGAACAGCTCATCGAGGTTATTCGGGCCCATGTGCCGCTTTCACGCCGGGAGGCCAAGGCCCGAGCGATCGGTCTTCTCGAACGCGTGCGGATTCCCGATCCCAGCCGCAGGGTGAACGACTACCCGCATCAATTCTCAGGGGGCATGCGCCAGCGCATTCTGATCGCGATGGCAATCGCGTTGCAGCCGAAAGTGTTGATCGCCGACGAGCCGACGACCGCGCTCGATGTCACGGTGCAAGCGGAGATTCTTGATCTCCTGAGTGAACTTCAAGACGAAACAGGGATGCTCGTGCTGATCACGCATGATCTTGGCATCGTGGCACGCCACGCAGACCACGTTGCCGTCATGTATGCCGGCCGCGTGGTGGAGGAGGGGGCGATCGACAGTGTATTTTCAACCACGTCTCATCCCTACACGGTCTCGTTGTTTCGGAGCATTCCTCATCTGGAGGCATCAGTCGATGCGCCGTTGACGCCAATTGAAGGTCAGCCGCCCCAAGCGGGTTCCCGTAGACCAGGCTGCGCCTTCGAACTGCGCTGTTTTCTATCCGCCGGGCGAGCAGACTGTCGAACAGTGCGGCCAGCGCTGTTATCGGCCTTCAGCCCAGGCCAGTCCTCGGCCTGTCACCACTGGGGCGAACTCGGCGCGGCCTCCGCAAGGCAGATCACATGAACGATGCCGCAAAGGTCGACGAGGGCTCACTCTTTACCATGCACGAGGTCAGCAAGACCTTCGGAGGCACGAGCTCACTTTTCAAACGGGCACGGCCGCCGGTGCAGGCCGTCGATCGTGTTTTGCTGAATATTAAGCATGGTGAGACGCTGGGTCTCGTGGGTGAAACCGGTAGCGGGAAGAGTACTATTGGGCGCCTGGCGCTTCGCTTGGTCGATCCTGACCGAGGCAGCATCCTTCTTGGCGGGATGGATCTCACCAGGCTTTCGGAAGCCGAAATGCGGCGTCAACGCAGCCGCATTCAAATGGTGTTCCAAGATCCCTTTGGTTCGCTCGATCCGCGTATGACCGTGTGGGATCTCGTGCGCGAGCCGATGATCGTGCATCGTGCCGCGTCGGCCGAGATTGACACGCGTTTCGTTGCCACGATGCGACTGGTTGGGCTCGACCCCGCGCTTGCCGGGCGCTATCCGCATGAGTTCTCGGGTGGCCAGCGACAACGCATCGGCATTGCCCGCGCGCTCGTTCTCATTCCCCAGCTTTTGGTTCTTGACGAGCCGGTGTCGGCGCTCGATGTTTCGATTCAGGCGCAGATTCTCAACCTCTTGCGCGATGTCCAGCGACGGACAGGCATCTCCTATCTATTCATTGCTCACGACCTGGCCGTCGTCCGACACGTCAGCACGCGTGTCGCGGTCATGTATCTCGGCCGCATCGTCGAGATTGGGCCGCGCGATCTCCTGTATGGTGCTCCGAAGCACCCTTATACCGTCTCGCTGCTCTCGGCGGTGCCGACCCCGGACCCTGTTCGCGAACGGATGCGCCGACGGGCTCCTCTGATCGGTGAAATTGGCTCTGCTTCCGCTATGCCGGCCGGCTGCAATTTCCATCCGCGGTGTGCGCGGGCGAGGGCGGTTGCAGCCAGCGGACAAGCGCCGACCTGTATGTTCGGCTCGGAAATGCTGCCAGAGCGTTGTGTGGCGGAAGTGCCGCCACTCGCCGAGGTCGAGGCCGGTCATTTCAGCCGCGTGCCACTTCGCTACAATCGTCGAGGGGCCGTCGGCGCAAACCGAAGGAAAGATTTGATGTCGGAAACGAGAGAGGCCAATTATCGAGGCGTCTTCGACGGATCGATCGGATTTGGCGAAAGGCCGGCGATCATCGTGATCGACTTCATTCGCGCCTATACCACGCCCGGCGAGGCATTCTTCGCCCTGGGGGTCGTCAATGCTGTCGAGGAATCCGTCGAGCTACTCGCCACGGCACGACGCAACCAGGTACCGGTCATCTATACAAAGGTTCTTTATCATCCCAGGGGGGCTGACGGCGGCCTCTTTGTGAGGAAGGTGCCTGCGTTGCGCAAGCTCGTTGCCGGCGAGCCGATGGCCGAAATCGATTCGCGGGTTCGTCCGGCGGCCCAGGATCTGGTCATCGCCAAGAATTATCCAAGCTGCTTCTTTGGCACTTCCCTGGCGTCTAGCCTAATCGGGCTGAAGGTCGACACGACAATTCTTGTCGGTTGTTCGACGAGCGGCTGCGTTCGGGCAACGGCCGTGGACGCTATTCAATACGGCTTTCGAGTCATCGTTCCGCGCGAATGCGTCGGCGACAGGCACGAAGGGCCGCATGATGCGAGTCTGTTTGATATCAACGCGAAATACGGCGACGTGCTGCCGAAGGTCGATGTTATCGCGCGTCTTGCCGCCAATGCCTGATCGGTAAGCCTTCGGAAGGAGGCCAATCTCCTGCCGTCCTGTGCGCCTTCGGGCTCCGTGGTTATGGGCTAGGTCACGAGGATCTTCGGCTCGTGATCGCGGGCTTTCATGCCCTATGTCGAAGTTCGATCATGCAAGTCAGATCGACAGGTTTGCTTTCCGGTTTGTATCGAGGCGATGCGAGCACGCGCGCGACGTCTTATTGCAAATGGCGATGGTTGCGCGGGCCGCCCCTTCGATTTCGGTTGCCCCTGCTCAATACCGTGGCAGTCCCGTCGATGTCGTAGGTATCAAGTAACTTGACTGTAAGGCACGAATTTGCCTAAGCTTTGACAAGGACGTTCTGAGGGGATTTCACATCATGGAACTTAATCTTCCGGGGCCTTTGGCGGAACTTACCAGCGCATTCCGCGAGTACGAGTCGGCTCTCGCCTCAAATCGGCCCGAAGTGCTTGACCGGCTGTTTCTCAACTCCCCGGCCACTATTAGATACGGCGTTGCCGAAAATCTCTATGGGCATAGCGAAATAAGTGCTTACCGGTCGCGGCGATCAAAGGTCGGCGGAGCGCCTTCGCGGAAGGTCACGCGTGAAGTGATCACGACGTTTGGATCCGACGTTGGTACGACCAATATTGAGTATGTTCGCGATGCGACGGGCCTGGTCGGCCGTCAGTCCCAAACCTGGATTCGTACCGCCGACGGCTGGCGCATCGTCGCGGCTCATGTCTCGATTATTCGCGATAGCGACTGAACCCTGGGGGTCCCAATGCGTAGTTTCTGTACTGGCTATAAGATCAGCATGTCCGGCCCGGACGACACGTCGCAATTGGAGGCGCTGCTCGATCGCGGCGAATTCCTTCCGGAAGAGATCGTGTGCATCATATGCAAGACCGAAGGTAACGGGCGCGTCAACGACTACTCAAGGCCGCTTGCCCACCGTTGCTTCCGTGATTTGATCAGCAAGCGTACAAACAAGCCGGCGCATGTGGTGGACGCCGATGTTGCGTTCGTGATGTCGGGTGGATGCGAAGGCATCATCAGTCCTCATGCCACTATTTTCGTGAAGCGCGCGTCAAAGGAAAAGCCGGCCAAGGCGCAGAAGCGCCTGTCGTTTGCTACCGCCAATACGCGCGTCTTGCTGCCCGAGGAGCTGGGCACTGAGACGCATGTCAGGCTGGTTGCCGAGGCGGTCAGGACCGCGCGATCGAACGCCAAGATCGCCGATCTGGCCGACGTCCACTATGTGCAGGTTAAATGCCCTCTGCTCACCTCGGACAGGATCAACGAAGCCAGTTCCCGCGGCAAAAAGACCGTCACCGTCGATACTCTCCGCTCGATGGGATTTTCAAACGGAGCATCTGCGCTTGGCATTGCTCTGGGACTGGATGAAATCAAGGATATCGATCCGAGCGATATTTGTACCAATGAAGCGATCTACACGACTCGCGGTGGCTCGTCCTCCGGAATCGAATTGATGAACTGTCAGGTGTTCCTGCTCGGCAACTCGACGGAGAGCGACAGTCCCTTCGTGGCGGGACATCATCGTTTGAACGATATGATCGATGCGGATGGTGTCCGCAAGGCGCTCGAAAATGCGGGACTGAAGGTGTCGGGCTCACTCGATGAGAAGTCGCGCTCTCGAGTTCTCAATGTGTTCGGAAAGGCGCAGGTGCCGCTTGACGGCCTGGTGCGTGGCTGCCGAACCACTCTATTGACGGATTCCGATTTGAACACGCGGCCGGCGCGCGCCGTGCTCGGAACGCTGATCGCATCAGTGGTCGGCGATCCGGCGATCTACGCCTCCGCGGGTTGGGGCTATCATCAAGGACCCACGGGCGGCGGCGTTGCGGCTGCCGTGGTGGCCGTCGACTAAAGGTCTCGGGCGACGGGGATTTCTGCGTTTGATATTTTGCGCAGTCCTCGCCGCCCGTTCTCAAACGCAAAAGCGTTAGCCAATAAACATACTAACTCGATGGCTGCGCGAAGCCTCTCCAGTCGTGTTGGAGAGACCAGGTGGAGGGATGCCAAGATGCACGACGTCGCGCGACAGGCGGCTCAGCCGATGCGAATACGGGCGATTCTGGCGTGCTCAATCGGGCACTTCTTCGAGCTTTTCGACTTCGTGATGTACGGCTTCTTTGCCGTCATCATTGGCAAGCACTTCTTCCCAGCTACTGATCAGATGACTTCGTTGCTTAGTAGCTTTGCCACCTACGGAGTAGGCTTCTTGATGCGCCCGGTGGGTGCAATCCTGATCGGAGCGTATGGTGACCGACATGGGAGAAAGGCGGCGCTGGTTCTCACGATTTGGGTGATGGCGCTCTCGACTCTCGCAATTGCGTTGCTTCCAACCTACGATCGGATCGGTATATTTGCGCCGGTGCTCCTGGTTGCATGCAGATTGGCGCAGGGATTCTCGACCGGAGGAGAGTGGGGAGGTGCTGCGGCATTCATGGTCGAATATGCCCCCAAGGGCACGCGTGGCTGGACCGGAAGCTGGCAAAATTTCAGCGGAACAGTTGGCGTTGTCATTGGATCTGTCACCGCCGCCATTCTCGGGTCCATCCTGGCGCCTTCCACGCTCGAAGCTTGGGGATGGCGTATTCCGTTCGTGATCGGCGCGCTGGCCGGACCGATCGGCCTTTACCTTCGCAGGAGCATCGACGAGACGCCGGCGTTCGACCGGACGGTCGAAGCTCACGGGATCGAGAGAAATCCTGTGGCGGCTGTCATCGCGGGTCACAGGAAAAATTTGCTAGTTGCGTTCGGAATCTCGATCTTTGGAACGGCAGGGTTCTACGTGCCCTTCGTGTTTCTGCCAGCATTCGCGAAGCAGACACTCAAGATGGGATTTTCGGAAGCGTTATACGCTACGACGATCGCAAGTCTTGTCGGCGCCATCCTGATGCCGGTCATGGGAGCTATCTCGGATCGCGTGGGCCGCAAGCCTATGATTTTGACTGGCTGTCTCACGACGCTGATTGCTTCGTACCCGATTTTTGCGCATCTGAGCAACTCGCCCACGGTTGGTAGTCTGATTGCAGGTCAGACCATTCTGGTGGCCTTGGCAATCATCGTGCTCGGTCCGCTTCCGGCTATTCTCTGCGAGCTGTTTCCAACCGAGGTCCGCTACACGGCGTTGTCGATGAGTTATGGACTGGCAGCAATGATCTTCGGTGGCTTTGCGCCTTTCATTGCGACCTACCTCGTCAATCTCACGGGCGATCCGATTTCGCCGACCTACTATGTGATGTTTGCCGCGTTCACAAGCGGATTGATTGCGCTGCTGCTTTACAGGGAAACGGCGTTTGATGAAATTAACTAGAGGATGTTGTCGGCCGACGCTGGTGCGGGCGCCATGATCAGGCGCCGTGCATTCGCGGGTAATATGATTGTCAAACGCGGTCGAACCTTGAGCAGCTTTGGGACAAACAGTGAGTCGAGAGACTAAACAGGGATCTAACAACCTTTCCGTCGAGCAAATCGCTGAAGCGGCTTTGGCGCTTCACGGGCTGAGCTTGTCGATGGGTGGTCGTGACGGGATTTTGCTGAGCTTTAGCGCGCTGGCTGATGCCGCAGCTCAGGTCATCGAGTTTGACCTAGCCGACGAGATCGAGCCGGCGCCGATTTTCAAGGCATGAACATGAGCGCCGTGTTGTCTCCCGTTACTTCGATTGTATCCGACATGGTCTCGGGCAGGACATCGACGTCTGCTCACATCACTGCGGTCCTGGAAAACATCAAAGCCGTGAATCCTCGGGTGAATGCGTTCACCGACATCCTTGACGAGCGGGCGCTCGCCGTAGCGGCAGGCATCGATCGACGCAAAGCGGCCGGCCAGAAGCTGGGGGCGTTGGCCGGCGTTCCGTTTGCTGTCAAGAATATGATCGATGTTGCCGGTCTCAGAACGCGTGCCGGGTCGAAAATCAATAGTGAGGAGAGGGCGCCCGCGAAACGAGATGCAACCCTGGTTCGGCGATTGGAGGCGGCCGACGCGATCCTCGTGGGAACGCTGAACATGGGGGAGTATGCCTATGACTTCACCGGGGAAAATGCGCATTACGGTCCATCGCGGAATCCACACGCTCTCGATCACATGACCGGAGGCTCTTCTGGAGGGTCGGGAGCGGCCGTGGCCGCCGGCATGGTGCCGATATCGTTAGGCTCGGATACGAATGGATCAATTCGAATTCCGTCCACCTTCTGCGGGATATTTGGACTCAAGCCGACCTATGGGAGGCTGTCCCGCTTTGGCAGCTTCCCGTTTGTATCTAGCCTGGATGTCTTGGGACCAATTGCTCGCAGCGTCGATGATCTCGCATTGTGCTATGATGTGATGCAGGGGAGCGATCAAGAGGATCCCGTTTCTTGCTGCCGAGATGTTGAGCCGACCTCGAGACTGCTTGACCGGGGCGTCGAGGGCCTAAGAATTGCAACAGCCGTCGGCCATTTCTCGAGGAATTCGGAGCCGGAAGTTCTTCAGGCAGTGGGCCGCGTCGCTCAAAGCCTCGATGTGCGACGTCAGATTGAAATTCCTGAAGCGCAACGCGCCCGAGCCGCGGCACAAGTCATCTCTGCGGCTGAAGGGGCGGCGCTTCATCTGGATCGACTGCGGGCTCAAGCGAACAATTATGATCCAATTGTACGCGATCGCCTCCTGGCTGGCGCCGCAACACCAGCGGCCTGGGTAATCAAGGCTCAGCAATTCAGGCGATGGTACAAAGACCAGGTATTGCAGCTTTTTAAATCTGTTGACGTGATTCTCGCTCCCGCGACGCCGTGCCGAGCGCCAAAAATCGGTCAACAGGTCCTGGACATTGAAGGCGAAACTGTGCCGCTGCGGCCTGCGCTCGGCATTTTCACTCAGCCCATTTCGTTCATTGGCCTGCCCGTAGTTACGGTCCCGATTTGGATTGACGGTGGGCTTCCGCTTGGAGTCCAGATCATCACTGCTCCATGGCGCGAAGACTTGGGATTGCGGGTAGCCTCTTATTTGGAGCGCGCCGGGACGTGTAAGGGGCTCTCGAGTTGATGACGCTTCGGGTGATCTCCCGGTATCCAACTTACGATTGGTAAATGGACGACTGATTTGCCGGTAACCTGCGAGGATCGCTAGTTCTGCTGCGCGAGCGGCTTTGAGTTTGGCTAAAGCGATGCCGAACTTGGCTGTCAGGAGGCTCCGCCAGTGAAGTTCGATGGGACAAGAAGGGCGTCGAGTGTTGTCAAGGCCCGACCCCGGCCATGCTGAGGACCGTATCCGACAGGACCTGTGCGCCCACGATCAAATCATCCGCATGCACGCTCTCGGCTTCGTTGTGGCTGATGCCCTTCTCGCACGGAATGAAGAGCATTCCTGTTGGCATCTTCCGCGCGGCATATCGGGAATCGTGCGTTGCGCCCGAGATGATGTTCATATGCGGAGCGTTTCGCCGTACCGCGGCTGACCGAATTTCTGCCGTAATGGATGGCGCAAACTGGACTGGATCTGACTGAAGGTGAAGACGCGAGTTGACGCTGCATGCCTCCACGGTGCCGCTGCTCAGCGCCCTGATCGTCTCGCTACAGCGCAGCATGTACTCGACATCGGGATGACGGAGGTCGATTGTGAAAACGACACGTCCCGGAACGGTGTTTGGGGATCCTGGCGACACTTCGAAGCGTCCCACCGTAAAGCGAAGAACGTCGGTCGGATCGTGAAGTTTCGCGCGAAGTCGTTCCAGCAAAGTCATCGCTGCAACAACCGCGTCGCGCCTGTTACGTGATGGCGTTGTCCCGGCATGAGCCTCGAACCCGTTAACTTCAACCTCGAGACTGCACATTCCCTGAATACCGGAGACGATGCCGATCTTCTTACGTTCTACCTCGAGTATAGGACCTTGTTCGATGTGTGCCTCAACGAACGAGTGGCCTGTCGAGCCCAACGGCCGGTGGCCCAGTCCGGGAAGGGCCGCTAGATGTTCATCAAGGGCCTGGCGAACGCTGACACCGGCCGTATCCACCGCGTTGAGCGCGACATCAAGCGCCAGGCATCCGGCCGAGACTGCAGATCCCATCGTGGTGGGCGCGAAGCGGGATCCTTCCTCGTTCATCCAGACGACGAGTTCTATCGAGCGATTGGCATTCATGCTGGCGTCGTCGAGGCTTTCAAGAAGCTCGAACCCCGCGAGGACTCCAAACACGCCGTCATAGTTGCCACCGGTTGGCTGAGTGTCGAGATGCGAGCCTGTCATCACCGGCGGCAAGTCCGCCTGCTTGCCAATCCGTCTGATGAAAAGATTTCCGATCGGATCAATCTCCGCGAGGTAACCTCTCGCCGAAGACCACGAAAGCAGCAGTTGGCGTGCTTGCGTGTCTTCGTGAGACAGAGCCTGCCTGTTCACGCCTCCTCGGCCCGTTGCGCCAATGGCCGCCATGCTGCGATGGCGTCCGATGAGACGAGAACCGTTGATGGATGGGTATGGATGTGCAGCGTCCGGCATTACCGTCCTCCAGAAACATTGAGTGTCGTGCCCGTGATACGGGAAGCTTCGGGCAGCAATGGAAGCGGCTTTTCACTAACGGCGTCGTGGCCGCGCTGAGTGCCCACCATGGCGATGGTCGTGCCAATCGCCAAGTCGCTTCCCGCAACTAGCCGCATCATTTTGTTCCCTCGTGCTAGCTCGCCGACCTCAGTCGCTTGCTCACTTTTCGCTCACTGCTGTCGCTCTTCAAGACTATCAGCCCAATGCCTGTCATAGTCCTATAAGTCAAGTAACTTGACAAGATGGTAATGCCGGCCTGCGTGCTCCTGCCTCTCGAGCCGCGTCGGTGCGTATGCAGCGTCGGTCTCGGGCGCTTGACACGATTGGAGGGAAACAGCGACGGTCGACGACGCGATGATATCCCCGTTCATTGGCCGCGGATGAATTGTACTTTCATGAAAATCATGGTACTTGACTAGCCGGAAACGAGGATTCGTCTTATTGCGGCGGGATCCCCGGACTTGAAGCCATCCGAAGTCCGGATGCTTCATGTTTCCTTTTTGGATCGCCCAAACTGGCGACGGCACACGAAACCCCAAGGGGCCTGCGCTGAAGCTTTACGATCCTTTGGATGGACCGGCATCGGTCATGGGATCGGTAGCACGCTTTGTTTCGGTACGGTGTGCGGGCAGTTTCGGTCCCCGAGGAACAGTTCGCTTGTGTCCATGCAATGGGGCGCGAGGAAAGGTCGAACTGACCCAACCTATGGAGGCGCCGCATGCAGGCGAAGGTAACTAAGGCGCGGCGAACCAAAAAGTCCCCCAAACCTCAATCTGAAGATCTTGGTGGGGAGGGCGGCCTGCTTATCGGAACGAGATTGAAGCATGCCAGGCTGAATCGAAGGATCAGCTTGCGCGAACTCGCTGATAACGTAGGCTGCACCGAAAGCTTCCTTTCGAAAGTAGAAAACGACAAGGTGCGTCCTTCCCTGACGATGCTCCATATCATCGTCAAGGAGCTGGGCATAAACATTGCCAAACTGTTTTCGGAGCCGGACTCGCGCGTGGTGGCCGTGCTGAAGGCCGGAAAGCGCATTATGCTTCAGACCGAGCAATCGCCGCTAGGGAAGGGAATAACACTGGAATCGCTCTTGCCCATACCACACTCGGTGCTCCTAGAAGCGAACATCCACCACGTCGAACCGGGCAGTTCCACAAGCGGCTTCATCGATCACAAGGGTGAAGAGATGGGCTTCGTCCTGGAGGGGATGCTGGAGCTCACGGTCGAGGGACAGACCGTGAAAGTCCAAAAAGGAGACTCATTCTTCTTTCATTCTCATCTGCCGCATGGCTACCGCAATCCCGGTACGACAACCGCACGCATCCTTTGGGTAAACACCCCTCAAAGCTTCTAGTTCAAGTGTGGCTGCGTCGTCGTGGCGACGCGGATCGGGAAACGGCTGACGAACCTTGCGTCAGCGAACCAGATCACAGATTCGGAGGTTTGAACGACTGGTTTGTCGTCAGATCGCCGGTTCATTTCGATGTGATGAAAGCACAAGACCCGAGAAGCGGCCGGACTTGGAGAGGCGAGCGTAGACTTTCGCTCGGCCACGCCCGAAGGTGTCGACGAAACGTCGGCTATCTTGACAAGGCCGCGAGATTGCGACTAGCTAGGTTTGCTGATTGGACGACGCGTTACGTCGTGAGCGGGAACCATCTCTGAAGGTGAAGGGAGTTGTTACGCTAGACATCTGACGTTGGGAGAGACCGATCTATTTGGCGCCGAAGGAGCAACCGCCCCAGGAAACTCTCAGGCAAAAGGACCGCGTTAGACGAAACATCTGAAAAGAGATGCACTCGCATCCGCCGACGGGATAACATTCTCAGGCAAATCAACAGATGGGGCACTCAACATAGCTCGAAAAAGCTGGGGTGCCTTGTGTGACAACGCAATTTCCGCCTGCCTCGCCATCCGACCTACTTGCCCGTTCCGCCGTTGGGACTGGCGAACCTCGAAAATTGCCAATTGGCGTCCTCGATCTCTTCAAGATCGGGATTGGTCCGTCTTCCTCCCACACCGTTGGTCCGATGAAGGCTGCTGCGACTTTCGTTCGTGGCCTGAGGGAAGGCGGCGAAGAGAACGTCGCGCGGATTGAAGCCACGGTTTTTGGCTCGCTCGCCTGGACAGGCAGGGGACATGCAACCGACAAGGCCATTGTGTTGGGGCTGTCGGGAAAGACACCGGATCGCATTGATCCGGACGAGGCGAGACGAATTTTTGATCGAATTCGCATTGATCGTTTGATTGAGCTTCCGGGCGGCCGAAGGATCGTCTTCGGGTTGGACAGGGACGTCATCTTCGATACCAAGCGTCAGTTTGATCGGCATCCGAACGCCATGGAATTCAAGGCGATGGATGCAAGCAACGACATCATTGCATCCGAGATTTGGTTCTCGATCGGCGGTGGCTTCGTCGAGCGACTAGGCGGCGAAAACCAGGACGAGAATCTCGAATACGCTCATGGTTTCGATTTCCAATCGTCCCATGATCTCCTCGAACTATGTCGGGTTCATTCTTGCACGATCGCCGATATCGCGATGGCGAACGAGCTTGCACGGCGCAGCGAGGAACAGACTCTCGACGAGCTCGATCGCATCATCGGCGTCATGATGAAATGCATCGATCGTGGTCTCGCACAAGAAGGAGAACTTCCAGGCGGATTGCGGGTGCGGAGGCGGGCCGGCGCTCTTTTCGAAAGGATTCAGAAAACTCGCAGCAATGCGCGTTTCACGAGCCAGCCGTTTGATCACCTGTCCGCTTTTGCCATCGCCGTGAATGAGGAGAACGCTGCCGGGGGGCGGGTCGTTACCGCTCCGACCAACGGAGCCGCCGGAGTCATCCCTGCGGTCCTTCGATATTACCGTGATTTCTGTGAAGGCGCGACTCAGGACGGGTTGCGAACCTTCCTCCTTGTCGCAAGTGCGATCGGGAGCATCATCAAGCGAAATGCCTCCATCTCGGGTGCCGAGGTTGGCTGCCAAGGCGAAGTAGGATCAGCCGCCGCAATGGCGAGCGCCGGACTCGCGGCGACGTTGGGCGGGACCAACGAGCAAATCGAAAACGCCGCCGAAATTGCAATTGAGCACCATTTGGGAATGACCTGCGATCCCGTTGGCGGCTTGGTGCAAATCCCGTGCATCGAGCGCAACGCCTTTGGAGCGGTGAAGGCCGTCAACGCGGCCTATCTGGCGCTCGCGGGCGACGGCAAGCATCGCGTTTCGCTTGACCAAGTCATCGAAACGATGCGGCAGACGGGTGCCGACATGCACGACAAATATCGCGAGACCTCGCGCGGAGGCCTTGCCGTCAATGTTCCGGAATGTTGAGAGGACATATCCTCATGATTGCTTGCGAGCAAACTAGGCGCGACTCCGTTGATCATGCCGTCTTCCAGGCGATTGATCGGGAATTGAAACGCCAGCAGCATCAGATCGAGTTGATCGCGTCGGAAAATATCGTCTCCGAAGCCGTGCTGGCAGCTCAGGGATCCGTTCTCACCGACAAGTACACCGAGGGCTATCCTGGCCGTCGATACTACGGAGGGTGCGAGTTCGTCGACGAAGTTGAAACACTGGCCATCGATAGAGCCAAGGAATTGTTTGGTAGTGCGTTCGCCAATGTACAAGCGCATTCCGGCGCTCAAGCCAATCTGGCGACGTTTTTGGCCCTGCTTAATACGGGCGACACCTTCATGGGCATGTCGCTTGCGCATGGCGGTCACCTGACGCACGGCTCCCCTGTGACTATCTCGGGAAAAATGGTTCTCGCCGGTTGAATACCGCGTGAGAGAGGACAACCACCTCATCGATATGGACAATGTTCGGGAGATTGCACTCAAGCATCGACCGAAATTGATCTTGGCCGGCGGTTCCGCCTATCCTCGCGAAATCGATTTTGCGGCCTTCCGTCGGATCGCGGATGAAGTAGGCCCCAGATTGATGGTGGACATGGCCCACGTCGCGGGGTTGATCGCCGGTGGCGTCTATCCTTCGCCTGTACCGCATGCTCACGTTGTTACGTCGACGACGCACAAGACCCTACGCGGACTGCGAGGAGGCTTGATCCTTACGAACGATCCGGGTCTGGCGAAAAAGATAAACTCCGCGGTGTTTCTAGGCGTACAGGGAGGGCCGCTAATGCACGTAATCGCGGCCAAGGCTGTTGCCTTTGGTGAGGCCCTCGACCCCTCTTTCAAGACGTATGCACTGCAAACCCTGGCGAACGCGCGTGCAATGGCCACGGTCTTGTCGGAGGGCGGACTGTCGATTGTCTCGGGAGGGACAGATAGTTACCTTGCCCTTGTTGATCTCAGGCCTCTTGGGCTCACCGGCAAGGCCGCGGAAGCGGCGCTCGAGTCATTCCTTTCGATCCGCAGCAGCCGGCCCTTACATCGGGAATGCCGAAGGAGATTCGGACCGCAGCCAGGTGGAGCAGATAGCTTTGGAAGTGCGCCAGCTGTGCGAGGCCTATCCAATCTATTCCGCAGCTCATTCATAGAGGATGGGAGGTTGGTGAAATGATCTACGAGGAAATCTCAAATGGCGTGCGTAAGGAGGTTCTCGAGCTATACAAGGCTGATGCGTTCGTTTCGAGGAGGCCGGGGCGCACTACGAGTCGAGTTATTTCCTAACGTTTCTCTACCTGCCGCCGGCCGAAGCGGCGGCGCAAGCGGAGCGATTGCTTTACGAGGGCAGCAACCGCACCGTCGAAGCTGACGCGCGCGAGGTCCTCCGAGGGTTTGTCGACCGCACCAGCCGCGTCCTGCAACTCGTCGAATGCTTCATGCCTGGCTCGACGACGAGGAGACCCTGACCTACCTGCATTCGACCGTCTCGACCAAACGGCAACGCGTCAGGGTACCGGAAATCCCGATGTATCTCGATGCGCTGCTCGCGGATCAGCCGCTCGCCGGCGGCCTCGAGCCGATGCTCGGCTCAGCGCATCTGCGCATCCTGACCATCGTCGGGTTTCCGACTGCGACAACGCCCGGGATTCTCGACGATCTGAACCGGTTGGCGTTCGCCTATCGCTGGTCGACCCGCGCGATCATGCTGGACAAGACGGACGCGACCAAACTCCTGACCAGGATCAGACGACAATGGTTCGCCAAGCGAAAGTCGGTAGCCGCGATTCTGAAGGAGGTGATGACCAGTGAGGCTTCCGCCCTTCTTGATACGGATGCGCACAACAAGGCCATCGACGCTGACGCGGCGCTGCAGGAATTGGGTTCCGAGCAAATTGGAGAAGCCTTTGTTATGGCGACGATCGCGGTCTGGGATATTGATCCCGCCACGGCAGACGAGAAGCTCCGCCTCGTCGAAAAGGTGATCCAAGGCCGTGACTTCACCTGCATGGTCGAGACGGTCAATGCGGTGGAGGCCTGGCTCGGTAGTCTGCCAGGACAGGTTTACGCTAACGTCCGACAACCTCCGATCTCGACGCTGAACCTGGCGCACATGATCCCGCCGTCCGCGGTGTGGGCCGGGGAGGCGAGAGACCATCATTTCAAGGCTCCGCCTCTGTTTCTGGCCAAGACAGAGGGGTCAACCCCGTTTCGCTTCTCGCTCCACGTCGGCGATGTCGGACATACCCTGATCGTGGGACCGACCGGCGCCGGAAAATCCGTCTTGCTGGCGGTGATGGCGCTACAGTTTCGCCGATATCCCGGATCTCAGATATTCGCGTTCGATTTTGGTTGCTCGGTACGCGCTGCTACCATCGCCATGGGGGGCGATTGGCATGACATCGGCGGTGTGCTCTCGGGCGAATCGGCGGAATTCGTTGAGCTTCAGCCGCTTGCGGCAATTGATGATCCCTCCGAGCGGGCATGGGCGGCAGAGTGGATCAGCGCGATCCTTGGCCGCGAGAGGGTCGACGTCACGCCGGAAGCAAGGGATCACCCTTTGGTCGGCATTGACCTCGCTGGCCTCGGCGCCAATTCCGGAACGGACGTTGACGGGTCTTTGCGCTCTTCTTCAGTCTAGCTAGGATCTCGATCCTCATCGTGGCGCCACCATGTTGGTCGTCTCGGCATGCAGCTTCATTGTTGTTCTTCTGTCGATTCAGAGGCTGCAGTTGCGGGCAACGGGCGAATCCGCTGCCAATTTGGCGGGGCCGACAAGCAGCGTCTGGTACTGTGCTGGTCTGTCACGCCTAAAGTCTATCGATTTGGCGTCCGTCGCGTGTTTCACCGGTGGACATGGTGTGGTCCTGCGGATCGGTGCATGCCGTGTTAGTCCGATGACAATAGGAATTCGACCATCTTCTCCTGGAGTGCTTGATACATGTCGTGACCAGTCGAGAAGGGACAGCCCTTGGAACGGGCCGCCCGTATCAGGGCCGTCTCGCCCGTTGCAGTGACGACATCGCCCACGATCGTCGCGGGACGCAGCCGATCAAGGTCGACAGGAGATTTCTGCAGGTTCTCCATACCGGCCGGCGTCGCGTTGGCGAGAACGTCGAACGCCATCGGATCGGGCGCGCCATCTGTGACCCGATCTCCAAACCGCTGTCGTAGCTTTCCGACCAGTTCGTCCAGACGCGATCGATCGATATCGTGGATGGAAAGTTCGGCGACACCGGCTTCCAGCAGAGCATAACCAATCGCCGTGCCAGCTCCGCCAGCCCCGAGAAGGAGCGCTCGCTTTCCGGCCAGCACGCCGCCTTTCTCCAAGATGGCATCGACGAAGCCACGTCCGTCGCACATGTCTCCTTCCCACACGCCTGAAGAACTCCGGCGCATGACGTTCACGGCCCCTAAAAACTCGGCTCGCGCGGTAGTTTCTGCGCAGTGCCGGAAAGCAGTGAACTTGTGTGGAACGGTGATTACAAGGCCGTCCAGATTGCGGATGGCTTTGAGCGCGAGTACGATTTCATCGAAGTCTTCCGAGGTCACGTGAAAGGGGACGAGGATCGCGTTACGCGATCTCGCCCGCAGCGAAGCGGTCACCTGAGCCGGCGACTTCACCTGCGCTATGGGATCGCCAAGTATCGCGAAGAGCCGGGTTTTTCCGTCTACGATAGACTCCAAGGGGACCCTCCATCCAACGGCCTCTCCGTCCGGCATCAGACACAAGTGCGGTGTCGATCGATGCATGCGTCCAGGACGACGTCGATCGGCTTCGACCACCATTCCTTCGAAAAGATTTCGACCTCAACGTAACGGTCGTAGCCGGTAGCCTCGACTGCGGACCGGATCTGCTTAAGATTGATTAGCCCGTCGCCCATCATGCCTCTGTCTTCGAGCAGATCGCGCGTGGGAACCAGCCAATCGCACACGTGATAGGCCATTAGCCTGGTTCTGTCGGCACGCGCGATCTGGCCATAAAGATCAGGATCCCACCAAACGTGATAGACGTCGCACGCGACCCCGAGGGCGCCGGTACGTTCAGGATCGAGCCGGTCGCAGATATCGAGAGCTTGGGACAACGTGTTCACACAAGCGCGATCAGCGACGTACATCGGGTGCAGCGGTTCGATCGCCAATGGCATTGCCGCCGGACGGGCGTATTCGAGCAGAGCTGCGATTCCATCTTCAACCATCCGGCGCGCGGTGCCCAGATCGCGGGAAAACGACGATCCTGGGCGCGAGAACTGGGGCAAGCCGCCAGCAACGAGAACGAGGCAGGGCGAGCGCAGTCGGACGGCTTCGTCGACCGCGCGGCGATTGTCATCGCGCTCTTCGCCTCGTCGCAACGGATCCGCCGGAAACATGCCGCCGCGGCAATACCCCGACAGGCGGAGTCCAGCATCTTCGATAGCCTTCGCGGCACGATCGATGCCGACGGCGTGGACCTGATTGCGCCACGGCGAAATGGCGGGAATTTCGCGTCGGGCACATGCCTCGACGATGCCGAGAAGATCCGCCTGAGCCCGTACCGTGGCGGTGTTGATCGAGAGCGACGCAAGATCAGAAGAAAAGTCCCGCATCTCAGGCTTCGACTCCACGCGCGGCCATGATCGTCCGCATCCGGCTCGTCGCGAGTTCCGAGTCGCGCAGAATGCCGGCCTGGTCGGCAAGACGGAAGAGTTCGGCAAGGTGGAGGGTCGAGCGTGCGCTCTCCTGACCGCCGACCATCGTGAAATGATCCTGATGCCCGTTCAGGTACGCGAGAAAGACGACGCCCGTCTTGTAGAAACGCGTCGGCGCCTTGAAGATGTGGCGCGAGAGGGGAACGGTTGGTGACAGGATCTCGTCGAACGTCTTGCGGTCACCGTTCGCCAAGCTCGCCAGTGCTGCGGCCGCAGCAGGTGCGATCGCGTCGAATATCCCGAGAAGCGCATGCGAATAGCCCTCACTGTCGCCTGCGATCAATTCGGCATAATTGAAGTCGTCTCCGGTGTACATGCGAACGCCCTCCGCGAGGCGTCTTCGCATGGCAACTTCCTTATCCTTGTCCAGCAGAGAGATCTTGATGCCGTCGACCTTGGCGGCGTGCTCATTGATGATTCCGAGCACCGTATCCATTGCCGCGTCAGGATCCTTCGATCCCCAATAGCCGGTGAGGGCCGGGTCGAACATGTCGCCCAGCCAATGGATGATCACGGGCTCGCGGACCTGGCGAAGGATGCGGGAGTAGACTTTGACGTAGTCGTCGGCATTCTTCGCCGCACGGGTCAGGGCGCGCGAACACATCAGGATGATCCGCCCCCCGAGTTTCTCGACATCCGAAATCTGCCGTTCATAGGCGGCAATGACTTCGTCGAGGCTCGACGGGGTGTGCTCCGGGAGATGGTCAGTCCCTGCACCCGAGAAAACGAGTCCGCCACGCGCCTTCGCCGCCGCGACTGAGCGACGGACCAGCTCCAGCGAATTGGGCCAATCGAGTCCCATGCCGCGCTGCGCGGTATCCATCGCCTCCGCTACGCCGAGCCCGAGATCCCACAGATATTCCCGGAAAGCGATCGTGCGATCCCAGTCGATCGCGCAGGTGAGCCATGGATCGCAATCCGTCAGCGGGTCGGCGGCCACGTGGGCCGCTGAAAACGCGATCCGGTTCATGGGACCGGGCTGACGATTGGGAAAGCGCGACGCTGCGCTCAGCGCATAGGGCTGCAAGCGACCGTCTGCTGAAGGCAGGCGCAGGGATAACTTTGTGGCCACGATCATTTCTCCGGGTCAGGATGCTGCCGCAGACTACGAGTTCGCGAGCGCTTCAAGGCGCGGATGAGCTGCGCGAGTCTTCGAATCGAACCCGTCTCCAAGTCCCATCCGTCCGCTCCGGAAGATGCGCTCATCCATGGTCATCAGATCGTCAGAAATTTTCGGACGGAAGCCCATCTGTCCCAGAACATCGCGATCGAGATCGACGCCTGGCGCAATTTCGATCAATTCAAGGCCTTCATCGCTCGTCCGGAAGACAGCCCGCTCCGTCACGAAGACGGTCGTCTGCCCGCGCTCTTTTGCGTAATGGCCATTGTAGGATGTCTGTTCGAGCTGCGGGACGAACTTCCGGTGCTTGCCTTCCGATACGATGGTCAGCCGGCCGTCACCCACTCCGACCTTCAGCCCACCGGCCGTCAGCGTGCCGCCGAAGACCATCTTCTTTGCATTCTGGCTGATGTTGACGAAGCCGCCGATTCCAACGACGCGCCCGGCAAAGCGGCTTATGTTCACGCTGCCCTGGGGATCGACTTCTACGGCGGAAAGAAAAGCGATGTCCAATCCGCCACCGTCGTAGAAGTCGAACTGATACGGCTGGTCGATCATCGCCGCGTAATTCCGTCCTGCGCCGGCATCGAGGCCGTTCGCCGGAGCCCCGCCGATGATGCCCTGTTCGTTCGTCAGCGTAATATGGTCGAGAAGTCCTTCCTCCGCGGCAACCAGGCCGATGCCCGTGCAAATGCCGGATCCCACGTTGCAGACGGCGCCCTGTTCGAGCTCCATCGCACAACGCCTGGCGACGATCTTCCGCTCGTCCAGCGGGAGGTCCGGAAAGGAATCGAGCGGGATCTTGAGTTCGCCCGCGAAGGCGGCATCGTAGAAGGTCTGGTAAGTTTGCGCCTGGTCCGGCACGATGACGACCGCGTCGACCAGCATGCCCGGCACCTTCACCGTCTTCGCCGGAAGACTGCCGCGGCGGGTGAGGCGCTTGACCTGGGCTATCACCAGCCCGCCGCAGCGGCGGGTGGCCTGCGCCATCGAGAGCATCTCGCCGAAAATCGCTTCATGCTCCATGGAAATATTGCCGTCCTCATCCGCGGTTGTTCCGCGGATGAGGGCGACATCGATTGGGAAGGGCTTGAAAAAGAGCCACTCTCGTCCCTTGAGCTCGATCAGTTCGACGAGGTCTTCGGTCGCGCGGTGGCTTTGTCGACCGCCCGACTGCCGGGGATCGACGAAGGTGTGCAGGCCAACATGAGTGATAAGGCCGGGACGGCCAGCGGCGATTTCCCGGATCAACTGCGATATAGCGCCCTGCGGCAGCGTATAGGCTTCAATCTTGTTTTCCGATGCCATCGCCGCGATGGGGGGGGCATCGACCACCGTTCCGCAGACGATTCGCTTGAGAAGCCCGTCATGCGCAAATCTCGATGAGCCGCGTTGGCCGCGATCTCCCAATCCGACCGGATGGATCGAGGTGATGGAACGCGGCGCGCCGGTCGCTAGAAAACGGGCTTCGACCGCCTCGATCAATCGCTCGGGTACGGCATGTCCGGAGCCGGAACCTCCGATGAGGACCGTGTCGCCATCGCGGACGAGTGCCGCTGCCTGTTCGGGGGTGATGACCCTCACTTCGAAAACCTCCCATGGAGCGAAGAGTTCGAAGAAGGTGTACACTTACTTAGTAGTAAGTCAATAACGGTTTGCGCGGCGATTGCGCGGATCGGTTGCCTCGCCGGCATAGACCCGCAGCATCACGCGCTCGAAAGCGGTGAAGAATTCTTCCATGCGATCGAAGCTGCCGGCGTCCTGCGTGAATACCGAGGAACTGTTCACGAGGTTGACGACCAGCAGCGTCAGGTCGTCGAGTGGAGCGTCCGCTCGAAGTTCTCCGGACCTGCAGGCCTGTTCAAAGGCCGATTTGACGGCCTCATGGACCGATCGGCTAAACGATGCCAGGCTTTCTCGCGCGACGGGCGAAAGGTCTTCGCTGTCGAGGCGAAGGCGTCCGATCAGGCTCCACGGCCGACCGCCGACCTTGCCGCGATTGAAGCGTTTGTAGCGTTCGTGATTATATTCGACGACGCTGTGCAACTTTTCCGACAGGGTGTGTTCGTCGTCGAGCCAGATCGATCTGTGCCTGGCCGCGGCCTCCGCGACGTAGTCGGTCAACACCTCTTCGACAAGCTGCTGCTTGCTGCCGAAATGATAGTGAATATTCGTGGTGGTCGTGCCGATCAGATTCGCGATGTCGCGGAAGCTTGTATTGTGGAAGCCGTGCTTGATCAGGAGCTCGGTCGCGACCTTTTTGATCGTGTCTCGCATTCCCGACCGGGCGCCAGTCGTCCGGGTCTTCGTTTTCTGTGACATCACCTACCCGCAGGGGTTGCTTCGATTGCCTGCCACTTGAACAAGGGCAGGGCAGAGCGTCAAGTTGTCACGGTATTGCGAAAGCGCATCATGAGTTGAGTTTCCCCTTCCTGGACCGTTTCGCCGGTCTGTTTCAGGACCCGGATGTCGAGCGTGACAATTCCGCGGTCCGGACGCTTCGTGGGGCGCTTTTTCGCGACCGCGATTGCCGCGTGGATGCGGTCGCCGATCAGGATCGGTCCCCTAAATGACCAATTCCAGTTCAGTGTGGCGACGCCCAGAAGGCGGACGGGGCTCCGCGTTTTCAGCCCGTCGGTGAGCGAAAGGCCCAGTAGTCCATGCGCGATGCGGCCCGGAAAACCGACGCTCCTGGCGAACTCGTCGTCCATGTGAACGTCGAAGAGATCGCCGGATAAGCCGGCGAATCCAACCACATGAGCCTCGGTGACCGTCACGCCGGCCGTCTCATAATGATCGGAAATATCGAGATCCTCGTAGCCGTATTCGCCTGCAGTCAAGCGGCGGCCAGCCGACAAGTCATTGAGTGTCATCGAACGACCCTTACTTTCCGATAAGTAAATTACGCATTGACGGCGACTGCCGTCAATGGCTATCTGAGCGAGGTTGGACGGCAGGCCAGTCGAGGGAGCGCATTGTGGCTTCAGTTCAAATTCAGGACGTTCGCAAGAGCTTTGGATCGCACCCCGTGATCCATGGGGTCGATGTGGACATTCTCGACGGAGAGTTCGTCATCCTCGTCGGTCCGTCCGGGTGCGGAAAGTCGACGCTTCTGCGGATGATTGCGGGACTGGAAGGCGTCACGGCGGGTGCGATTTGCATCGGCGATCGCATCGTCAACGACGTTCCGCCCAAGGAGCGGGACATCGCCATGGTGTTTCAGAACTACGCTCTCTATCCGCATATGACGGTGGCGGACAATATGGCGTTCTCGCTCCGGCTCCGGAAGGCGCCGAAAGCCGTCATGGACGATCGAGTCTCCAAGGCGGCGAGCATCCTCGGTCTGCAGAAACTCCTCGATCGCTATCCTCGGCAGTTGTCGGGCGGCCAGCGTCAGCGTGTGGCAATGGGGCGGGCTATCGTACGCGATCCGCAGGTCTTTCTGTTCGACGAGCCGCTTTCCAATCTGGATGCCAAGCTTCGTGTCCAGATGCGGACCGAGATCAAGGACCTTCATCAGCGTTTGAAAACGACGACGGTCTACGTCACGCACGATCAGATTGAAGCGATGACCATGGCGGACAAGATCGTCGTGATGCACGATGGGTTCGTCGAGCAAATTGGCTCACCTCTTGAACTCTATGATCGGCCGGGAAATCGTTTTGTGGCCGGCTTCATAGGCTCGCCGGCGATGAATTTCTTCGACGGGAGGGTGGCCAGCGATGGTTTTCATTCCGCTGGCGGGCTTCGACTGCCGCTGTTCGCAGCTCCGGAGGGGTCTGAGGGCAGACCGGCGATTTACGGGCTGCGCCCCGAACATATCGTGCTCGATCCCGCAGGAGTGCCGATCACCGTAAAGGTGGTCGAACCGACGGGATCTGAAACCCAGGTGTTCGCCGACGCCGGCGGGCGACAGATCGTGTGCGTTTTCCGGGAGCGGGTGTCGGCTTCGCCTGGCGAGACGATCCGCATCTCGGCGGATCCGAGGGCGGCTCATCTGTTCGATCCAAATGACGGCAAGCGAATGATTGCGTCCTGAAGCAGGGGCGGTCCCTTCGCGGGGCAGTCACGCAAGTATTATTGACTTACTGGAAAGTAAGTATAGCGTTCGGCGGAGCTACAAGAACGATAAGGGAGAAAGTCGCGATGTTTGGAGTTGATCTAAGAGGTTGGTGTTCGGCGATCGTTGCAACCGCCGTTCTGGGCAGTTTGGCGGTGCCGTCGGCGATGGCTCAAACCGGTCAGTTGACAATCAACACTGACCGCAGCGGCGTGGGGCAGAAGGCGGCGATGAGCAAGATCGCCAGCGACTTCGAGGCCAAGAATCCCGGGACGAAGGTCACCATCAACTTCAGCGACGTCGAGTCCTATAAGACCTCGATCCGCAATTTCCTCGTCACGACCCCGCCCGACCTTGCGTTCTGGTTTACGGGCGCGCGTATGCGTGCCTTCAGCAAGCGGGGCGCGTTCGAAGACATTAGCAAGTTCTACACCGATCAGAACCTGAAGGACGTCATGGGGCCATTTCTTCCCGCCGTCACCGACGGCGGCAAGCAGTACATGATGCCGACGAACTTCACGACCTGGGGATTCTTCTACAACAAGGAGGTTTTCGAGCGCGTCGGCATTTCGCCGCCCAAGACCTGGGATGAGTTGATGGCCGCGGCCGCCAAGCTGAAGGCTGCCGGCGTGATCCCGTTTACGATCGGCACGCGTGATCTCTGGGCCAACGATCTCTGGTTCGACTATCTCGACCTGAGACTGAATGGTCTCGATTTCCATATGGCCCTCATGGACGGTAAGGAATCGTACACCGACGATCGCGTCAAAAAGGTCTTTGCGACCTGGCAGCAGCCGATCGAGAAGGGCTATTTCCTGGAGAACGCGTCTTCCTACGGCTGGCAGGAAGCGATTCCGCTTCTGGCTCAGGGCAAGGCGGCGATGTACCTGCTCGGACCGTATGTTTTGACGTCTCTGCCCGCCGACGTTCACGGCAAGATCGGCTTCTTCCCGTTCCCGTCGCTGGACCCAAAGGTCGACACATTCGAGGAGGTCTCGATCAACGGCGTCGGCATTCCATCGGGCGCCAAGAACAAGGAACTGGCGCTCAAGTTCCTGGCGTTCCTGGCCCAGCCCGACAACCTTTCGGCGTTCGCCAAGGCCGGCGCGGTGTTGCCTGCCAGAACCGATGTGAGTCTTGAGGATCAGTTCTCGCAGGTCCAGATGAAGTTGGTCCAGACTGCGAAGGGGTCGTCGCAGTTCTACGATCGCGACACGGATCCGGAGATGGCACAGATCGGCATGAAGGGATTCCAGGAGTTTCTGGCAAACCCCCAGCGCAGCGAGGCCATTCTTGAGCGTCTCGAGGCGGCCCGGAAACGCATCTTCAAATGAGCAAGGAGACCGAGACCGTCGGCCATCCGGACTTTGCCGCGGCCTCCCATACGCGCCTGCAGCACGTGTGGGACACGCGCGCGGTCTGGCTGACGCCGCTTCTGCTGCTGGCCGCTCCGGTCTCCATCTTCGTGCTCCTGATCGTCGTTCCGATCATCCAGAGCATCTGGATCAGTTTCTATGACTGGGACGGAACCGGGCCGGCAAGTTGGGTCGGCTTTGGCAACTACGTCGAGCTCTTCGCCGATCCGCAGTTCTATGTCTCGCTGAAGAACAACGTCATCTGGCTGCTGCTGTTTCTTCTGGCGCCGGTGATCGGCTTGGCGATCGCCGTGTTCCTGAATCAAACGCTTCCAGAGATGCGCTTCGTCAAATCGATCTTCTTCATTCCTCTCGTTCTGGCGCATGTGATCATCGGCGTGGTCTTCACATGGTTCTATGATCCGACTTTCGGCATCATCGCCATTGTAGCGCGGGCCGTGGGCGTGACGCCGCCGGCGATCTTGTCCAACGAGCACCTGGTTACGTTTGGCATCATCGCCGCCGCGTTGTGGTCGCAGATCGCATTCTGCCTTGTCCTCTTCCTCGCCGGTCTTTCCCAACTCGACGACGACCTCATCGCTGCCGGACGCCTCGATGGTGCGAGCGGCTGGCCCTTGTTCTACTACGTGGTGCTGCCTCAGCTCAGACCAGTCACGTTTGTCGCCACCATCATCACCGTGATCATGTCGCTGCGAAACTTCGACATGATTGCAATCATGACGCAAGGAGGCCCCTACGGCAGCTCGACCGTTCTTGCCTACCAGATGTTCGATGCGACCATCTTCAGCTATCGAGCGGGGTACGGTGCGGCAATCGCCACGGTCCTGTTCGCGATCATGAGCGTCTACATCGCCTGGTTCCTCCGGTACACGCTCAAACAGGAGGCGGCGGAGCGCTAATGTATCCGACTCCCATCCAAGACAGGCCGCTTCCGGTCCGCGTCGCATACCGCGTCGTTCTTTACGTCGCGATCGTGGCCTGGATCGCTCCCCTCATAGCCATCGTCATGACTGCGATTCGCGCCCAGAGCGATCTGCTGGCCGGAAATTACTGGGGCATGCCTCAGCATTTCGCTCTGTTCGAAAATTTTCGGGAGATCTTTGCCGGCTCTCCGATGGGCATGTTCTTTCTGAACAGTGTCGTCGTCACGGTTACGACGGTGATTAGCGTGCTTGTTCTGAGCACGCTCGCTGCGGTGGGCCTCGCGAAGTATCCTTTCCCAGGCCGGACTTTCATCTTTTCCATGTTCATTGCCGGCAATTTCGTACCGTATCAGATCTTGATGATTCCGGTGCGCGGCATCGTGCTGTCGCTTGGCCTCTACGATTCGATCTGGGCTCTGATCATATTCCACACCGCATTTCAAACCGGATTTGCGACGTTATTCCTGCGTAATTTCGTTGTCGCCCTTCCAAACGAACTCTTCGAGGCGGCGAGACTGGAAGGAGCCAGCGAGCTCACGATCATCTGGCGGATCATCGTGCCTCTCCTGCGACCCGCCTTGGCGGGCCTTTCCGTGCTTGTGTTTACTTTTGTCTGGAACGACTATTTTTGGGCCCTGGTGCTGGTCCAGAGCGACGCAGCAAAGCCGCTCACGCTGGGACTGGCCGGTCTCAAAGGAGAGTGGTTGACCGCCTGGAATTTGATCTCGGCCGGTTCATTGGCGGCCGCGCTTCCACCCGTCGCCTTGTTCTTTTTGACACAAAAGCATTTTGTGGCAGGGCTCACGGTCGGGGCGGTCAAATCCTAAACCCGAGAAGGTAGCGCGAATCATCGGCTCGAATCAGGGACAGCCGCCGACGATGACGCTGAATCGATCGGGACAGGGCGTCGTGTGCGCGCTCCTGGTGTGACCGATCCGGCATGGCAGTAGATCTAGTCTAGGCGCACCGGCTAAAGGGAGTGCCTTAAATGGCTTGGAAAGCCCAGATGAGGATATATACGCCTTTCAGGCGCGATCCTTATCCGAAGAGCAGTACACGAGCAACATGGCCAAGATAATCGCCCCGAAGATCATCTGACGGGCTGCGTCGGACATCTGCATCACCGCGAGAATAGAAGTCAGAAGCGTGATGAACAATGTCCCCACGAAAGTGCCGGCATAGCTACCGCTTCCGCCCTGAATGGAAGTTCCGCCGATAACCACGGCGGCGATAACCGGCATCAAATAGGCATCGCCCATACCCTGATAGGCTTGATTGGTGTAGCCGGTCAGCAGGATCGCTCCCACGCTCGATAACATACCCGCCAGAACGAATGTCCAGATCGTGATTGTGCGCACTCGCGCACCCGCCAGGAATAGGGCACGCTGTGAATTGCCCATCGCATAGAGATAGGTGCCATAGACCGTACGGTGCAAAAGAAAGAGCGTGATGGCGCCGATGAGGAGCCAAAGTAAGAAAGCGTTGGGGATACCTAGCGTATGTCCGAGGGCGGCGTAGGTGGCAAGCTTCGGGACCGCGCCTGGTGGCTTGAAGCCGCCGGTGTAGAAGGTGGCCGCACCAAGCAGCATCGCGTTTACGGCTAGTGTCCACACCATTGCTGGCACTCTGAACAGGGCAACCCCCAGTCCATTCACAAGGCCGATTGTCGCGCCGGTGGCAAGGCCCAATGGTAGCGCGAGATCCGCGAGCAGGGTGTTGTGACTGCCGGCGAAACCGGTGACGACAATTGCGGTGCCGGTAATGGTCCAGGGAACCGAAAGGTCGATCTCTCCGAGAACGATAACAAGCATGGCCCCTGTCGCGACAACGCCAAGAAATGATGCGATTTGGAGCTGTTGCAGGATATATCCGAGATTGAGAAATCCGGGATAGACGATTGCACCGATAAGAACGAGTGCGATGCATCCGACAGCAAGAACCAAGACCGAAACGCTCACGCGGTTGAGAAGAAGCCATCGACTCCCATGAACGGGTAGAGCTGAAGTGCGCGCGGTCATTGCCTGAATAACTCTAGCCGATTGCGAACGTTAATCATGCCGAAGGCGCCAAGGACGATTGCCAAAGCCAGCACCAGACCCTCAAAGAACGGCTGGGCCAGGGGAGGCAGGCCAGAAAAGAACATGAGCGAGGAGATCGTTTTCAGTATCAGAGCCCCCACGATGGCTCCAAGAGGGCTGCCGACACCACCACTCAGCGCGATGCCGCCCAGCACCACAGCGGCAATGGAATTCAAGGTATAGGCCGGACCGATTCCTGGGTCGCCCGTCAGCGTCACCATGCTGACGTAAAGGCCGGCAAGGGCGGCGAATGTCCCGCTTGCGGCATAGGCCGCAAGCTTCACCTGCCTCACACGAACTCCGGTCATGTAGGCTGACTGCTCGGAGGAGCCGACGGCATACATCGCGAGCCCCAGCGGACTACGGCGCAAGGGCATGTGGAGCACAAGAAGAACGACGAGAAGCATGATTGCCGAGGCAGGAACTCCATAAATATCGTAGGTAAGTGCGTCGGAAAGTGCCTCGTCGACGCTCCCGCCCGGTGTCGGCCGCAACCAAAGTGCGAGGCCCGAAATCATGCCGCCGGTGGCGAGCGTCGCGACAATCGGCTGTATCCGGCCGTAGACGACTGCAATGCCATTTGCCAGTCCGCACAGCGTACCCACAAGGAGCACCGCAATGATTCCAAAGGTTATGGCAGCCGGCGATCCCAGCAGCAGGTAGGAGGCCACCACGTTCGTCAAGGCGATGGTGGGGCCAACCGACAGATCCACCCCGCGCACCAGAACGACAAAGAACTGGGAGATCGCAGCGAGACCTAGCAAAGCGCCCTGGTTGAACCAGATCGTCATGACGTAGGTGGAAAACCCGCGAGGATGTATCGCGATGAACACCGCGAATAACACGGTAAGGGCCGCAATGGTGATTGTCAGGCTACGATTGCGACGCAACAGACTCATGCGTGAGCGCTCGCCGAATTTGGCAGGTTCATCGAAGCCGCTATCAAGGCACTGGGTGTCAACTGGTCACCTGTCAGTTTGCTTACAATCCGTCCGCCATAAAAGACATAGACGCGATCGCAAAGGTGAATGAGTTCCTCATAGTCTGTGGATTGCAGGATGACGGCCAGCCCTTCCCGGGCCAATTCCCTCAGTAGCCGGTAGATCTGTGCTTTGGTCGGGAGGTCGATTCCGCGAGTTGGATCCATCAGCAGGAGACATCTCGGGGAAAGGGCCAGCCATTTGGCGATCACCACCTTCTGCTGATTTCCTCCTGAAAGCGTGGCCACCGGAGACTCGAGCGATCCGTAGGTCAGGGAAAGCCTCTCAATCAGCCGTCGGATTCGCGCTTCGCTTTCATTGTCGCTATCGAGAATGCCAAATGGTACGCGGCCCAGTGCAGCGAGCCGCAGATTCTTGGCGATCGACATGTCGAGAATCAGACCTTCCGTCTTGCGATCCTCCGGAACCAGTGCGAGGCCGATGTCGGCTTGTTTGGTCCGCGAAGGTGAGGGGCCGCTGAGCGGTCTGCCGTTGACCTCCAATCGGCCCGACACCCCCCGGAGCACGCCGAACACCGCGTGCATCAGGTGCTGCTGACCTTGACCATCGAGCCCGCCAAGGCCGACGATCTCGCCTTTGCGCACGTGCATGCTGACATCGAGCAATTGTCCATTCCAGCTCAGGCCGGAAACGTTGAGAACGACGGGCGCATTCTGGTCGGAACTTGCGTCGCGCGCGGGAAACAACTCCTCGAGCGATCGGCCGATCATCAGATTGATGATTTCGTTCGGACTTCGTGTGCCGGCATTGAAGGTGTCGATATGACGGCCGTTGCGAAAGACGGAGATGCGGTCGGCGATGGCGTCGACCTCGTGCATTCGATGCGAGATGAACAGGATTGCCACGCCTTGTCGTTTCAACTCGCGCAAAACGTCGAAGATGATTTCGATGTGCTTTCTGGTCAGCGCTGACGTTGCTTCGTCGAGGATCAGAAGCCGCGGTCTGCGAAAGAGCGCCTTTGCAATCTCCACAAGCTGCCGCTCTGCGAGGGACAATTCCGACGCTCGTGCCGACAGCGATATGCCGTTGGCACCAATGCGGTCCAGCATGGCGCGCGCCTGCTCATAGGCGGCTGGATGCAGGAGCCCAAGCCGCGTTCGCGGCGCGGAGATCACAATGTTATCGCCAACCGACAGATGCGGCATCAGCGACAACTCCTGAAACATGCAGACCATTCCATGCCGGGTTGCCTCACGCGGGGAAGTCAATCGCGCTGCCTTACCGGACACCAGTATTTCTCCGGCGTCTGGCTGAATCACGCCCGCCAACAATTTCATCAGGGTGGATTTGCCGGCGCCATTTTCTCCCAGGATGGCGTGGATAAGGCCGGCCTCGCATTGAAAGTCGACGTCGGTCAGCGCGGGAACGCCGCCGTAGGATTTCGAAACTGATTTCAAGCGAACGAGCGATTCTGCCATGATAACTCAGAAGCAATCCGGCCGGCGTTGGAAGCCGGCCGGAGATTGATGTCAGCTCTTGTTCTCGGCGGTTTGACCCATCAATTCCTCCGGCGTGAAGACCGGGAAGCACTGGGGATAGCCGGTGGTCGTATAGAAAGTCTTCGGCAGGTTGCGGAAGAAGTCCGTTCCTTCAACCAGATCCTTGTTGTTTTTGTTGGGTATCGGCAGATTGACCTTTTGCGGCAGCGATTTCCCTGACAGAAGCACGACCGTGGCTTCAAGTGCGACCGCTGACATGGCAGGAGCCTGTGCCGCGGTTACGCCGGGGTACTTGCTGTCGAACGCAATCATTCGCGTGCCATTGCCCGCATCGACACCAATCGGGACGATCGGGTGATGGGCGTTTGCCATCGCGCCCAGCGCGCCGACCGCACCTTCCTGCACCATGACGCCGTCGAAATTGCCGTTGGTGGCGATCGCATCGGCGGTAACCTTGGCGGCAGTCCCGACATCCCAGTTGCCGACAACTTGAACGATCTTGAGGTCCTTGTATTTGTCGAGGACTTCGCGCATTCCATTGTGGTTGTCGCGATCGACGCTGTTGCCCGGGAGGCCGGAAACTTCGAGCACCTGTCCGGCAACCTTGCCCTTTGCGGCTTTGATGCCATCCACCACCGCCTGCGCCTTCATGCGCCCCAATTCGACCTGATCTTCATTGATCTGAACGATCTGGTTCGAGTCCAGCACGTTGTCGTAGGTTACGAGCACGGTACCGGCTCGTTTTGCGCGCTTGACCACGGCGTCGAACGCTGTGGGATTGACAGCGTTGATGACGACGCCGTCATAACCGGCGGCGATGAAGTTATCGATCGCCGCGATCTGAGCCGTGGAGTCATTGCCGACAGAGATGATCTTGAAATCCGACAGGTTCTTCACATTGTCGGCTCGGGCTCCCCAGGCCTTGGCAGCCTGGATCGTTGTGCTGCGCCAGTCATTGCCGACATATCCATTGACCAGCGCAATCTTGTACGGTCCCTTCTTGGCGGGATAGCTGATCACGGATGCGCTGTCTTTAGCCGGCGCAAAGCATGTCGGCATGTAGGTGTCGGCGGCATAAGTCGGGGACGCGAACATGGCTGCCGCAACGAGAGCCCCTGCAGAGCACAAACCTCTTTTCGACGTTTTCATTTCCTTTCCTCCCTGCTTTCTGGAATTTGTCGCCAGAATGATAATGCATGACGTTCGACGGGAATTATTTTCTAGTCGTTTCTCTCCCGCGGTGGATGCAATCGCGGTCAAGGCGCTAAGACGTCGAGCCCGGATTGAGGTCGCTCGGCGTATAGTCGCCCGGCCCGTCTGTCCGTGCCATTGACCTCAGGCGCGCGATGTAGCTGTCTCGCCAGGACCGACGCTGTGCGAGTTCGTGCTCGGGCACCCTTCGACGGAGGGTTTGCTCGATGGTCTCGATCAGCTTCGCGTTCCATGGCCGGGGATCGGCCTGTTCCTTGGCGAGATCAAAATACATCGGACCGAGGTTACGGCAATATTCCGCGATGCCGTTCTTGGCGTTGAGATCGATCGTCTCGAACGGCCCCATGAAGAACCAGCGCCGGCCGAGGCCGTCGGAGATCGCGCGATCGACCTCGTCCGAGTCGCAAATTCCATCTTCGACGAGGCGGAAAGCCTCGCCGAGGATCGCGCTCTGGAGTCTATTTACGACGAAGCCGTTGATCTCGCGTCGCAAACGGATCGGCGATTGCCCAACCTTGCGCATCAAATCGGCCGCGCGGTCGACGACGTCGGGAGCCGTCCATGGCGCCGGGACGATCTCGACGAGCGGTACGAGATGCGGCGGATTGATGGGGTGAACCACAAGACACCGGTGTGCCCGGTTCAGCCCTTCAGTGAAGGAGGACGCCGGCAGGCCGGACGTTGAACTCGCGAGGATCGTGTTCGGGCCGGCGAGGGCGTCGAGACGTTTGTAGAGCTCCTTTTTGACTTTCAGTCGCTCGGGCGCGCTCTCCTGCACATAGTCTGCCCCCGCAAGCGCATCTTCGAGGCTGGCGGCGATTTTCACGCGCGACAAAATGGCGTCGCGATCGTCGCGTGAGGTGAGCTTCGACGCCTCTGGATCGTCCAAAGCCGACCGAATGTAGTCGACGACCCGTTCGGCCGAGGCCCGATCGGGGTCATGGACGACGACGTCCAAGCCGGCGCGAGTGAAAACGAGCGACCATGAGGAGCCGACAACCCCGGAGCCAACCAAAGCAACACGAGTCATGGATCATATCTCTGACAGAAGGGAGGGACGTATTCGCTGAACGAGGTCAAAGGGCGAGCTCATGGCGCCTGGACGCCGCGCGTATTCAGGTGAATAGCATAGAGCGAGGTGAAGCCGCAGATGAACAGACGGTCGCGAGCCGGACCACCAAAGCAGACATTCGCGACCTTCTCCGGTACGTGAATCTTGCCGATGAGATCGCCCCCCGATGTGAAGCATTGGACGCCATCACCGGCACTCGTCCAGATGTTGCCGTCGATATCGACGCGAAACCCGTCAGGGATACCGGGCGATACCTCGGCGAGAACGCGGCTGCTTTTGAGTCGATCTCCAGCGACGTCGAACGCGCGGATGTGATGTGGTGCCTCGGGATTCGGCCAGAAGCCGGAATCGGCAATGTAAAGGATGGATTCGTCGGGCGAGAAGGCCAGGCCATTCGGCCGTGAGAAGTCATCGACGACGATCTGCAGGTCGCCGGACTTGGGATCGAAGCGATAGACGTTGCAGCTTCCAATCTCGCTTTCCGCCTTGCCGCCCTCATATTCAGCGCTGATGCCGTAGGTCGGATCCGTGAACCACACGGTTCCATCGGATTTCACCACGACGTCGTTGGGTGAGTTCAAGCGCTTGCCCTGATAGCTGTCTGCGAGAACCGTGATCTTGCCGTTCAGCTCGGTGCGCGTGACCCGTCTTCCGCGATGTTCGCAGGTGACGAGCCGGCCTTCGCGGTCACGCGTGTTGCCGTTGGAAAAATTGGACGGCGAGCGGAAGATCGTAACCTGGCCCGTCTCCTCGTCCCAGCGCAGCATGCGGTTATTCGGCAGATCGCTCCAGATCAGGCAACGCTGGTCACCAAAATAGACAGGTCCTTCGGCCCAGCGCATCCCGCCGTGCAACTTTTCCAGGAACACGATCGGAATCAAATAGCGGCTGAAGCGCTTGTCAAAGATCTCGAATACATCCATCGTGCTGTCCCCCTCATGCTCTCTGCGATTTAACGCGGCGTTGCGTTTGTCGCCGCGCGCTGCCGTCGACGGGCTGCATACACCGACAGGCCCACGGCCACGATCAGGATGCCGCCGTTGAAGAAATATTGGATATAGAATGGAGCACCGAGTTGCTGCACACCCGAGAAGGAAAAAGCCAGCACCAGCACCGAGATCAACGTGCCGATCACATTGACGCGGCCTGGGCGGATCGAAGTCGCGCCGAGCAACGTCGCCGCGAAAGCGGGGAGCAGATATTCCGGCCCGACGCTCGGCGTCCCCGTCTGCAGCAGGCTGCCGAGTACGATGCCGGCGATGCCACTGATGAACCCGGATGCGATGAATGCGCCCATGACATGGCGTGAGACATTGATACCGGTAAGCTCGGCGGCGCGGACATTCGCCCCGATGACGTACAGATTGCGGCCGATCGGCAGCCGCTCCGTCACGCACCACAGAACGATAGAAATCACGCCAACATAGAGTGCCGGCAGCGGCAGGCCGTGATAAATCGAGGAGAGACCGGTGAAGCTTTGCGGCAGGCTCATGCCGACGATCTGCTCGCCGTTGCTGTACCAATTGCTGAGGCCGTAGAGCATCGTGCCTGTGCCCATGGTCGCGATGAACGAATCGATCTTGAACCAGGTGACGAGTGCACCGTTCACGAAACCGACGACGAGCGATAGCACAAGGATCAGCGCCGCCGTTTCAACCCAGCCAAGGCCCTGCTGCACCTGCAAGCCAATAATGAGCACCTGGGCCATGCCGAGGTGATATCCGACCGACAGGTCGAACTGCTTCGTCGCCAGCGGGATCATCTCCGCGAGGGCGAGCATCGCGGTTACCGACTGGCTGACGAGAATGCTGTTGATGTTGGTCACGCTGAGAAAGCTCGACGGCCGCAGCACGCCGAAGATGACCATCACCAGGAGAAAGACGACAAGCAGCCCGTAGACGGCGATCCAGTTTGACAAGGTCTGGGACTTGTGGCGCGACTCGGCGGTAGCGGGCGGGCTCATCCTCTCTTCCAGCATCGTATTGGACAAGTTTTTCTCCGACATATCATCGAACCTGGCGTTCGGATCCGGCGCCGAGCGCTGAACGCGTGATGAGGCTGTCCAGCGTCAACGAGGCGCCGAAGAGCTCGGCGGCGATCGCTCCGCGAACAATGACCAGGGCTCGGCCGCAGAGCGAGGCGACCTCCTCGAAATCGGAGGAAACGACCAGCACCGCGGCACCGTCGGCCGCGATCTCACGCAATATCCCGTGGATCATGGTCTTCGCGCCGATGTCGATTCCAGCGGTAGGCTCCTCCATGATGTAGAGCCGGGCGCCGGTTTCCAGCCAGCGCCCGACGAATACCTTCTGCTGGTTGCCGCCGCTGAGCCAATCGATCAAGGCGGATTCGTTCCGAGGCCGTACGTCAAAGCGATCGAGCACGCCCATGACACGATTGGCTTCGCGATTGATCTGGATCGAGCGGAACAGGCTGCCCATCGAATTCGCAACGTTCGGAAACAAGTTCTCCCGAAGCGTCATACCGCCGATCGCGCTTTCCTGCAGCCGATCGCCGGAGAGAAGCGCAATGCCTTTGGCGATGCGGTCGGAGATCGACAGATCGGGGGCGATTTCCTCGCCACCGAGCCGCACGACACCCGAGCTTTGCGGTTGGGCGCCGAAAATCGACCGCCCTATCATCTCATGCCCGGCGCCGCGCAGCCCCACCAATCCGACGACCTCGCCGGCCGCGACCGAGAAGCTCAATGGCCCCTGATCGCCCGTACGGAGGTCCGCAACTTCGAGCAGCGCTCCCTCTCGCCGCACGGATGCCGCGGACTGGTGATGCAGCTCGAGGTCATGGCCGAGCATGTCGCGCACGATCGCGTCTGGCGTCAGGTCCTTGATCGCGGTGGAACGCACATGGCGGCCGTCGCGGAATATCGAGACACTGTCGACCAGGCCAAAGAGTTCGTTCAGCCGATGGCTGACATAGAGAATGCTCTTTCCGGAAGCGCGCAGGCGTTTCAGGACGTCGAAGAGATGCTGTGCGTCGGGTCCGGGCAGCGAGGCCGTCGGCTCGTCCAGCACGACGATGCTTGCATCCTGCGACAGGGCGCGGACGATGCCGAGCACCGCCTTGCTTGCCGCGCTGAGGCTGCCGACAGGTGCGCGGGGATCGGGAACATCGACGCCCATGGCGAGATAGATGTCCCTGGCCTGCGTCCAGACACGTTTCCACGAAATGAAGCCGCATGTGCGCGGAAAGCCGGTGACGAGCGCGACATTCTCACCGATGCTGAGGTCATCGACGAGACCGAGATCCTGATGAACGAAAGAGATCGGCACGGCCTCGACCCAAGGCTGAACTAGCTTGCCGTCGATCCGGATTTCCCCCTGATCCGGCTGATAGAGGCCGGCCAGGATCTTGATGAGAGTCGATTTCCCGGCGCCATTTTCGCCAACGAGCGCATGGATTTCTCCGCGCTCGATAGACAGATCGACGTGGTCGAGAGCCAAGGTGCTCAGGAATCTCTTGGTGAGGCCGCGTATCGAGATGGCCGGAGGTGGATCAGCCGCCACTATTTGATTTCCCGAAGAGTCGACGGAGGCACGCGCTGGCGCGATCTGCCGCTTTCATTCCTTGAAGTTCGAAAGCCGGGAGCGCGGCGCGCGCAATTGGCGGCCGCGCTCCCGTCGCGAAGATTAACAGGGGTTCTTCGTTCCCTTCCAAATGTTGAGATAGTGGCAGGCGAAGTTGTTGCTGGGCACGAACTCATTCTTGGAGCCGCCCTCGCTGTCGACGTTGGCTTTGACGATCAGGAAGGTGGGCTGGATGAAATGGGCAGGTTCCTTGCCCGCCATCGCACGAACGACCGCGTCCACGGCCTCATAGCCGAATAACGAGCTCGGCTCCGGCACGCTGGCCACTTCGAATCCGCCATGGCGGATCATGTCATAGGCCGAAGGCGGTGCGTCGGCTCCCACGAGCTTGATCTTGTCGGTCGACGCGCCGGCTGCGCGCAGTGCCGCGGCGGCGTTGGTGTAATAGCCGTCACAGCAGGTCGTCATCCACCATGAATCGCCGTATCGACCAAGCAGTCCGGATATGGCTGACGTCATGCGCGCCGAAGCATCGCCCAGCGGCATGTTGATGGTCTCGAGCATCTTGCAACCGGAGCAATTGGCGATCGGCGTCGTTGTCGCCTTCGCCTTGAAACGGGCGATAGCGTAGCTGTTGTCGACCATATGGATATTCTTGGCCTTGCCGTCCGACATCGCGATGACGTAGGCGGCTTCGGTCTGTCCTATCTCGGCCGGGTTCGAAACGATGTTCATGTAAAGGCCGAGATCCGGATGGGGTCCTGGGAACGCAGTGGCGTGAATGCCGATCACCGGGATATGCTTCGACACCGCTTCCTTGATCGGATTCTGTAAGGCATTCGCGTCGGCCGGGGTGATGATCGCCGCCGGATTCGCAGCGAGCGCCTGCTGCATCGCCGTGAGCGTTCCGCTCACCGTGCCCCGGCCATCAAAGGTGATGACGTTCCATCCGAGCGCCTTGGCGCCTTCCTCGACGCCTTTGCCCCAAAGCACATGCGGCGTATAGGATTGATCCGGAGACACATAGGCGATCGTGAAAGTACCTTGCGGCGCTTTGGGACCGTCGGTCGGTCCCTTCCATTCGGTCTGGGGCTTTGTGCGTTCGGCGACCATTGCCTTCGCTTCGTCGACAGATAGCGTCTCCTTGATGACCGGATCGGGCCAAGCCGCGAACGGCTCTGCGCGCGTCGCGCTCTCCGCCATCGAATGACCTGACGCGAAAGCCGCCCCGATCAGGGCCGCCGCTCTGATGGTCATTCGGGTACTCGCGCGATTGAAAACGCGAGCGACTAGTCCTTTCATCATTGTATTTCCCTCCCTTTGATTGCTGGCTTCTTGGATCTGTCAGGTCACGGTTCGATCGCTCACAGACCTGGATCGATCGGATTGCTGGTGTGCCGCAGTCGCTTTGGCACGTACTCTGTAACTCCAGCGAGGTGGTCGAATCGTCTGGGTCCAAAGGCGAGGACGATCTGCCAAACGCGCATGCTGCAACGCGGAAGTCTCCATCAGCCGATGATGGCCGACGCCTCTCCACGTAGCAGCCGTCAAGGACGTACGCCTCGGTCGGGTTGCGCCACGGCAGCGAGCCAGGGACGGGTTAATCATGACGCCTTCCGGATTTTTATTTGTCACGTCAGATTGTCTGATATTAAGAATGCCGAAGGGACAGAACATGTCAAGGAGCTTTCGACCCTTCAGGCCTAGTTGAAATGGGGCTCGATGCGCGGGAACGCTGCACGGCCTCGCACAAACCGCGCGAACAGATTGGCCCTATGACAGCATCAGACTCACACATCCGCCCGTTGAGCCGCGCCACGCTCCCGCAGGAGATCGTCAAAGCGCTCACGGACCTCATCATGAAGCGGGTCTGGAAGCCGGGCGATCTCATTCCGACCGAAAAGGAATTGGCAATCCGCTTTCAAGTAGGGCGATCCACGATCAGGGAGGCGGTGAAGAGCCTGGTTGTCCTTGGCGTGCTGGAGGCGCGAGCAGGTGAGGGATCGTTTGTCAGAGAATCCACCTCCGAACTGTTGTCGGGGGCGTTCCGCTGGGGACTTCTACTGGGAGAACGCAATCTGGACGATCTGGTTGATGTACGCGTGCTGGTGGAGGTCGAATGCACGCGTCGGGCCGCGGAAAGTCGCGACAAGCGTACTCAAGAGCTGCTGCTCGAGTCGCTTCGCGAGATGCAGGCCGCGCAGGGCGATCACAACGCTTTCATGGAGAGTGATACCAAATTTCATCTCGCGATCGCGCGAGCGGCGCACAATCCCATCTTCGAGAATATCGGATCTACCATTCAATCGATCGTTCGTATCTGGTACCCGAAAACCTACTACATTCCGGAGACAAAGGGCCGAACCGTCGCCGAGCACACCGCCATTGCTGATGCGATCGCGACAGGAAACGAAGCAGAAGCCGGCAAAGCCATGCGCGCGCATCTGGTGAATGCAGGTCATCGACTGAGGCGAGTGATTTCGACGATCTAGCAAAGGTCAGGGCTGCCAAGGCGAGCGATTCGCTGCGGGTTTTTTGCTCTCATATTGGCGACACACGGCGCTCCGTCGTATCGGTCAATCCCTCACTACGATTTTGTACGCTAGCCTAACCAGCCGCTCCGCCAGGACCGGAGTTCCAAACAGGTGCTTCCCTTCCTTTTGGGGCACATCGCAGGGAAATAATCCGCTAAGCCATTGGAATGGTGGGCGCACAAGGGATCGAACCTTGGACCTCTCCCGTGTGAAGCGAGCGGCTTTCCTTGGACCTCTCCCGTGTGAAGCGAGCGGCTTTTCGTTGCCGTATGATGGTGTAAACGAGCGGAAGGGGGGAGGGGGGAATCGGATGAATCGCACCCCCGCTACCAAAAAATCCTTCCTAGAACGGCGATTCAGTCAGATTGGCTAACGCTCCAGCCGTCGGATACCAAGGGCTGTCGTCCCGGTCGAGCAGCAGCGATAATCGTGTAAGGCAGCAGGATCCAGGTCGGACAGTCCAGCGCACCGGCGAGATGCGCCACGCTGGTATCGACCGAGATGACGAGATCGAGACAGGAGATCAGAAGCTATCGATCGTCCGGACCGGATTGTGTCCGCCCCAACAAAGTCCTCGATCCGAGCGGGAAGCGGGCTGGCTTGTTCACGGCTCTCGCCAGTCTTGAACATACGATTCGTCATAAACAGAATCGTACACCTTCTGTCGAAGATGCCGAGTTCTTGCCCAGTCTCGACAGGCAAATCAGCGGCACTCGGGCATCAAAGCGTTCAGGATCGGGCGTAGCAAAAGCCTCAGCCAGACGAGGCGGAGGTTGTGGCCGACGCGACTGCTTGCCGCCCCTAGAGCGGGATGGGTCTAGGTTTGATCATATCCGGCATTGGCGAAATAATTGGCGCATTCGGCTGGTGAGACGGTGTCGAGGATCGGAGCGATAGCATCGTAGACAGCCTCGATGGTTCGCTGTGCGGCCTTGCGCAGCCAGTGTTTGAGCTTGGCGAAGAACTGCTCGATC
>Ga0153954_1000318_pt1 | contig 41402 bp, 42 predicted proteins | sample TSFL038MetaG_FD_102277 | JGI IMG/M metagenome (GOLD analysis project Ga0153954, IMG submission 102277) | Attine ant fungus gardens microbial communities from Florida, USA - TSFL038 MetaG | ecosystem: Host-associated > Fungi > Mycelium > Unclassified | place: USA: Florida, Wekiwa Springs State...
GTTCGGAAGAACGCCCGTCTTTCGACGGGCTATGGGCCGACGCGGCGATCCAGGAGCCGCAGGGCGCCCTACGTCCCCCTGGATTGCTTCCCCCCGGACTTGATCCGGGGGTCGCAATGACGGCGACGGCGCCGTCTAAACGCACCTTGCGCTAGGCGGACGCGAGCCCGCCCGCCCGCCCGGCGACGCGGCGCGGGTTGCGAACCGCGCCGCAAGACACCTCGGCCGCCTCACCCCCCGCCGCGGTTCTGCCTGTTCTTGATGAGATCGTCGACCGCGGCGGGATCGGCGAGCGTCGAGGTGTCGCCGAGCGAGCCATATTCATTCTCGGCGATCTTGCGCAGGATTCGCCGCATGATCTTGCCCGAGCGCGTCTTCGGCAACATCGGCGCGAACTGAACGAGGTCGGGCGAAGCGAACGGGCCGATCTCCTTGCGCACCCAGGCGACCAGTTCCATGCGCAGATCCTCGCTCGCATCGACGCCGCCCATCAAGGACACATAGGCGTAAATGCCCTGCCCTTTGATGTCGTGCGGGTAGCCGACGACCGCGGCTTCGGACACTTTCGGGTGAGCGACGAGCGCGCTCTCGACTTCCGCTGTGCCCATCCGGTGGCCCGACACGTTGATGACATCGTCGACGCGTCCTGTGATCCAGTAATCGCCGTCCCCATCGCGGCGCGCGCCGTCGCCGCTGAAGTACTTGCCGGGATAAGCGGCGAAATATGTGCTCACGAAGCGGTCATGATCGCCGAACACCGTGCGCGCCTGGCCCGGCCAGGAATCGGCGATGACGAGGTTCCCCTCGCACGCCCCGTGCTGAACCGCCCCAGCCCCGTCGACGATCTCGGGAATGACGCCAAAGAAGGGATGCGTCGCCGACCCGGGCTTCAGTCTGGTCGCGCCTGGCAAGGGCGAGATCAGAATGCCGCCCGTCTCCGTTTGCCACCACGTGTCGACGACGGGGCAGCGGCTGTCGCCGACGACGCGGTGATACCATTCCCACGCCTCCGGGTTGATCGGCTCGCCGACCGAACCGAGAAGCCGCAGCGAGGCGCGGCTCGTTTTTCGCACCGGCTCCTCGCCCGCCCCCATGAGCGAGCGGATCGCGGTCGGCGCGGTGTAGAAGATATTGACCTTGTGCTTGTCGATGACTTCCCAGAACCGGCTCACCGACGGATAGTTGGGAACGCCCTCGAACATCAGCGTCGTCGCGCCATTGGCGAGCGGCCCGTAGAGGATATAGCTGTGGCCCGTCACCCACCCGACGTCGGCCGTGCACCAGTAGACGTCGCCTTCGTGATAGTCGAAGACATAGTGGTGGGTCATCGAGACATAGACGAGGTAGCCCCCCGTCGTGTGCACAACGCCCTTTGGCGCGCCTGTCGAGCCCGACGTGTACAGGATGAACAGCGGATCCTCGGCGTTCATCGGCTCGCATGGGCAATCCGCGGAGATCCCCCTTTCGGCCTCGTCCAGCCACACGTCGCGCCCGTTGCGCCAGCCGACATCTCCGCCGGTGTGCCTGACGACGATCACAGTTTTCACGCCGCCCGCTTTCTCGATCGCCGCGTCGACGTTGGCCTTGAGCGGCACCTTGCGGCCGCCGCGAAGCCCCTCGTCGGCCGTGATGACGACGTCGGATTTGGCGTCCACGATGCGCCCTGCGAGGGCCTCGGGAGAAAAGCCGCCGAAGACGACGGAGTGGATCGCGCCAATGCGCGCGCAGGCGAGCATCGCATAGGCCGCTTCGGGAATCATGGGCAGGTAGATCGTGACCCGATCGCCCTTCTTGACACCATGCGCTTTGAGGACATTGGCGAAGCGCCCGACCCGCTCGGCGAGCTCCGCATAGGTTATATGCTTCGACTTCGACGGATCGTCGCCTTCCCAGATGATCGCCGTCTGGCTCGCGCGCTTCGCCAGATGCCGGTCGATGCAATTGTGCGCGACATTGGTGACGCCGTCCTCGAACCATTTGATCGAGACGTTGTGCACGTCGAAGGATGTGTTCTTGACCTTCGTGTAAGGCCTGAACCAGTCGATGCGCTTGCCTTGCTCGGCCCAGAACGCCGCCGGATCGGCCACTGAACGCTTGTACATCTCGCCGTACTTGGCCGCATTGACCCAGGCGCGCTTCGCCCACTCGGGCGTCACATCATAGACTTTGTCGGACACGGGACTCCTCCCACACGGCCGCTCGCGCGAGGTTCCGCCCTTGCGCGCAAATGCTCGTAAAACGCTTATGCCCCAATGCGGGGAAGAGCGACAAGTCGGCCGCCCCTTGGATCAGCCTTTCGGCGACGCCCCGGTGAGGCCGCGAGGCCGCGGCCCATAGCCGTCCGCTAAAGGCCGCCGAGCTCGCAAACCACGGCCCACTCGGCGTCGGTCACGGGTTGGACCGAGAGGCGGGACTGGGTGACGAGCGCCATCTTGGCGAGGCGCTTGTCGGCCTTGACCTCCTCGAGCGTGACCGGCCTCGGCAGCGGGCGCACGGCGCGGATGTCCACCATGCCGAATTTGCCGGTCTCGTCCGTCGGGTCCGGCCGATAGCCCTTGCACACCTCGACGATCCCCACGACCGCCTTGCCTTCGTTGGAGTGGTAGAAGAAGGCTTTGTCGCCAATCCTCATCGCCTGCATGTTGAGCTTGGCCGTATGATTGCGCACGCCGCTCCAGTCCGTGCCCGCGGCGCCCAGTCCGGCGAGCTTTTCGTACGACCATGCCGTGGGCTCGCTTTTGAACAGCCAATGCGACATTGCGGCCCCGCGTCGGTTTGCAAACGATCCTCTAAACTAGGCTTACGCAGGGAACGCCCGGATTGCAAAGCGCCGAGCCTCATTCCTCCCTCTTCGGGGGCCGTTCGAGCAACGAGCGCGCCGCGGCGGCGACGTCGAGGGAACCGTGGATCAGCTTTTCGACACATTCAGCGATCGGCATCTCGACGCCGCGTTCGCGCGCCAGCGCATTGAGAGCCTCGGCGGTGAACTGACCCTCGACGAGCCTGCCGGCGCCCGCTTCCGCTGGACGCTCGCCGCGTCCGAGCGCCTGGCCGAAAGCAAAATTGCGCGATTGGGCGGAGGAACACGTCAGCACGAGATCCCCCAGCCCGGAGAGGCCCATCAGCGTCGAGCCGCGCGCCCCGAAAGCCTCGCCAAAACGGCGCAGTTCGGCGAAACCCCGCGCCGTCAATGCGGCGACGGCGCTCGCGCCGAGCCCACGGCCGGAAGCGACGCCGCAGGCGATGGCGAGCACGTTCTTGGCGGCGCCGCCGATCTCGACGCCGCGAACGTCGGTCGAATGATAGAGGCGCAAAGTCGATCCGCGCAGCGCGTCGCAGAGCGCGCGCGCCAGCGCCTCGTCGGCCGATGCGATCGTCAGCGCCGTTGGCAGGCCCGCCGCGACGTCAGCGGCGAAGGAGGGTCCAGAGAGAATGGCCCGCTCGCGATCGGGCGCGGCCTCGCCCATGACCTCGGTCATGAAAGCGTGGGTGCCGCGCTCGATTCCTTTGGCGCAGGCGACGAGGGGCGCCGATCCCGGCGTCCCGGCAAGGCGGAGCGCCGTCTCCCGGGTCGCCTGGGCCGGCGTCGCGACCAGAATCGCGTCACACGGCGCAAGCTCCTCGAGGCGCGAGGTGACCGTCACGCCGGGGACGAGGTCGACTCCGGACAGCCGGTCGCTGCGCCGCGTCTCCGCAAGGGCGCGCATTTTCCCCTCGTCGCGCCCCCAAAGGATGACCGTGCGACCCGCGGCCGCCGCGGCGTTGGCCAGCGCGGCGCCCCAGGCGCCGGCGCCGGCGACGCCCACGACGTTCACCCGCCTCACGATGTCGCCCGTCCCATGCGAATCTCCTCAAGCCCGCCGAAGCCGCGAAGGCTCGCCCCGCAAGCCGCCCCGCCCTGCTCCTAGCCAAAACGCACAGGCGCGCCTAGTTATGGTTTCAGGGTGACGGCGGCGCAGGCGCCGCGGGCAGCGAGGAGCTTAAGACCGATGCCGGAGTTCGATCTGCCGACCGTCATATTTGCGCTTGTCGCCCTGTTCGTCGCGTGGAAGCTGCGCTCCGTTCTGGGGATGCGCCAGGATTCGGAGCGGCCCGGCGGCCTCTTGGCCCCGTTGCGCCGCGTCCCGAATAACTCCAATCCGCCGGTCGCTCAGCCTGAAGCCGCGCGGCCTGCCCCAGCTCCTCAGGCGCCCGCGGACCGGTGGAAGGGCGTCGCCGAGCCCGACCCGGCCGTCTGGAGCGGCCTTGACGCGATCGCGGAGGCCGATCGCAGCTTCACGCCGCAGGCCTTCCTCACCGGCGCCCGGGGCGCTTATGACATTGTGGTTCATGCTTTCGCCGCCGCGGATTCGAACACGCTGCGCGGTTTGATGGCCCCCGAGGCGTTGGCCAATTTCGACAACGCCATTCGCGCCCGGACAGCTGCGGGGCAAACGATGACGACGACGGTCGTGTCGATCGATAACGCCGCCATCGTCGGGGCGGGGCTCATCGGATCGACCGCTCAGCTGCGGGTGCGGTTCGTCGCCAAGCTCGTCTCCGTGACCCGAGACGAGCAAGGCGAGGTTGTCGACGGCTCGCCCAACACGGTCGTAGACCATATCGATCTGTGGACGTTCGAGCGCGACGTGCGCTCCCGCGATCCGAACTGGCGCCTGACGCAGACCGAATCGGAGAGCTGAGCTCGCGCCGTTTTTGCGTTGCGCGCCCGTGCAGCCCCGTCTCGAATCGGTCGATTTCGAAAGCCTCGCGGGATGGAGCGAGGACGACCATCTCTCGGCGCTCCGGGCTTTCGGACGCTCCGCGCAGGCGCTCGCGAGCGGTGAGGCGAGCCCGCGGCCGGGGCGGCCCGCGCCACCCGAATTGGTCGAGATCGGATGCGCGGCTCTTCGCGAGCTCGCGGCGGCCGAGCCGGACGCCCGGCGCTTTTTCGAGACGCGCTTTCGTCCCTTCCGCATCGTTCCCGAGGGCGGCGGCGGATTCCTGACCGGCTACTACGAGCCTTGCGTGCCGGCGTCGACGGCGGAGAGCGAGGCGTTCGGCTGGCCGATCCTGGCGCGCCCCGCCGATCTCGTGACGTTTGACCCTCAAGCCGCGCCCGGTGGGTTTCCGAGCGGCGTCAGCGGCGCGAGGCGCCTGGAGGATGGCGCCCTTGTCCCCTACCCCGACCGGGCCGCGATCGAGGCTCAGCGCCGCGACCCGGTCCTCTGGGTGCGCGACGCCGTCGAAGCCTTCCTCATTCAGGTGCAGGGAAGCGCGCAGGTCGAATTCCCCGATTCCTCCCGCGCGCGCCTGGCCTACGACGGGCGCAACGGACTGCCCTATACGTCGATCGGCAAGATCTTGATCGCAGAGGGCGAGATCGCCGAAAGCGCCATGTCGCTCGCTGCTCTCAAAGCCTGGCTGCGCCACGACCGCGAGCGGGGATTGGCGATGATGCGGCGCAATCGCTCTTTCGTCTTCTTCAAGCTCGTCGAGACCTTCGATCCCGCGCTCGGTCCGGTCGCCGGCGCCGGCGTTCCGCTCACACCCTTGCGCTCGATCGCCGTCGACCGGACGATGTGGGCTTATGGCCTGCCGTTCTGGATCAACGCGGACCTGCCCTGGTCGAACGGCAGGCTTGAGCCCTTTCGCAGGCTCATGATCGCGCAAGACACGGGCTCAGCGATCGTAGGCGCCGCGCGAGCCGACATCTTCTTCGGCAGCGGCGCGGAGGCCGGCGAGCGCGCCGGCGCCATTCGCCATCGCGGCGGGTTCGTCGTTCTTCTGCCGCAAGGGCGCGCGCCATGAAGGAGACGCCGCCGCGCCCGCACCGCCTGAGACGATTGACCGATGAGGAGATTGCGCTCTGGACAGAAGTCGCGCGCAGCGTGGCGCGACGACGAGGCGCATCCTTGCCCATTCCGTCGAAGGCTTCCGGATCCTCGGGCCGCCCCGCGCCGACCCCGACCGCGGCTGAGCCCACTGGAGCTCGGCCGGCAAGGCCCTCCGCTCCGCCGCTCGCGCATATCGAACGGCGGCTCAAGCGTGACCTTCAGCGTGGGCGCGCGGCGATCGACGGGGCGCTCGATCTGCACGGGCTCACTCAGGCCGAGGCCCATCAGGCGTTGCGGGGTTTCTTGCGCCATTCGCAAGCCCGCGGCGCCCGACTCGTCATCGTTGTCACCGGCAAGGGCGCCCCGCTGAACGAGCCAGGCCGCTGGCCCGACGAGCGCGGCGTGCTTCGGCGGCTCACGCCGCTATGGCTGCGCGACCCCGACCTTCGCTCCGTCGTGCTCGGCTTCGAGGAGGCGGGACGCGCCCATGGCGGCGCAGGCGCCCTGTACGTGCGGCTCAGACGACCGAACGTCCCTTCGCTCGGGTAGAGCGCCGCGCGACGAGACGTTCGGGGCCCGGGCGCGCGCCGGCAGCAGCAACGCCCTCTCCCGCATCACTTCTTTTTCGAACCGCACTCCCGGTCCAGACGATGCGCCGCCGCATCGCCCTTGGCGCCGATGTTGTCCATCGTCTCCGAACCGACCTTGAGCGATCCGTGCAGGATCCACGTGCCGTCAGCGGTCTTGCTCCATGCGCTGCACGGGATGAGGTCGATGTCGCCCGGCCAATTCTGGATCGTCCAACTCGCTCGATCGGCGCGAGCGGACAAGATCGTCGCCGTGAACGCAACAACAAGAACTCCAAATCTCAACATCCCGCTTCGCCTCCGCACCTCGTTCGCGTTAACCGACAAGAGCCGCCGACGCCACACGCTTGGGCTCGCACGCGCCTTGCCACCCCACCCGGCCGTCGGTATAAGCCGCAGCGCTTTCCACAACAATCCGACCAGAGATCAAGACGCCATGGCCGTCCAACGCACTTTCTCGATCCTCAAGCCCGACGTCACCCGCCGCAATTTGACTGGCGCCGTCAATCAGCGGATCGAGGCCGCGGGGCTGCGCATCGTCGCGCAAAAGCGCGTCCACATGACGCGCGCCCAGGCCGAGACGTTTTACGGCGTGCATCGCGAGCGCCCGTTCTTCGGCGAACTCGTCGAGATGATGACGGCCGCCCCCGTCGTCGTGCAGGTGTTGGAAGGCGAGGACGCGATCCAACGCTATCGCGACGTCATGGGCGCGACCAATCCCGAAAAGGCGGCGGCCGGAACGATCCGCAAGGATTTCGCGCTCTCCATGGGCGAGAACTCGGCGCACGGCTCGGACGCGCCTGAGACCGCGGCGCAGGAGATCGCGCAGTTTTTCTCGGGCAACGAGATCGTCGGCTGATCGAAGAGATCTTCATCGGCGCGTGCTTGCCGATCTGGATCGTTCGCATGTTTCGCGGCCGCGCAGTCTGAGGACCGCGCCGGCCCGCGACCTTCAGAAGTTGCGGGGCGTTGCCGGAGACCTCGGCAAGGTCGCCGTCGCCGCCCCGAATGCGCTACTTCACGCTCGAGAACGCGGTCGGCGCCAGGATGGAGCTCGCCACGTTGGCGACGATGGCGCCGTCCTTCTCGGTCTCGTCTCGCGCGGCGATCCATTCCGGGTCGGTCTGAAACGCCGTCCATTTCTTTTCCCGGTCAGCGAGGGAGTCCCACGCCAGGAGATAGGTGAGTTCCTGATTGGATTCGCCGAGCACCGTCGTCCAGAAGCCGGCCTGACGGATGCCGTGCTTCTCCCAAATCCGCAGCGTCTTTGTTTCGAATCGCTTCAATAAGGCCGGCAAGCGGTTTGGAACGCAGCGGTAGATACGAAGCTCATAGATCATCCCTGGGACCCCTCCGCGCCACGGCCGGCGCAAGCGCATCTTATCCGCCATCGGTCGGCGGCGCGTTCGACCATCGCACGATCGACTTGGCCAGTACAAGATTGATGCGGGCGCGCTCCCACGCGCGCGATGGACCCGACCTCGGCGTCACACGGACGGCTTCCGAACAGCAGCCGTTCGTCGCGATTTCTTCACAAGCTTCGGCGTTGCGCACAACAGGGGACCAAGCGTGCGCCGCAGGCCGCTGTATTCGATCCGCCAACGGTCGTACTCGCCTTCCCGCATTCCCACCGCGCGCAGGGCTTCGGCCGTCGGCAGACCGTCGGCCGTCAACGTTTCAACGATCTCCAGCCTCTGGACGATCTCCCTTGGGCTGAGCCTAGACTTGATCATCGCCACCCTCCGCAAACGGCGATTGACGCCGCAAGCGAGCCACCGCCTCTCAGGCGGCAAGGGCGCGGTATGCGCTTTGTCGGTTATCCGGAAATTCGCCGCCGGATTAAGCTTAGGACATGTCGTTCGACAGAGCGCGAGGAAGCGGGTGACGGCCCCATCGCGCGCGGCTCGCGCCCATGAACAAAGTTTAACTTACCCGCCAGCACGACGTGAGGCGAAACGTGGTTAGCCTCAGGCCAAGGCGTGAGTGCGCCGAGAGGTCATGCGTCTGGCGTAGTCGCGCTTCCACTCTCAAATGGAGAAGCCCTATGCGAATGTTGGTTAGCGCCGTCTTGGCGGCGGCGCTCTTGGGCTCAGCTTCCGTCGCTTACGCGGCCGACGCCACTGGCAAGATCAAAAGCCTTGATCTGACGAAGGACATGGTCACCCTCGACAACGGCTCGAGTTACATGGCGCCCAAGACCATGAAGCTTTCCGACTTCAAGGTCGGCGAGAAGGTGACCGTGAGCTACACCAAGGCCGGCGACAAGATGGACATCTCCTCCATCAAGCCTGCGACTTGACGAATCGCCGTTGAGTTAGGCGAGCGTTGAGCGCGAGCCGCCGGTTGGTGTTCCGGCGGCTCGACGTGTCCGATCACTCCTGCAAATCCCTGATGATGAGTTCAACTCCGGGCCGAAGCGGCGCCGACCGCGCGGCGCCTGCGCATCGAATGAGAGCGGCGCAGGATCTGATCCGCCGGATTCCCATACGCGCGCCTCGGCGCATCGCCGACGTCTACAAAGGGCGTGAATCGATGCGAGCGTTGCTCGCTCGACGGTTTCCCGACGCGGAGATTGAGACCGTCAATCTGTGGGAGCCAACGAGCAGCGGCGAGAGTTCGGGCGGCGGCCGCCTCGGCGCGAAACGGCCGTTCGACTTGATCTGCTCGAATGGCTCGCTCGAGATGGCGCCGTCGCTGCCGCAATTGCTGCCGACGCTCATCGGCAAGCTTGCGGCCGGCGGTTGTCTCGCCGTCGAATTTCCCAACGATCTCTATGAACCAACCCGCGCCCTGACGCGCATGATCGCCGCCGACGGGCCGTGGGCGAAGACGCTCCTTCCGATCGCCAAGACGCGGCCGTTCAACGAAACGATGGAAGGACTCTACGCGCTCCTCAGTCCAATCTTCGGCGCCGTCGACATCTGGGAAGCGACCTACCTCCACGCCATGGCGAGCATCGCCGCGGTCGTCAGGTGGATGGAGGCGACAAGACTCCAGGCCTTTCTGTCGGCGCTCAACGACGTCGACCGCCGGATTTTTCTTGAACGCTATGCGGCCGAATTGCGCGAGGCTTATCCGGCTTCGCCGGATGGCGCGATCTTGTTGCGGTCGCGGCGATTGTTCGTCGTGGCGCAACCTTAACGTCGCATCGTCAGCGCGGTTTCGCCTTCATCGTGCGCGTCCAGAGGGCCAGCTCCATCCGTTCGGCGATTTCGCGCAAGTAGGGATTGCGCGCTTCGCGGCCCGCTCGGCCGGCATCAAGATCGCTCTGGAAGCCGTCACGCTGCGGCCAATGCTCGCTCAAAAGCTCGAAGCCGGCGTCCTCGATCGCCTCGACCGCTTTCGAAAATTGCGTTTCCGAGCGGCCGACTTTGGACAGGACGATCACAATCCGTCCCTCCGCGCCGCGACGAGCGAGCTTGCGCGCAAGCGCCAGCGTCGGCCGCAGATCATCGCCCGATGCGCCAGTCGGCAGGAACACGACATCGCTGTCCTCGGCGATCTCGGTCGACAGGTCGTCGGCGAGGCCGCGCGTGTCGGCGACAATGAAGTCAGCCACGCCGTCTTCGCGGCGCAGCTTCTTCAGGCTCTTGAACGCGCGCGTGTCGACCTCCGGCTCGAGGTTTGCGCGCATCCTGAGCGCACTCCATTCCACACAAGTCAGTTGATCGAGATCGAAGTCGGCGAGCAGAGTCTTGCGTCCCCGATGGATCGCGCCGACCGCCAGGAGCCGAGCCAGCGTGCTTTTTCCGACGCCCCCTTTTTGGCTCACGAATGCGGCGGTGGTTGGTGTTTTTTCTTTTGACATCTTGTCGCCGTTTGACGGCCTCCGCCTCGGATGAGGTCATGCCGCCCTGAGTCGCTAATGCTATTCGTTGTCGCCGCGATGACAAGAGACGAGCGAATTTGTCCACGATCGATCGCCGCGCTGTCCGAGACGACATAGCGGTTGGTCGGGGCGCGATGGCCTTCGCCCAATCGCCTGCCCGGCGCGCGGCGGCGCAGTCCCCACGATCTGAGGCCTCCTTCTCGCCGAGGAGGCGAGAAGGAGCGGGCGCGAGAGGGCGGCGACCCTCTCGACGGCAGCTCGGGCCGGCTTAAGACACTGGCGAAGCGCCGCTATTTCTTGGGCGCGACAAGCGCGAACATCGCGCCCTGCGGATCAATGCCGTTGATGATCCAGCTCCCGCCCGGAACCTGCATCGGCCCGTGAATCACCTGGCCGCCCGCGGATTTGACTCGCGCCAGCGCGGCGTCAGCGGCGTCGACCGTAATGTAATAGAGCCAGTGCGACATTGGCTCCTGGTCCATCTTCTTCATCATGCCGCCGGCCTGCTGACCTTTGGTGTTGAAGATCTGGTAGGTTCCCACAGGCCCCATTTGCATCGCTTCGCCCTTCGTCCAGCCGAACAGGCCCGAATAGAAGGCGAAGGATTTCTCCGGATCGCCGCCGTGCAGTTCGTGCCAGCCGATGTGGCCGGGCTGCATGGGATTATGGGTCGGCGCCTCGCCGCCGTCGCCATTGAACAGAAGGAATCCTGCGCCGCTCGGGTCGGCGGCGACCGCGAACGTTCCGACATTGGGGATCTCAGTCGGCGGCCTATGGATCATGCCGCCGGCGGCCTTCACCTTGTCCGCATAGGCCTTTACGTCGTCGACCGCGATGTAACCCATCCATGTGGGGCGCACGCCCATTTTCGCGGCGTCCTCAGGGATCGGCATGAGCCCGCCGACCATGGCGCCGCCAGCCTTGAGCAGCGTGTATTTTTGGGAATTCATCGTGTTGGGCTCGAGGCTCCAGCCGACGACTTTGGAATAGAACTTCTCGGCTCCGGGAAGATCGTTCGACATTTGATCGTACCAGACGAATTTGCCGAGGACGTCCGATTGACTTTCGCTTGCCATAGCTTCCTCCTTGAAAAACGGCGCAGCGCTTGGAATTGAACGTCACGGTCTTCAAAACATGTGTGCGGCGCCAAGCGCTTCTGCGGACTTAGGCATCATCTCCCGGAATGTGTCGGCCGATTGATTGTTTCAGGCCGCCGGTTGAGCGCGTTGAATACGGTCGACGGCGCGCGGAGCCGATGATCCTCCTCGTAGCGTCGGCGCGACTCCGCGAAACTGTTATCAGGGTCGCCCGTCAGCGCAGCCAGATCGTCGAAAAACGCGACTTCGAATGTGTCGTCCGGGGCCGGCTGCGCGCCCCACACGTCCCAAGGCAGCATTTCCATCTTGTTCAGCGCCGCCATGTCGCGGACGAGGCTTCCGGCGACGAACCAGAGGCCACGAAGACCGGCAAAAGAAATGCCGAACGCTTGCGGGTCCGCTTGGCCGCTGCGGCATTGTCGCCACGCCTCCGCCGCCGTCAGGAACTGGCCTTGAGGCAAATCAATCGTGTCGAAGCGGATGTCGAGACGGGCCCGCCACACGTCATCGAGCTGAGGATCCGCCAGGCGCCACCGGCGCGTCCGCGGATCCCAATATTCGCACACCCAATGATCCTCAAAATTCGGCGCATTGAAGTAGGCCGCAAATCCGCAACGCGAACGCGCCGGCGCGCCCTTGGCGCGCAGCATCGCGACGAGCATCAGCGCGAACGAATTGCAGCGCTGAAGCACGCGGCGCGCGGGATCTCTGGCGATCGGCAAAGGCCGATCGTCAAGCTCGATGATCCGTGCAAGGCGATCGGCGATTGACCGCAAGTGGATTTCGCCGAGGCGATTCTCTGGCGGCGCGAAACCATAAAAGTCGCGCACGACGACATCATAGATTCCGAGGCCCTGAATGACGTGGGCAAGGTCGGCGACACGATTGGGAAGCGGATCGACGAGCGCGCTTGCTTCGCCAAGCGCGGTCATCGGACTTTGAGAGCCGTAGAATGCAAGGACGCCGTTGGACCCCATTGCCGACCCTCCATTGCACTGATGTCTCGACGACGGGAACGCTCGCAGCCCCGGGTCTGGCTTGGCGCCTACTGCGCTGACGCGGCCGCTTCCATTTGAGCGATGTCGAGCTTCTTCATGCTCATGACCGCCCGCATGACGCGGTCTGTTTGCTTGACGTCGTGGCCCAAAAGCTCGGGCAGAGCGCGCGGGACGATTTGCCAGGAGACGCCGAACTTGTCCGTCAACCAACCACACTGGATGTGCTCGCCGCCCTCGGCGAGCTTGTCCCATAGCGCGTCGATTTCACCCTGGTCATCGCAATTGACCATGAGCGACAGCGCCGGCGTGAACTTGTAGTGCGGCCCGCCGTTCAGCGCGAGAAGACGCTGGCCGTCGATCTCGAACAGGATCGTCAGAACCGCGCCTTTCCTGGCCGGGTTCGATTCGCCATAGTGGGTCGTCGTCAGGATCCGGCTCCTCGGGAAGGTCGACAGATAGTGGGCGACCGCCTCCTCGGCGTTGAAGTCGAACCAGAGGCAAGGCGTGATCTTTTGCTCGGTCATGATCGTCTCCTCCGTGGGCAACGCGGCTAAGGCGCTACGTGTTCCGGCTCGCCAATTGGCAGGAGCGTCTCGAAATAACGCTTCAGATGATCGAGGCAGTCGGCGGCGACTTCAGGGCCGCGCTTCGCCTTGGCGAGAATGAACGCGCCCTGCAGGACCGCCTGCGAATAGAGCGCGGCGCTCTCCGGCGTCCATGCCGCGTCCGGCGCATAGCGGGCCTTTGCCTCGGCGATATCGACTTCGAGCCGGGCGGCGTGTTCGCTGATATATCGGTCGCACGCGGCGCGAATGGCCGGATGAGAGCCGTACGCCTCCTGCACCATCGTGCCGAGAAGGCAGGTGAACTGCGGCAAGTCGCCGCGAAGGATCGCTTTGCGGAAATCGACATAGCCGAGAATGCGCGCTCGGGGATCGGGCAAATGGCTGTACGGCGCGGCGGCAAACAACGTGTCGGCGGTTGCGGCGAAATGGGCCGCCGCCGCGATCGCGCAGGCTTCTTTACTTTCGAAATGGTGGAAGAACGCGCCCTTGGTGAGACCCGCCTCGGCGCAAATGTCCTCGACCCGCGCGGCCGAATAGCCCTTCGAACGGATCACGTGGACGGCGGCGTTGAGGAGCTTTTGCGTCGACGCATAGGCCGCCGCGGCCTTGGTCGGCGGGTTCGCCGAACGCGCCGAAACTTTAGCTGCTGGTCGAGCCGAGCTCATAGATGCAAACATACCGACTAGTATGTATCCTTGTCAACTTGTAACCTCTCCGTCCGGAAATTTCGGCCCGCCGCGGCGAAGACAGAAGGCTGTCGGACCTCTAGGCGCGCTCGACCCCGCAGATGGTCGTGACGGCGTCTTCGATGATGGGCAGGATTTCCGAGCGCGGGATGCGGGCGCGTGCCCGCACCGATAACGAGTGAATGATCGCCCCCGCTAGGCGCGCAAGGCGCTGAGGATCGGCGTCCTCGGGCAATTCGCCGGCCGCCCGCGCGTCGGCGAACAGGCGGCCAAACGCGCGATCCGTGCTGTCGATCGCCTCGCCGACCAGGCCGTGAAGGTCCGGATCGGCGATCGCCTCCGAAGCGGCGCTGAGCACGGTGAAGCAGCCGCGCGGGCCGTTCGGGCCGCTCAGATAGAGATCAAGGGCGGCAGTCAAAATGCGCCTGAGTTTCACCGGTAGCGGCTCCTGCGCTGCAAAGAGCGGCTGGAACTGCTCGTTCATGCGCTTTCGGTATTGGCCATAAGCTTGCAGATAGAGCGCGCGCTTGTCGCCGAAGGCGCCGTAGAGGCTCGGCCGGTTCAAACCGGTAGCCGTGCTGATGTCGTCGAGCGAGGTGGCGGCGAACCCGTCGCTCCAAAACGCCTCCATCGCTTGGATCAGCGCCCTGTCCGCCTCGAAAGCGCGCGGCCGACCGCGTCCCCGCGGGGGCTTGGAAGCGCTACGCAAATGTTTTTGTACCATGTTGAACAAAACTCTTGACTGCGACTAATTATATGCGAGAGAGTACAGAAATTGCAAAGGAGGATCCCATGGAGCTTTATTTCGCGCCGCTCGCCTGCTCGATGTCAGCGCGCATTGCGCTCGCCGAAGCTGGAGCGGCCATCGATCTTGTCGAGGTCGACACTCGGGCTGGTCGCGTGCTGGCCACTGGCGAGGACTATCGCGCCATCAACCCCCTCGGCTACGTGCCGGCGCTGAGGCTCGACGACGGCTCGATGCTGACCGAGAATTCGGCCATCCTGCAATACATCGCTGACCGATATCCGGACGCCGAGCTTGCGCCGCCGGCCTCCGACCGCGTCGGGCGGGCCAAGCTGCGCCAATGGCTGAGCTTCATCAGCTCCGAACTGCACAAGGGGCTCATGACGCCGCTCCTCGGGGCTGCAACCCCGCCGGAAGTGAAGACTTGGACCCTGAACAAATACGCCCCGCGTCTCGCCTATCTCGACGACAACCTCCGTGAGCGCGAATTCCTGCTCGACCGCTTCAGCGTCGCCGACGGCTATCTGACAACCGTCCTGAACTGGACGCGCGCGACGCCCCAGATCGACCTCTCAGCCTATCCGAACGTGAAAGCTTATCTTGAGCGCATGCGGGCGCGGCCTAGCGTGGCGCATGCGCTGGCGACGGAGCTCCCCCTGTTCCAAGCGGAAATGGAGCGGCGCAAGGCGGCGTGACGAGCCGCAAAATCGGTCGTGCTTTAGCCGAGAAAGCACGGCCAGCGCCCTTATCGGGCTGTCTTGCTCACCTTGATCCGACTCTCCGGCCAGACGATCGTTCGGACGTCCAAAACGACATAGCGCCAATCGCTTCGTCGGCGCCGCACGCTCCTGATGGCTTCCTCGATCGTGTCGAACGAAGCCAGAACCTCGCTCCCGTGAGCGACGCGCTTGAGCCTAAATCGCCTGTGTTCAGTGGGTGGGCCTTCGATCTTCCCCTTCATGCTGACAACGCCTGATTGTGCGCCGCGCGCCGATCGGACGCCTGCCGCCCCGAATTGTCAAGGCGCTCAGGCGCAGCCCCAAGGCGCTCAGGCGCAGCCCGCTGCGTGGCCAAGCGCCATGGGCGGGGCGCGGGATTTGCACGCTTCGTCTGGACGCAGGTCGCTGGGCGGTATATTTGTAAAAATATAGCGATCTTATCAACTTCAAATCCCTGCAAACCCACCTCGGGAGGACGCAATGAACATCGCCATCTCCAAACCCAACCTGGGCAAGGACTCGAAGGCTTTCCTGGCCAAGAAGCACCGCATGCTCATCGACGGCAAATGGGTTGAGGCCAAGAGCGGGAAGACCTTCGAGGTCGAGGACCCGGCGACGCAAGAGGTCATCGGACACGTTCCGGCGGGCGACAAGGCGGACATCGACGCGGCGGTCGCGGCGGCGCGGAATGCGTTCGACAACGGCCCATGGTCGCGCATTTCGCCTGGCGATCGGGCGAAGCTCGTGTGGCGTCTCGGGGACCTCCTCGAAAAGCATGCCGACGAATTCGCCGAGCTCGAGGCGCTCGACAACGGCAAGCCGGTCACCAACGCGCGCCGCGACGACGTCGGCGGCTCGATTGCGATGTTCCGCTACATGTCCGGATGGACGCAGCGCCTGACTGGCGAGACGATTCCGGTGTCGAGCCCCGGCAACTGGCATGCGTATACGCTGCGCCAGCCGATTGGCGTCGTCGGGCAGATCATTCCGTGGAACTTCCCGCTCATGATGGCGGCCTGGAAGCTCGCGCCGGCGCTCGCCGCGGGCTGCACGATTGTGCTCAAGCCCGCAGAGCAGACGCCGCTCTCCGCCCTGCGTTTTGGCGAACTGCTCGCCGAGTCCGGCATTCCCGACGGCGCCGTCAACATCGTCACCGGCTTCGGCGAGACCGCGGGCGCGGCGCTCGCCAACCATCCCGACGTCGACAAGATCGCCTTCACCGGGTCGACGGAAGTGGGCAAGCTCATCGTCCAGGCGGCGGCGGGGAACCTCAAGCGCGTTTCGCTCGAGCTTGGCGGCAAGTCGCCGGCGATCGTCTTCCCCGACGCCGACCTCGAGCATGCGACCGGCGGCGTCGCCGGCGCCATTTTCTACAACCAGGGCCAATGCTGCACGGCCGGGTCACGCCTGTTCGCGCACAAGTCCGTCTACGACAAGGTCGTCGAGGGTATGGTCAACCGGGCTCATAAGACCAAGGTCGGGCACGGCCTCGATCCGAGCGTCCAGCTTGGCCCGCTGGTCTCGAGGGAGCAGCACGAGAAGGTCGCCGGCTATATCGAGTCCGGCCGTAAGGAGGGCGCGAAGGTCGAGACCGGCGGCGGCGTCGTCGGCAATCAAGGCTATTTCGTCGAGCCGACCGTGCTGACCAAGACCAACCGCGACATGCGCGTGGTCAGGGAGGAGATCTTCGGCCCGGTGGTGTGCGTGCAGTCGTTCGACGACGACGATCTCGACCAGGTGGCCAAATTCGCCAACGACACGGAATATGGGCTGCAGGCGAGCATCTGGACCCGCAATCTCAAGGTCGCGCACACGCTCGCGCGCAAGATCAAAGCGGGCACCATCTGCGTCAACATTCACAACTATGGCGACCCGGCGTGGCCGTTCGGCGGCTTCAAGCAATCCGGCTGGGGCCGCGAGATGGGCAAGGAAGTGATGGAGCATTACACCGAGACGAAGTCGGTGGCGGTCAACCTGGGCTAAAGGGGTCGGCGGCGGACGCTGCTTTCAAGCTGCTTTCAAAAAGAGCGCGCCCGCCGCCGGGAACTTCCGACTCGCCTTCGCGTTTGCTCCTTGGACAACAGCCAAGGAGCATTCCTTATGGACGCCGTCCGCGAAACAACGACCCTCATCGCCGCCGACAAAGTTCAAGGCGCGGATGTCTTCAACACTGGAGGCGATCGCCTGGGCTCGGTCCACGACCTCATGATCGACAAGCAGACCGGACAGGTCGCCTATGCGATCCTGTCGTTCGGCGGCTTCCTTGGGATCGGAAATTCCTATCATCCCCTGCCCTGGTCGCTGCTCAAATACGACACCAATCTCGGCGGCTATGTCGTCGAGATCGATGAGAGCAGGCTTGAGGACGCACCCTCGTATCCCGTCGGGACGGAGCCCGGATGGGGCGATCCTAACTACGAGGGCAGGCTTCACGACTATTATGGGGTCGGACCCCGCTGAACCGTTCCGGGGCCGCTCTAAGCGCCTTTCCGAGTGGTGTGTCATTGGGCGCGCAAGCCTGATGGCCAAACAGGGCGGCGGATCACTCCGCCGCCCTGTTTCATTTTTATCTGACGCAGGCTCGTAGATCGGCTTTCCTTGCGCCCGATTCCGCGCGACAATTGGAAAGCGAGATCAATCCACGGTGATGAGAAGTGAACGGCTCCTCCGAATTCACGACCTGGGTCGCGTTGGCCGGCGCGGCCATCGTGGCGGGGATCTGCGCGATCTATTCCTCATCCCTCTACGTCTTGATTCCGGCCGCTCTCATCGGCGCCTATCTCGGCTATAAGGGCAAGCAGTTTGGCCGCGCCTATCTTGAAAAGCGGATCGCGCGAGGCGGCTCGAAATAGCGACGGCCAACGCGGATCAAGGGTTAGACGCCATCAATGAGACTGCGCTCACTCCTCTTTGTTCCCGGAGACTCGGAGCGCAAGTTTACGCGCGCCACGGAGTGCGGCGCCGACGCCTTGATCCTCGACCTCGAAGATTCCGTCTCGCCCGCGGAGAAGCCAAGAGCGCGCGCGCAGGTCGCCGGACTGATCGGCCCGGCGCCGAAACGGCCCTGGTCATTCTTCGTGCGGATCAATGCGCTCGACACCGGGCTTGCGCTCGACGATCTCGCGGCCGTGGTGAAACCCGGCCTCGACGCGCTCCTCATTCCAAAGGTCAACGCCGCCGCCGATCTCGAGCGCATCGGCTACTATCTCGACGCGCTTGAGGCGAAGTCCGGCATGGCGCAAGGCTCCGTGAAGCTGGCGAGCGTCGCGACCGAAACGGCGAAGGCGATGTTCGCGCTGGGCTCCTATGCGCCTGCCCATCCGCGGCTAGCCGCGGTGACCTGGGGCGCCGAAGATCTTGCAGCGGCGCTCGGCGCGACGGACAACAAAGAGCCTGACGGATCGTGGACCTTTCCGTATCAGGTGGCGCGCGCGCAGTGCCTGTTCGCCGCCACCGCGGCCGAGGTTGCGCCCATCGACACGGTGCACACGAATTTTCGCGACCTCGAGGGGTTCGAGCGAGATTGCCTGCGCTCGCGGCGCGACGGTTTCGTCGGGCGCCTCGCGATCCATCCCGATCAGGTCGCGGCGATCAACCGCTCCTACGCGCCATCTGAAGCCGAGGTCGCGCATGCGCGCAAAATCGTCGCAGCCTTCGAGGCCAAACCTGGCGCAGGCGCGCTTGGCGTGGACGGCAAGATGGTCGACGTTCCGCATCTGAAAGCCGCGCGGAAAATCCTGGCGTCGATCTGACCGCAAGTTTCGTGGCGCGCTCGCGATTCAGTCAGCGTAATCGACGGACGAGCTTGCTCGCGTGAGCGAGCAAAGTTCTTGCTTCGTTCTCGCCCATGGTGTAACGATGGTCAGAGCGCGATCGGCCCCGGGTCGGATTGAACTCGGCTTCTCCTGGCGCGACAGCGCCCCCATATAGGGGAGCGCGGCCGGCGCCCTTTTCGCGGCCGATGGTCGCGGGCAAGCGTCTCATGGACCGCCACATACTGTCGAGGAATTGCTATGGCTGACGAAGCGCTTTTTGGGCTTTTGCGGCAAACCGCCGATCCGGCGGTGGTGAGAGCCTTCGAGACATCGGTGGAAAAGGACTCGGACCGGGCCCTCAACCGCATCAATCCGCTCGCTTACGCGAAAGCGCACGGCTTGGACGAAGAACAGACGATCGCTGGCTTCGTCCACGCCGCACGGCTCGGGCTGTTCGACATGTCGTGGAACATGCTGTGCCCGTCATGCGGCGGGGTGATCGAGACCGGCGCGGCGCTCAAGGCCCTCAATCAGACCCATTATTACTGCTCGTTCTGCACCGTCGATTGCGAACCGACCCTCGATCGATTGGTCGAGGTCACGTTCACGGTGAACCCTCGGATTCGCCGCATCGCCGCGCACGATCCGGATTCGCTCCCCTTCGCCGAATACATGCGCCAGATCTTCTGGAGCTCGAGCAATGAGTTCCCGGACGATGTCGAGAGCGCCGTCCAAAAGGTGACGCTCGACACGATGGAGCTCGGAGGGGGCGAGAAGGCGGCGATGTCGCTCAACTTCCCGAAAGGTTTCGTGATCATCTTCGAGCCCGTCACGCACTCGTCTCTGTTTCTCAAGGTCGACGGCGAGGAGACGCGCGAGCGGCGCAATCTGTCGCTCGTGTTCGCGGACGCGCATACCCACAGCGGCACGCTCGACCTCCAGCCGGGTCCGGCGCGCATCTCGTTCGAGAACAAGGCCGGCCGCCGGACAATGCCCGGGATCTGGCTGCATAGCGAAGAGATGGAGAAGCTGACCAACACGCGGCGGCCGTTCCTGACCGCCACGCGGCTCCTCAGCAACCAGGCGTTCCGCGATCTTTATCGCAGCGGGACGTTCGATCCGGAGCAGCGGTTCAAGATCACGAGCCTCACGATCCTCTTCACCGACCTCAGGGGCTCGACCGCGCTCTACGACCGGATCGGCGATCTCGCCGCCTTCGATCTCGTGCGCAGCCATTTCGGCGCGCTTCTCGAGGCCGTCTCGGCCGAGGGCGGCGCGGTGGTCAAGACGATCGGCGACGCGGTGATGGCGACGTTCCCCACGCCCGACCGGGCGCTCCGGGCCGCGATGCGCATGCGCGAGGCGATGCGCGCAATCAACCGCGCGCGGGGCGGCGAGGACCTCGCGCTCAACATCGGGCTCCATTCAGGGCCGTGTCTTGCCGTCATGCTCGACGAACGGCAGGATTATTTCGGTCAGACCGTCAACATCGCCTCGCGCGTCAACGAGCTTGCGGACCCGACCGCGATCCTGGCGACCAAGCCGATCATCGAAAGCTCGGAGGTGGCGCGGGTGCTGAGCCAAGCGAGCTACCGGACGACTCCGCGGCCTTCGCAATTGCGGGGACTGAGCGACGAATTCGAGATCTTCGAGGTTCGCGAGCGCGAAGCCGCCGCAGCGGCCGAGTAAGCCGGGCGCGACCGACGCTCTATCGGCCGGCGGCCTTCTGCCGGCCAAAAACTTCGTGGCCGTCGCGATCGAGAATGCGCAAGCCGATCGTTTTGGGCGGCCACGCGGCGATGGCGGCGGCGATGATCGCGGCGGAAACGTCAGACGCGCGGATCTCGTCTTCGCGCAAAATCGATGGCCCGGACTCGCTCCCCGCGCCCATGAACTGAATCCGGAAGAGCTGCGGCGTCGGAACGCCGGCCGTCTTCGGCTGGCGGTTCGGCTTCGGCTCAGGCTCCAGGCCCGGCCGGGGCTCGCGGTGGGCGCCAGGCTCGCGGTCGAGCACGAAAAACGTGTTCATCTCCAACTGGGTGGAGAGGTTCAATCCGACGCGGCTGCCCGTCTTGCGCGCGATCGCCTTGGCGACGAGGGCCCAATCTTCGGCGATCGCGTCGGAGCTGGCCTCGTGTTCCCTTCGGCGCGCTTCCTGATACGCGCGGTCGTCCAGGTCGCGAATCAGCGCGTCCGCTTCCGCGTCAATACGCTCCATGCGCGCGCGCCGGGACGGCGCCCAGGTGCTCATTTCTCCATCCTTTTCGCCCACGAACACAATAGCTGCATATTCAGGCCGCCTCGGCAACAGCTTTTGGCGCTAACCCGAGCGTTCTTCCTGACCCGTGTCGTTCGAAGCTCACTTGAGCAAGCAAAATGTCGACAAGACGCGTCAATTTTTCCAGTTAACCAATTGATGGAGCGCGTCTTTACACAGATCGGCTCGGAACAGTCTACTCCGCCGTCAGGCCGTCGACCAGTTGCTCGACGCCCGCCTGAATGCGCCGCGCACGCATCCGCTCGGCGGCGACGATTGTCCTCACGTCGCAATAAGCGCGGTTCAAGTCGTCGTTGACCACCACATAGTGGTAGTCCCGCCAGCGCTCGATCTCCGTTCTCGCGTTCTGGAACCTCGCCTCGATCGAGGCGGCCGTGTCTTCGGCGCGGCGCTCGAGGCGGGCGCGCAATTCCCGCATCGACGGGGGCAGGACAAAAATGCTGACGACGTCGTCGCCGAGCCGTTCACGGACCTGCTTGGCGCCCTGCCAGTCGACGTCGAACAACATGTCCCGCCCTTCGGCGAGCACCTTCTCCACCGGCGCCCGAGGCGTGCCATAGGCGTTGCCGTGCACTTCGGCCGATTCGAGCAATTCGTCCGCCGCTTTCATGCGGTCGAACTCGCTTCGCTCGATGAACCAATAATGGATGCCGTGAACCTCAGATAAGCGTCGCTTGCGCGTCGTCACCGACACGGAGAGCGTGAGATCGAGCGCAGCGTCCTGCATGAGCATACGGGTGAGCGTCGTCTTGCCGGCCCCCGAAGGCGAGGACAGAATCAAGATCATGCCCCGCCGGCTGGCCGCCATCGCTTCGAATCTCATTCCACGTTCTGCACTTGCTCGCGGAATTGCTCGATTTGCGCCCTGAGTTCAAGCCCCTGCGTGGTGAGGCTCACGTCATTGGCCTTGGCGCAGAGCGTGCTCGCCTCGCGCGCCAGCTCCTGGGCGAGGAAATCGAGGCGCCGGCCGATCGCCATAGGGCGTTCGGAAGAACGCCCGTCTTCCGATGGGCTATGCCCCTCCCCGATCAGCGCGAGGGCAGCCTTGACGTGGGTCTTGAGCCGGTCGAGCTCCTCGCGAATGTCGGCTTTGGCGGCGAGCAGGATCGCCTCCTGGTGCAGACGGTTTTCGTCGAGGCCGCGCGACGATCCCATCAGCGCCTCGACGCTCTGCGCAAGCCGATCGCGGACCGCTTCAGGGCGGCGCGCTGGATTGGCGTCAGCAGCCTCGACCAGCGCTGCGATGGCGTTCAGGCGTTCGGTGAGCAGCGCCGCGAGCGATGCGCCCTCCAGCCGGCGCGCGGCGGCTAGCGCGGCGATCGCCTTGTCCACACCCACGAGCGCGCCGGCGCAGGCCGCTGCGATGGATTCTTCATCTTCTCCGGCCTCGATAGTCTCCACCACCCCGCGCAAGGCCAAAAGTCCATCCATGGTGGGCGGCGCGAGGCCGGCTTGAGCGGCCGCCTCGCGCGTTGCGACGGCGATGGATTGGAGCGCCGCGCGATCGATTCGCGCCTCGATCGCCGCGCCCTCTCGCTGGGCGGTGAGCGTGCCGAAGCAGGTCCCGCGCACGAGCGCCTTGGCGAGCCTGGCGCGGGCTTCCGTTTCAATCCGGTCGAACGGCGCGGCCATGCGCAGCCTGAGGTCGAGGCCCTTCGCGTTCACGCTCTTGAGCTCGAGCGTCCAACGCCAAGGTCCGCTGCTTCCGGCGGCGCGGGCGAACCCCGTCATGCTGCTCACGGACATCGCCTGAAACGCCTTTCGTCGCTGAAATGGAAGGTCCGGGTCCATTGTAGGGTAAAGCGCTTCGCCGAGGTCAAGCGGCGCCGCCTTCTGGTTCATATTGAGTTCAGGCGAACGACTCTATCGTGCGTATGGCCCATTTGGGTTTCCCTAACCACAGGAATCTCTTCCCATGATCAAGACCCTTGCCGCCGCGGCGATTCTGTCGCTCGGCCTCGGCGGATACGCCCTCGCGCAGGACGCAACGCCAGCCGCTCCGGCTCCCGCCGCGCCTGCGGCCGCGGAGCCGATGGAGCACCACCACCACCATCATCATCACCACCATCACCATCACTGGCACCATCATCACCATCACCACATGGCTCCGGAGGCCGCGCCTGCTCCTGCGCCGGCCGCGCCCGCGCAATAAGCACGACAACAATAAACGAGATATGGCGCGCCTGGCCGGCAAAGCCGTCGGTCAGGCGCGCCATGGACCGTAGCAACGATCGCTACGCCCAAGGGCGTGCGAGTCTCGTATTCGTCATATGCCCGTGCGCGGGGCGCGCGCTCGCCCGACCACGCATCGAGCAATCCGGCCTTTTTTTGAACGATCCAGGCCTTCCGCCTGATCTCCCGTTCCGCCACTGACATTTTTGCCGGGTTGTCCAAAGCCCGGAGAGCGTCAGACACTCGGGTTGCACGGCTCCGGCGTGTCGAACACGCAGAGCGAACTGTCTCGAGGAGGACGACGATGCGAAGAATGGCGATTGCACTCCTGAGCGCGGCGGCGCTCACGATGAGCGCCGGGTTGATCGGCGGCGCTAACGCTCAGATCGAGCGCGGTCCCGCCGCGCTTTCCGGGCAGGCGCAAAACTTCACGCCGGTCGAGAAGGCCGCCTGCGGCCCGCATTGGGGGCGATTCTGTGGCCCATGGCATCACCGAGTCTGCGGCCGCTGGCATTGCTGGTGCGCTCCCTGCTGAGGCGCACGCTCCCATGATAGCTTGGCGGGGCGGCGCTCGACGCCTCGCCTATCCGGTCACTTCGAGCGCAAGACGGCCACGCAGCGGCTGTCCATATTCTCCCTCCGCCTCGACGACCACCGGATAGGTTCCGGGCTTGAGGTCGCCGGGCAAGCGCGCGACCCAGATGTGCGAGGAATCCTCAGCCTTCACCCAGGCCTTTTTCGTCGCCTCGTTGCGGGCGAAGACCTCCTGAACGAACGGATCGGGCCGGGCGCGGCGAGTCATCTCGATCGGCGCCCGATCGCCGATGACCATCCTAACCTTCGTCTTCTCGCCGCCGTCGAACACGTTGGCAATGAGGGTCGAAGCGCCCAACGCCTCGCGCGGAACCGGCGAGCCCAGGAGCCGCACCTGGCGGAAATCCCGGTCGGCGTCTTTGCTGATCCCATGAAAGCGGCTGTCGATCGAGAGCCGCATCTGGCGTCTGTCCGGCTCCTTCGCGGGAACGAAACGAGTTGTGTAAGCCAGGCCGTCGACCGAGAGAATATGAAACCCGTTCGGCGAGCCATCGCGACTGTCGGCGCACGCGACGCCGCGATGATCGTACGGTCCGCTCCACCATGAGCCGGAGAGCGCCGTCAACACGTGGTGATGGTGGGGCGCGGCTCCTCTCCAGCCGTCGGCGGCGTCAAAATAATGATGCTCGGTCGTATGCGTATGGCCCGAGAAACTGACTGTGTATCGCCGGCCTTCGAAGAGAGCGAAGAACGCCTCGCGATCCTGCAGGTTCTGATAGGGCGCGTCGTCAAGGAAAGTGCGAATGGGAATGTGCATGACGACGACAATCAGCGTGTCGTCGGGCGTGTGCGCGAGCGTGTTGCGGACGAATTCAAGTTGGCCCTGGTCCAGGCGCCCCTCGTATTTGCCCCCTCCCCCGGCCTTATGCGGATCGAAGCCCAGATAGTTCACGTCGTCGAGCATGAGGAACAGCGTCTGGCCATAGAAGAAGGCGTAATAGTTGGGCCCATAGACGCGCTTGAAGGTCTCTCGGCTATATTTGCGGTCGGGCGCCTCGAAATTGAGATCGTGGTTGCCGCCGACGTTCCACCACGGAAGGCCGATCGTCCCCATGATCGCGTTCGAGCGCGGATAGAGCGAGAGATCGTCGAACATGATGTCGCCCGCCGTGAGGCCGAATTTGGCGTCCACACCAGCCAGCGCCTCAATCAGGTCTTCGCGGATAAAGTCCACCTCGGCTCCGGTCTCCGGCTGCGGATCGGTCACCAGCACGACGTTGAACGCTCTCGGCTCATCCTGTCGACGCAGGGCGAAATCAACCGACGCCGGCATGGCTCCCGTTGGCGCCAGACCGTCGAAGCGCAGGTTGAGATCAACCGGCGAGCCTTTCGGCTGATGGTGGCGATAGAAGCGCGGCAGGTTGGTGAGCGGTTCGACCGGCGGCATGAAGCCCGCGGGCTTGATGACGAAGATCGTCGCTTCGTCGGGCAAAGGCAGCGTGTACCGGCCATCGGCGCCCGTAACGGCGACGTCGCGGCCGTTCGAGACAAGCACGCCGGCGAGCCCCGGATTCGCTGCGCTCGGCGCCCCCGAGCCGTCTTTGTCCTCGAACACGACGCCGGAGACTTGGGCCGCCGGCGGCGTCTGCGCTTGGGCGCGCTCGAGCTCGACCGCCGCCAACACGAGCCCGCTCGCCGCGCCAATCAGCACGTCGCGCCGGGTCATCCTCTCGCCATGAGGCTCGGACATCTCTCAACCTCCACATCGCCTTCTGGCAGGAGATGATCGCTTCATGACGCAGTCATGAAACGATCACCCAGTGAAGCGTTGAGGTTTAAAGCGCCGCGGGACGATAGGGAACCTGCGCCGATCACAGGCAAGTGAACCCCGCGGCCCCGGCCGCCTCACGCCGCCTTGAGCAGCCCGAGTTGGGTGAGCGCGGCGACCCCATCGTCGAGGCCGACCTCCTCGGCGATCTTGCCGTCGATCACCTTCAGGACCGTCGTGCCAGTGAAACGCATCTTGCGGCCGGTCGCGGCGGGAAGGCTGCCGACAAGAAAGTCTTTGAAGGCGGGACCGGTGTGGGTTCCGCCACCCTCCCACTGACCGACGACAGTGTCGCCCTCGGCAATTAGATCAGCGGCGCCCCAGAAGTTGAGATCCGGGAACGCGGCGCGAAAATCGGTCATGAACGCCTTGATGTCCGCGCGGCCGCGACGAGGCGCGTGCAACGAATATTTCAGCAACATGTCGGAGGCGGCGATCTCGTCGACGACGCCGAGATTCAGATCCTTGCCCCAGAATTCGGTGAACCAGCGCGCCACGATGGCTTTGTTGTCCTCTTCCCTGCTCATAGAAATGGATCCTCTTATCGCTCGGAGGATCATCGAAAGCGCTCGATGATGCCTGAGCGAACGACTAGGCCTTACGGGGCCAAGGCACACTCCGCTTCTTGCCTTGGAATTGAGCCGCCCGGCGCCTGCGCCAGCGACGATTGCCTCGGCGCCCGGAGCGGCGTGGAGGCGGTCAACGACCCTGCGATTGTTTTGCATTCAGCTCTCGAAACAGGGCAGAGTCGCCGCTCTGTTCACCCGGGCCGCGCGACGGTCCCTCACTCTTGGACTCTCGACCTTCCGCCTTCCGACCGGGCGGTGGTGATTGACCGGCATGATGACGCAGTCTCTGTTGCAGAAATACTGGCCCTATTTTTCCGCCGCGGCGATCCTTGCGATCCTGCTCGCCGCAGCGGCCTATATCGTCGCGACGCTGCCGCCGCGAGCAATCGTCATGGCGACCGGGCCCAAGGGCAGCGCCAACTATGAATTGGGGGCCCGCTACAGCGAAATCCTCGCCAAGTCCGGGGTCGAACTGAAACTGCTGCCGACCTCGGGGAGTGTGGAGAACTTACGGCTGCTGCGCGACCCGAAATCAGGGGTGAGCGTCGGTCTGTTCCAGGGCGGCCTCGCCGAAGGCGCCGAAACCTCGGGCGTGGAGTCGCTCGGCACGGTCGGCTACGAGCCCTTGTGGCTGTTCCGTCGCAGCGGGATTGGCGGAAGCCTAAAAGCGCTTGCGGGTCAACGCGTGTCGATCGGTCCCGAAGGGAGCGGCGGCCGGGCCTTCGCGCTCAACGTGCTCACACGGACCAGGACCGAGGGGACGATCGGCGAGTTGTTGGGGTTCCCGCCCCAGGTCGCTGCTGAGAGACTGGTCGCGGGCGACATCGACGCCGCCTTCATTGTGACCGGCTGGGACTCTCCCGCCGTCCAGTCGCTCATCAACGCCAACGGCGTGGAGCTGACAAGCTTCGACCGGGCGGACGCCCTGGTCGCGCTCTATCCCTTCCTGACCAAATTGACTCTGCCGCGGGGAATCTTCGATCTGCCGAATGACCGCCCGCCGGCCGACATCCAGCTTCTAGCCTCGAAGTCCATCCTCGCCGCGCGCGCCGATCTGAGCTCGGCGCTGAAATATCTGCTGCTCACTGCGGCCACGCAAATTCATTCTCAAAGCAGCGTTTTTCAAAAGCCAGAGCAATTCCCGATCGCCGAATCGGTCGACCTGCCGCTGAGCTCCGACGCCGAGCGCTTCCACAAATCCGGCCGGCCGTTCCTGCAGGAACTGCTCCCGTTCTGGTTCGCGGTGCTGATTGGCAGAGCGCTGGTCGTTCTGGTCCCTCTCGTCGCGGTGGCCTATCCGATATTCAGATTTCTTCCCTTGCTCTACGACTGGATGATGCGCGTGAAAATCCAACGCATGTACGGCGAGATGCGCTCAATCGAGAACGTGATGGACGATGAGGCCCATGAATTCGACGCGCCAGCCATGATGGCGAAAATCGATGAGCTCGAACACCGGGCGATCCATCTCAAGCTTCCGACCGCTTACGGCAGCTCGCTTTATACGATGCGCTTGCATCTCGGGCTCATTCGCGCCCATCTTCAATCAATGCCGGCCGACAAGCCCACCCACGGCGCGGAGAATGACCAATCGTCCGCTCGCAGCCGATCGGAGCTATCTCTCGCTTCGCGGCCTCCTGGCTCGGGCGCCAAGCGTTAGATATTGGCCGCGGGCCGCTGCTTGCGCGCGGCCTGTTCCCTCTCACCCGCCCATCTGTCCCCGGTGTCGCAGGAAGGCGTCGGCGAGCACGCAGGCGACCATCGCTTCGCCGACCGGCACGGCGCGGATGCCGACACATGGATCGTGCCGGCCCTTGGTGATGATCTCCGTCTCCTCCGATGCGCGCGTGATCGTGCGGCGAGGAGACAGGATCGACGACGTCGGCTTGACGGCGAAGCGAGCGACGATCGGCTGCCCGGTCGAGATGCCTCCGAGGACGCCGCCAGCGTGATTGGAGAGAAAACGTGGCAAGCCATCGTTGCCGGCGCGCATTTCGTCGGCGTTCTCTTCGCCGGAGAGTTCGGCCGCTGTAAAGCCATCGCCGATCTCGACACCTTTGACGGCGTTGATGCTCATCAGCGCTGCAGCGAGCTCCGCGTCGAGCTTGCCATAGATCGGCGCGCCCCAGCCTGCCGGCGCGCCTTCGGCGACGATCTCGATCACGGCGCCGATCGATGAGCCTTTCTTGCGCACGTCATCGAGATAATCGGCGAAACGTTCAGCGGCTTGCGCGTCGGGCGAGAAGAATGGGTTGCGGCCGACTTCATCCCAGTCCCAGCGCGCCCGATCAATCTTCAGCTTGCCGATCTGCACCAGCGCGCCGCGAACGCGAACCCCGGGCGTGACCTTGCGCGCAATCGCGCCCGCGATGACGCGCGCGGCCGTCTCGCGCGCCGAGGAGCGCCCGCCGCCGCGATAATCGCGGATCCCGTATTTCGCCTCGTACGCATAGTCGGCATGCCCGGGACGGTATGTGTTCTTGATGTCGCTATAGTCCTTCGAGCGCTGATCGACATTGTCGATGAACACGCCGATTGGCGTTCCCGTCGTCACTTGTCGCCCCGTCGCCTCGTCGATGATCACGCCGGAGAGAATACGCGCCTCATCGGGTTCGCGGCGTTGCGTGGTGAAGCGCGACGTCCCGGGCCGTCGCCGATCAAGTTCGGCCTGAATGTCGGCGGCCTCGAGGGGAATGCGCGGCGGAGAGCCGTCAACGACACAGCCGATCCCCGGCCCATGACTCTCGCCGAAGGTGGTGACGCGGAAGAGATGTCCAAAAGTATTGTGCGACATGATGAACCTTATGGGTTCATACGAGCGCCCCTGAACCGCGTCAAACCCGTGGCGGCGCCCAATTCCCGCCACGCAATATTCATTGCCAATTCATGTCGAGGAGCGCATGCCGTCGCCCGCCAACGGCCAAGAGTCGAACAATATGGAGAAGGTAAAAATGCTGAAGACATTGACCGCGATCGGTATCAGCGCCGCGATCGCTCTCGCGCCCATCGCCGCGATCGCCCAGACCGACACGACGGCTCCGGCCGGCGCCGCTCCCGCGGCTTCTGACACGGCGACGCCCGCTCCCGACGCGATGAAGAAGTCGAGCAAGAAGCACGCGGCCAAGAAGCATATGGCCAAGAAAGCCAAGAAGCCGGCCGACGACGCAGCGCCCGCCGCTCCGGCCGAAGCGCCGAAGAGCTGAGTCGCCCAAAAAGGCGGCAAGGCCAGGTTGCAGAATACGCCGCCCCATCCTCGGGATGGGGCGGTTTTTTTGTTCTGCTCCCAATGGACCGGTCGCTTTCATCGCACCGACATGCATGTCAAGGTCGCGCGATTTTCGAGGAGACGCGATGGCGACCGCCGAGTTCTGGTACGAGTTCGCAAGCACCTATTCCTATCCGGCCGCGCTTCGCGTCGCCGCGCTCGCGGCTGCGCGGGGCGTGGGTCTCGTCTGGCGTCCGTTCCTGCTCGGGCCCATCTTCATGGCCCAAGGCTGGCGCGACTCGCCGTTCAACATCTATCCCGCCAAGGGTCGCTACATGTGGCGCGACCTCGAGCGGACATGCGCCGCCATGGGCGTTCCGCTCAAACGCCCTGAGCCATTTCCGCAGCCCAGTCTGCTCGCCGCCAGGATTGCGCTTACGCTCGAAGGCGATCAGCGCGCCGATTTCTCGCGCCGGGTCTTCATGGCCGAATTCGGCGAAGGATCGCCGATCGGCGATCGCGCGGTCTTGGGCGCTGTGCTGGAAGCCTGCGGCGTCGAGCCTGCAGCGATGTTCGAGCGTGTCCAAGGACACGAGGTGAAAGCGCGTCTCAAGGCTGAGTGCGAATACGCGTCCGAGATTGGCGTCATCGGCGCGCCATGTCTCGTGACCGCAGATGGCGAAGTGTTCTGGGGCAATGACCGGCTCGAACAGGGTCTCGACTGGGCGGCTCACGGCGCGAGCGCAGCGTAACGCGGCGGGTCTCTCGTCATGCGTTGCAGCCCAATGGCTTGGCCGCTTAAGCTGATCGCGTTTTTGCTCGCGCCATGCATCGAATGCATTCGAGCGCGCGACGAGGGTGCGGCGCCATGACGAAGCAGGACAACCCCAGGAAAACCCTGGACCAGCGGATGCTGTCGTTCGTCGATCCGCTCGGCCGATTGCTGACCGACGGCTTCCACATCCTCGCGCTGTTCGCCATCGGCGGGGCGACCGTCTGGGCGGCGGCCGTAGCTTTCCGCACGATGGTCGAGAAAGGAAGCGCGTCGATCGAGGATCTCCTGCTTCTGTTCATCTATCTCGAGATCGGCTCGATGGTCGGAATTTATTTTCGCACCAATCACATGCCGGTCCGGTTCCTGCTCTATGTCGGCATCACCGCGCTGACGCGGCACCTCATCGGCTTTGTCCAGCATGAGGAGGTCGCGGATATCGGCGTGCTCATTCTCGCGAGCGCCATTCTCATCCTCGCCCTCGCGGTGCTGGTCATCCGCTTCACTTCGAGCCGCTTTCCCAGTTCGACCGACGGAGAGCTCTCGCGCGGCGAGCTCGGCCGCGTCGAAACCCGCGGCGAGTGAGGGCGGCGACCGGCGCGTGCTTCAGGACGAAGCTGCAGCCTTCGCCAGCGCCTGTCCGCGGATGGCCGACAATGTCGTGGTCGGCGTGATCGCTTCGGGGTCGACTTTGACATGCACGATCGAGGGCAGGCCGGAAGCCAAGGCCCGTTCATAGGCGGGGGCGAACTCGGCTGTCTCCTCGACCGTCTCCCCGTGTCCCCCGAAGGCGCGCGCGTATGCGGCGAAATCTGGGTTGCGCAGCGCAGTCCCAACGACACGCCCTGGATACTCGCGCTCCTGGTGCATGCGGATTGTGCCGTACATGCCATTGTCGATCAGCACCACGATGACCGGCAAACCGTATTGCACGGCGGTCGCGAATTCCTGCCCGTTCATCAGAAAGTCGCCGTCCCCCGCAAAGCACACGACCGTCCGACCCGGAAACAATCGCTGCGCGGCGATCGCGGCGGGCAAACCGAATCCCATCGACCCGGACGTGGGGCCGAGTTGCTGCTCCACGCCTCGGAAGCGCATGAACCGGCCGACCCAGATCGAGAAATTGCCGGCGCCGTTGGTGAAGATTCCATCGGGCGAACGCCGACGAATCGCAAACATGACGTCGCTCACCTGCACCCGCCCGGGACCGGGCGGCGCCTGTTCGCTCCAGGCCAGATAATCGGCGCGCGCGACGCGCGTCTCGGCCGACCAACGGATCGTTGTGGGCGGCTGAACGCCCTCCAAGGCGGCGCAGAACTCGGGCGTCGTCGCGACGATTCCGAGCGCCGGATGGTAGTTGCGGCCAATCTCGCCGGCGTCGGCGTGGACGTGCACGAGCCGCTGACGCGGCGCCGGAACGCCAAAGAGCGTGTAGCTTTGCGAGGCGGCCTCGGACATCCGCCCGCCGACCAAGAGAACGAGATCGGCTGCCTCGACGCGCGCTTTCAGCTTGGGATTGATCGAGAGCCCGACTTCGCCCGCGAAATTGTCGTGCTCGCCGTTGAATGTGCTCGAGCGACGAAACGAACCCGTGACGGGCAGGTCGAAGCGCTCGGCGAACCGAGCGAAAGCGGCGCTCGCGCGCTTCGTCCAACCGCCCCCGCCGAGAATGGCGATCGGGCGTTCGGCCGCCCACAGCATCTTCTGCAATTCGGCCATTTGCGTGAGCCCCGGCCAGATCGGCGCGGGTTCAGCGCGCGGAGCGTCGGCGACAGCCGCCATCTCCGTCAACATGTCCTCCGGAAGCGCGATCGCCACCGGGCCGGGGCGCCCTTGCATCGCCGTGTGAAACGCCCGTTGAATGACTTCAGGAATTTGCGCCGCCGTCTCGATCTGGGTCGCGAGTTTCGTGGTCGAGCCGAACAGCGCGCGATAGTCCATCTCCTGGAATGCGCCGCGCCCCATCATCGCCCGCTCGACCTGACCGATGAACAGGATCATCGGCGCCGAATCATGCTCGGAGATGTGAAGCCCATGCGCCGCGTTGGTCGCGCCGGGCCCGCGCGTGACAAAGCAGATCCCCGGCCGTCCGGTCAGCCGCCCTTCGGTCAACGCCATCATCGCCGCGCCCGCCTCCTGCCGGCACACGGTCACGTCGATCGGCCCGTTGGCCATCGCGTCGAGGGCGGCGAGATAGGATTCGCCGGGGACGCAATAGACGCGTTCGACCCCCTGCGCGATGAGCTGGTCGATGAGAATCTGTCCGCCGGACCGCAACGCTTCGCCCAAGTCTGCCTGCTCCCTGTCGATTGCGGCATGTTTGGCAGTTCACGCCGTCGTTTTCAATCGCGGGCGTGGGAAGAGGCTTCGCCTTGCGCGCGAAGCGACTTCCAGCCATTCTTGGTCCATGTCCGCCCCCACAGAACGCCCGATCGAGTCGAGCGCCCTGACGACGCTCAATGCGCGTTCGCGAGAGATCTTCCGCAGCATCGTCGACTCGTATCTCTCCACCGGCGAGCCGGTCGGCTCCCGCCATCTGTCGCGCCTGCTGCCGATGTCGCTGTCGCCGGCTTCGGTTCGCAACGTCATGCAAGACCTCGAGGAGCTCGGCCTCATCTACGCCCCGCATGCGAGCGCCGGGCGCCTCCCGACCCAACAGGGGTTGCGGTTGTTTGTCGACGCGCTGCTCGAGTTCGGCGATCTCGGGCGTGAGGAGCGGGCGCGCATCGACAGCCAGGCGCGGGCCGGCGCCGAGGAAGGCGGATTCGAAGGCGCCCTCGCCCAGACGACAAGCCTGCTTTCGGAACTCACACGCGGCGCGGGCGTCGTGCTGACGAGCAAGATCGACGCGCGCCTAAAGCACATCGAATTCGTGCGCCTGGAGGCGTCCCGGGCGCTGGCCATCCTCGTCTCCGAGGACGGGTCGATCGAGAACCGCGTCGTCGCAACGCCGCCCGGCATGCCCGCGTCCGCCCTGGTCGAGGCTAGCAACTTCCTCAACGCCCGCATTCGCGACCGCACCCTGGCTGAACTCACGGCGGAAATTGAAGTCGCCCGCCGCGAGGCGCGCCAGGAACTCGACGAGATCGCCGCTCGCCTCGTCGAAACCGGTCTCGTCTCATGGTCCGGCGCCGGGGGGCTGCGCGACCAGCTCATCGTGCGCGGGCAGGCCAACCTGCTCGGCGACGTTCGCGTCGCGGAGGACCTCGAGCGCATTCGCACATTGTTCGCGGATCTCGAGACCAAGACCGACGTGATCGAGCTTCTCCATCGCGCCGAGACCGGAGAGGGCGTCAAGATCTTCATCGGCTCGGAGAACAAGTTGTTCTCGCTCTCCGGATCGTCGATGATCGCCGCGCCGCTCAGGGGGGGCGACCACCGCATCGCCGGCGTGCTCGGGGTCATCGGGCCGACCCGGCTCAACTATGGCCGCATCGTGCCGATGGTCGAATACGCGGCCCACGTGCTTGGCGATCTCAAGCGCCCTCGCTAAGGCGATTTGTGCTTTCGCTGCTTGGAGCAACGCGATGACGAACGCGCCGAACGTTGGGGCATCCGCGCATAGTCTCGGCGAGGCCATGGAGCGCTTGAAGGGCAAATGGCCGGCGATCACCGCCTTCGGCGTGCTTCTGGTCGTGCTCGGCGTCGCGGCGCTCGTGTTTTCCCTTGTCGCCACCATCGCGACGGTGACCCTCAACGGCGTCCTGTTTCTGATCGCCGGCGTGGCCGAGATCGGCGTTGGCCTGCATTCGCGTGAGTGGGCGCGGTTCTTTCTCTGGGTGATCGGCGGGCTCGTGTACATCGCCGCCGGCGTCCTGTGCATCGTCAATCCCGTCCTCGCCTCGGTTGCGCTCACCCTCCTGCTGGGCGCAGGCCTCATCGCCGCCGGCGTGGTGCGGGGCTTCCTTGCCCTCGAGCTTCCAGCCGACAACCCTCGCGCTCTCATCTTTCTCGCCGCTGCGGCGTCAATCGTCCTGGGCTTGATCATTCTCAGCCGCTGGCCGCTCGACAGCGTCTACGTTCTTGGCACGCTGCTTGGCGTCGACCTTTTGTTTCACGGGGTTGGGTGGGTGAGCTTCGGCATCGGATTGCATGCGCGGACGTGAAGCCGCGCTCGGATGTTTCGCTTGAGATTGGGGACGCGAGAATGACGAAGTGGGTATATTCGTTCAGCGCCGAGCGCGCTGAGGGCCGCGGGGACATGAAGAACCTCCTCGGCGGCAAGGGCGCGAACCTGCATGAGATGGCCGCGCTCGGCCTGCCCGTGCCGCCCGGCTTCACCATCACGACCGAGGTCTGCACGCATTTCTACGCCAACGGCAAAACCTATCCGCCGGACCTCGCCCCCCAGGTCGACGACGCCGTCGCCGAGCTCGGCCGTCAGACCGGGCGCGCCTTCGGCGACGCCGCCAACCCACTGCTCGTCTCGGTGCGCTCGGGCGCACGCGCCTCGATGCCCGGCATGATGGACACGGTTCTCAACCTCGGGCTGAACGACGACGCGGTTGAAACGCTCGCGAGGACATCGAACGACGCGCGCTTCGCCTATGACTCCTATCGCCGCTTCATCCAGATGTATTCCAACGTCGTGCTCGACCTCGACGTGCACAATTTCGAGGACATTCTCGAGCACTACAAGGAGACCAAGGGCTACGCGCTCGACACCGACCTCAGCGCCGACGACTGGCGCGCCGTGATTGTCGATTACAAAGCCAGGGTCGCCGAGGAGACCGGCAAGCCGTTCCCGCAGGATCCTCGCGACCAATTGTGGGGCGCGATCGGCGCGGTCTTCTCGTCATGGATGAACCAGCGCGCCATCACCTACCGGCGCCTCAATAACATTCCCGGCGATTGGGGCACCGCCGTCAATGTGCAGGCGATGGTGTTTGGCAACATGGGAGAGACGTCGGCGACCGGCGTCGCTTTCACCCGCAACCCTTCGACCGGCGCCAAGGAGCTCTACGGCGAGTTTCTCGTCAACGCCCAGGGTGAGGACGTGGTGGCCGGCATCCGCACGCCGCAGAACATCACCGAGGCGGCGCGAAAGGCCGCCAATTCCGACCGGCCCTCGCTCGAAGCGCTGATGCCCGATGTGTTCGGCCAATTCGTCGCCACGACCCAGCTCTTGGAGAAGCACTACCGCGACATGCAGGACCTCGAGTTCACCGTCGAGCGCGGCAAACTGTGGATGCTGCAGACCCGAAACGGCAAACGCACGGCGAAGGCGGCGCTGCGTTGCGCGGTCGAAATGGCGAACGAGGGGCTCATTTCGCGTGAGGATGCAGTGACCAAGGTCGAACCCGCCGCGCTCGATCAGCTCCTCCACCCGACCCTCGACCCCAAAGCCAAGCCGGCGCCGCTCGCGACCGGACTGCCGGCCTCTCCCGGCGCGGCGAGCGGCGAGATCGTGTTCTCCGCCGACGAGGCGCAGGCGCTGAGACAGGCCGGACGAAAATCAATCCTCGTGCGGGTCGAGACGTCGCCTGAGGATATCCACGGCATGCACGCAGCCGAGGGCGTCGTGACGACGCGCGGCGGCATGACCTCGCACGCCGCCGTCGTTGCGCGCGGCATGGGCAAGCCCTGCGTGTGCGGCGTGAGCGCCATTCGCATCGACTACGCCGCGCAAACGATGAATGCGGGCGGACTGACCTTGAAGAAAGGCGACACGCTGACGATCGACGGCGGCTCAGGGGAAGTGATGGCCGGCGCGGCACCGATGGTGAAGCCCGAGATGACCGGCGATTTCGCCACCCTCATGACCTGGGCGGACGGGGTCAGGCGGATGAAGGTGCGCGCCAACGCCGAGACCTCGGCCGACGCGCGCACGGCCCGCTCGTTCGGCGCGGAGGGTATCGGCCTCTGCCGCACGGAACACATGTTCTTCGAGGGCGAACGGATCGTGGCGGTGCGGCAGATGATCCTCGCCGACGACGAGCAGGGGCGCCGCGCCGCGCTCGCCAAGCTCTTGCCGATGCAGCGCAAGGACTTCGCGGAACTCTTCGAGATCATGAGCGGCCTGCCGGTCACGATCCGCCTGCTCGATCCTCCGCTGCACGAATTCCTGCCCAAGACGGACGAGGAGATCAACGAAATCGCCAAGGCGATGAAGGTGAGCGCCGAAAAATTGCGCGCGCGCGCGGCGGAACTGCATGAGTTCAATCCGATGCTCGGCTTCCGCGGCGTGCGTCTCGCCGTGCGCTATCCCGAGATCGCGGAAATGCAGGCGCGCGCCATCTTCGAGGGCGCGGTCGAGGCTGGGCGAAAGACGGGGAAGCCCGTCGCGCCCGAGATTATGGTCCCGCTCGTGTTCGGGCGGCCGGAACTCGACCTCGTCAAGCCGATCATCGTCGCCATGGCCGACGCCGTCGCCAAGGAAACGGGGGTCAAGACCCCCTATCAGGTCGGCACCATGATCGAATTGCCGCGCGCTGCGTTGAAAGCCGGCGAAATCGCCGCGAGCGCCGAATTCTTCTCGTTCGGCACCAACGATCTGACCCAGACCACGCTCGGCGTGTCGCGCGACGACGCGGCGTCGTTCCTCGGCGTTTATACGGTGAAGGGCCTTCTGAAGGCTGATCCGTTCGTGACGCTCGACGCCGAAGGGGTGGGCGAACTCGTCACGATCGCCGCCGAGCGCGGCCGCAAGACCCGCGCCGACCTCAAGCTCGGCGTGTGCGGCGAGCACGGCGGCGACCCGGCCTCGATCGCCTTCTGCGAGGAGGCCGGTCTCGACTACGTGTCGTGCTCGCCCTTCCGCATCCCGATCGCCCGTCTTGCCGCAGCGCAGGCGGCGCTTGGCAGGAAGGCGGCGAGCACTGCGTGAGAGCGCGTCAAGCTCCGATCGACGCCGCGCGCGAGCGCCAGGGCCGGTCGAGGAGGGACCAGGGCTTCGCCGCTGCGGGCGAAGCCCCTTTTCGCTTAGGAACCCGCTTTCCGTGGCCTGTGAGCGCGATCGTCGATCCTTGGCAGGAAGATCGTGAGCAAGCCGAGCACAGGCAGGAATGAGCAGAGTTTGTAGACGCTCGCGATCCCAATGCTGTCGATGAGACCGCCGAGGAGGGCGGCGGCGATTCCTCCAAGCGCAAAATTCAGACCGTAGAACATGCCGCCAATCAAGCCGATGCGGTCGGGAACCAGCTCCATGCCGTAGATCATGATCGAGGCGAAGGCGCTCGCCATGATCAGGTTGATGACGACGGTTAGGACACCCGTCCAGAACAGGTCGACATACGGCAGCAGAATCGTGAAGGGCAAAGGCCCGAGGATCGAAATCCAGATGATGCGGTAGCGGCCGATCCTGTCGCCCACGATCCCGCCGAGCAGCACGCCGATCGCGGAGGCGATGAAGATCAGGAACAGCATCACTTGCGACGTCGAGACCGGCACGCCGAACCGATCCATCAGATAGAACGTATAGAACGAGCGAAAGCTCTCGAGATAGGCGAGCTTCGACGCCATTAGGATTGTCAGGACGGTCAGTCCGAACAGGACGACGCCGCGCGAGTGACGTGCATGCTTGGCGTGCGCGCCAGCGTGCGAGGCGCGCGCATTGAAATGCGCGCGGATCGAGGCCTGCTGGCGAGCGGTCCACGTCAGGAGCGCCATCGCCAGGATCGCCATGGCGCCGAAGATGGCGAGGCTCCCCTGCCCGCGAGGCACGATGATGAACGCGGCCAGAAGCGGGCCAAGCGCGGCGCCGGCCTGCCCACCCACCTGAAAAATGCCCTGCGCAAGCCCTTGCCGGCCGCCGGAGGCGTATCGGGCCGATCGCGTGGCCTCGGGGTGAAAAATCGACGACCCGACGCCGATCAACGCAACCGAGACCAGAATGATCGGGTAGCTCGATGCGAAAGCGAGGCTGACGAGGCCAACCAGCGTGAAGATCATGCCGGCGGCGGCCGAATAAGGCAGAGGGTGGCGGTCGGTGTAGAGGCCGATGGCCGGCTGAAACAAGGCGCCCGCGACCTGGAACGTCAAAGTGATCATGCCGATCTTGACGAAATCCAAGGCGAACGAAGCTTTGAGAATCGGATAGACGGCCGGAATGAGCGACTGAACCGTATCGTTCATCAGATGCGAAAGGCCGAGCGCGAGGAGAACGGCCATGTAGACGTTGGGCTTCGCAAAGGTTGCGCCGGTCGCCTCTATGTCGGCCTTGGCGGAAGCAACGCTCATCGTTTCGATTCCTATTGCTGATCGCGATCAGAGGATGTCAGCGGCGCGGGGTCAGGGGACTCGCGTCCGCCACCATAGCGTCCGTCCGGCTTTCCGGCGAGGTTCGAAATGGGGGGAGAGCGGCGGCTCGAGCGGCCTCCCACATTGCGGAACAACAACCCGAGCGGCGTCGTTGATGAGATGTTGATGATATGATGTGAAGGGCCGGGAAAGACGGCCCGCTCGCAGTTTCCGACCGTAGACATTGAAGAGGGCCTGCTGTAACAAGCCGACGATTCCAGTTCCGTAAAGTTATCCTGTCGGCTCTAGCGAAATTCGGCTTCGCGAGGGTGGAGCCCGTCTCGATAAAAAGGATTGCGGGAATTCTGCGTCATCGTAGAAGGACTTTCTTCCTCGGGAGATGTGATCCTGATGGAGGTTTCCCGTAGATGTAATGGAAGGGTGAAAGTGAGTTAACTTGCTTGGCGCGTGCCGTATCTGCAAGCGGTATACGGTGGAATCGGGGCGACCGGGTGGTCTGGGCTTCGAAGCGACAGCGAGAGCCGTTCCTACTCCTAGATGTTCGTGAAAGCGACCTTGACAGAGCCACCGCCCGCCATCCCACATTCGGAGCTTGCAAAACAGCTCGCCGCAGTTCGCGCAGAACTCGACCGAACAGCGCGCCATCCACTGGGGCCGATCAAGCATTATCTGGTCTACATTATTTTGACGTGTCTATCCGCTTTGATAAGGCCTGTCTCCAAACGCTCTTCGCAACGTTTCGCGAAATCAGCGGGCAAGCATAGTCCCGGGCGTTTTGAGCCTCTGGATGGCGCCGCTGCCGGCGGTGCGCGGCGGGACGAGCGCAGTCTCGCCCCGCATTCCGGCCGCCCCACCGGCTCGGCGTCTCTGGCGACGAGAGCGGCGGCGACATGGCGCCATCCTCTCAATGCCGAGAAGCGCCGCAACTATAAGCGAGCGCACACGTCAGACGCCGACATCCCAAGATTGGCGCTGAATGTTGATGGCCCCCGTGCGCCATTGGCCATCCGGCTCACCGCCGCGTGGCGGCATCCGTTTCATCGAGACAAACGTCGGGCCTATCGGACCCGTGCGTCCGCACAGAAGCTGCCAATTTTCCTGGAACAGATGGAGGCGCCGGCTTCTTTGCAAGACTCAGCGCCTGCCGATGACCCGCCCGTCTCCTTCAAGTTCAATGTCGTTCCGCGCTATATAAACCCGACGGATAGCTGGGCGACGCCCACCTCCGTTTGCAGCAGCCGCATCGCCATCCATTTCCATCTCTTCTATCTCGACCTGTTGGATGATTTTATTCGACGTTTTCAGGCCATACCTTTCGCTTTCGATCTTTTCGTCTCGGTCCCCGACTCTGCGCCCCTTGCGCTGTCGGCCCCCGTCGAGGCAGCGCTTCGCGCAGCGCTTCAGCCTCGCCTCCAAAACGCCGTCGTCAGCCGGGTTCCCAACCGCGGGCGCGATATCGCGCCGTTCATCATCGAGTTCGGAAAGGCCCTCCTCAACTACGACATCGTAGGGCATTTTCACACGAAGAAGAGCCCTCACAATCCACAGCTCGAGGGGTGGCGGGACACGATCGTCGAACTCATGTTCGGCCCGTCCGGCAATCCGGGCGGTCACGTCGCTCGCATCGTGGGCATGCTCGAGAGCGACACGAAAGTCGTTTACGCGGAAGGGTCTCCTTACATCCCGAGAGAACCGACCGGCTGGGCCGGCAACTCGGAGATCGCGCGCGACCTTCTCGAGAAATGCTTCGGTCTCTCGATTGACGATTATCCGACGGTCGAATTCCCCGAAGGCGCGATGTTCTGGGCGCGCGCGGCCGCGCTGCGGAAACTTCTTGAGCTGCCGCTTTCCTACGAGGACTTCCCGGCTGAGCCCATTCCGGCCGACGGCACTCTGGCGCATGCTCTTGAACGCCTCGTGCTGATCCTGGCGCAAGACGAGGACGGGGCCTGCATTCGTCTTCACAAGAGCGATTCAGTTCCTGACTACCGCTATTTCGAGGAAGCGCAGGATTTTTCCTCGCGACTGCAACACGCCGATGTGAAAGTGCTCGCGTATTACCTCCCGCAGTTCCACCCGATTCCCGAGAATGACGCATGGCACGGGGTCGGCTTCACCGAGTGGACGAAGGTCCGCGCCGCGAATCCTCTTTTTCGAGGGCACTTTCAGCAGCATATCCCGCATGAGGCCGTTGGGTATTATGTGATCGAAGACGACGGCGTCCTGCGACGCCAGGCGTCGGATATGAAAAAAGCCGGCGTATACGGACAGATTTTCTATCACTACTGGTTCAACGGCAAACTCATCCTAGAGAATCCTGTCAAAATACTTTTGAACAATCCTGACATCGAGATGCCGTTCTGCTTCTGTTGGGCGAACGAGAATTGGACGCGCCGCTGGGACGGCAGCGAACACGAAATCCTGCTGAAGCAGGATTATTCGGAAGCCGACGCGCGAGCCTTCATCCGCTATCTGATCCCGTTTTTCCGTGACGCCCGCTACATCAAGGTCAGCGGAAGGCCAGTCCTCTTCATCTACCGCGCGACCTTGATTCCGATCATGGCGACCTATCTCGGGGTCTGGCGACAGGAGTGCGAAGCCGCTGGACTGGATCAGCCCTATGTCGTGGTGACTTTGGCCGCCGGCGCAAATGACCCGCGCGATTTCGGTGCAGACGCGGGGGCCGAACGCGTTCTCTACGATTGGACCGCCGGAAAGGTTCCGGAGATCACTGCCGACCTCGACGCCTATGCGCCGCTCGGGGGAAGAGTGTTCTCATACGACCAGATGAAGGAGCATTACGAGGCTCAGCCGATCGAGAAGACCTTCACCTGCTTCCGGTCGCTGGTTCCCAATTGGGACAATACCGCGCGCTATGGAACGGGCGCCCACCTGCTGCATGGCAGCACTCCGCCCAAGTTCCAGGAATGGCTGGAGGCCCTGATCGGACAGACCAAGCGAGCCTTGCCGCCGGATCGACGCTTCATCCTCGTCAACGCCTGGAACGAATGGGCCGAAGGGGCGCATCTCGAGGCCGACAGCCGCTA
>Ga0153954_1000319_pt1 | contig 41395 bp, 35 predicted proteins | sample TSFL038MetaG_FD_102277 | JGI IMG/M metagenome (GOLD analysis project Ga0153954, IMG submission 102277) | Attine ant fungus gardens microbial communities from Florida, USA - TSFL038 MetaG | ecosystem: Host-associated > Fungi > Mycelium > Unclassified | place: USA: Florida, Wekiwa Springs State...
GCGTAAGTCTTGCGAATACGCACTGGCCATCCCTGCTGGCCTCCGCCCAGCCTGCAGGTTGAATCAGAACAACATCGATTCGGGAATCCCAAGCCGATTCAAATTAGATACAGCTCGCTCTAGGTCCCGGGGGGACGCGGCGATCCAGGAGTCGCGGGGCGCGCCCTATGTTCTCTGGATTGCTTCGTTGCTTCGCTCCTCGCAATGACGGTCGCATCCGCTTACGGGGTCAGTCGATCGCTTCATCGATCGGAACTCGCTGCGGCTTGCGCCGCACGGCGACCATCTCCGCGAGGATCGAAAGCGCGATCTCATCCGCCGAGATGGCTGAGATGTCGAGTCCGGCCGGCGCTTTGATCATGGCCAGCGCTTCTTCGGATATTCCCTCACTGGCGAGCTCGCGTTTGAGCGTTTCGGCCTTGCGGCGCGAGCCGACGAAGGCGCGATAGCGCGCGGTCATGGCGGCTGCGCTTTTAAGCGCGGCGCGGTCGCCCGCGCCCTGGGTCGACACGACGACATAGGCGTCGTCGCCGACGTCTTTCGGCGGAGGCAGGCCCTCGAGACGTGAAACGCCAGCCTCAAAACGCTGATGCTCCTCGGGGCCGGCGGCGACGGTCACCGCGAAGCCCATCGCGGGCGCAAGTCTCGCGAGCGCCACCGCAACCGGCGACGCGCCCAGGATCAAAAGCCGCGGGCTCGGCAAAACCGGCTCGACGAAAATATCCATCGTGCCCTGGCTCGGGCAGGAATTCTTGGCATAGAAGACGCCGCCTCGCTCCTCGCCCGCCGCTGCGCCAAGTTCCGCGAGCGCGTCTTTGGGCGCAATCGAGACGAGCCGTGATTGGCCGTCGGCCATGCACTGGCGCGCCGCCTTGACGACCGCGGCGCGCGCGCAGCCGCCGCCGATCCAGCCCTCCACGATCGCGCCGTCCGGGCCGATCAGGGCCTTGGCGCCCGCCTTCGCGGCGGTCACGGAGACCGTGCGCACGACGGTAGCGAGCGCAAACGTTTGCCCTTTGGCCTGACGCAGAGCGGCTTGCTCAATGACGCCCATCAGAGCCTCGCGAGATAGGGTTCGAGCGCCGCGAGGCTCTCGAGACTATGCGCCGGCGCGAACAGATCGAGGTACGGCAGGGCAGCCTGCATGCCGCGCGCGCTGGGCTCGAAGCCGTCGCGGCCCGTCAGCGGGTTGAGCCAGACGATCCGCTTGCAGCGCCGCCGCAAGTCGCGCATTGCGGAGGCAAGCATCTCTGGCGGCCCGGTGTCGTAGCCGTCCGACACGATCATGACGCAGGTGCGCGAGTGGATGACGCGCTTCGCGTGCATCCGATTGAACACCATGAGGCACCCGCCGATCTTCGTGCCGCCGCCGACGCCGGCCGCCATCAAAGCGAGCCGGTCGAGCGCGCGCGCCGGATCGCGCTCCCTGAGCGCCGAGGACACATGCGCGAGTCGCGTATCGAACAGGAAGGCCTCGGATTCGCGAAACGCCTGCGTGACGGCGTGGAGGAAGCGGGTGAAGAACGCGACATAGGATTCCATCGAGCCGGATGCATCGAGAAGCGCGACGAGCCTCAGTGGCCTCATCTTCCGCCGGCGAAATTTGAGATCGAGCGGCTCGCCGCCATGTGCGACGCTGTGCCGGATGGTCGCGCGCAAGTCGAGCCGCCGGCCGCGCCGCCGCGCGCGTTCGCGGCGCGTGAGTCGCGTCCGCATCGCGCGGGCAAAACGTTCGGCGAGTTCCGCGGCTTGAGCGCGCTCCCTCTCGCCGACGAGCGCCGCGACGTCCCTTCTTGATATCGCCTCCTGCGCCGACGCTCCGCCGCGCCGTCCGCCGCCTTCGGCCGGCGCGCCTTGGCCGGCCGAGCCTTCCCCGACATGCGTTTGGTCCCGCGCTCGTTCGGCAGCGTTGGGGTCATGCTGGAAGCGGCGCGGCGAGCGGGCGGCGAGCGCCTCGGCGTTGATCTTGACCGCGCTCTTCGCGCCCCGCCCGCGCCAGAACGCGTCGAACAATTCGTCGAACCGGGCAAGCTCGGTCCGGCGCGACGCAAAGAGCGCTCGCATCGCGGCGCGCAATCCTTCGGGCCGCTCCGACATGGGGCTCGATATGAGCCGGGCCGCGTCCTGGGCTTCCGCCTGCCCGATCACGAAGCCCGCGTCGCGCAAGGTGACGACAAACCCGGCGAGCCGCTTGCGCATCGCCGGCCCCGGTCCGGCGCCTTCGACCGGAAAGCGCTCCGCTCCCATCACGCGACCTTGCCCAAGAGGCGCGCCGTCGTCTCCTTGCTGATCGAGGCGCGGTCCTCCCGCGTCTTCAAGAGCGCAATCAGCGTCGCGTGAACGATGTCCGGCTCCTCGCGCAGATCTTTGACCTCGAGTCCCGCGAGGGTCGCCGCCCAGTCGAGCGTTTCGGCGACGCCGGGAACCTTCTTGAGGTCTTCCTTGCGCAACATTCCGACCATGCGCGCGATCTGGAGCACGAAATTCGCGTCGAGGCCAGGCTGGCGGTTGAGCAAGATCGCCGCCTCGCGATCGACGTCGGGAAAATCGAGATAGTGATACAGGCAGCGGCGCCGAAGCGCGTCCGACAATTCGCGCGTCGCGTTGGAGGTGAGCACAACGCGGGGAATCGACAGAGCGGCGACGGGTCCGAATTCGGGGATGGTCACCTGGAAGTCCGACAGGAGCTCGAGCAGGAACGCTTCGAACTCTTCGTCAGCTCGGTCGACTTCATCGACCAGCAGCACCGGCGAGGTCTCTCGCCGAATGGCCTTCAAGAGAGGTCGCTCGAGCAGATAGGCTTCGGAGAAAATCTGCGCTTCGATCTCGGAAGCGCTTGCGCCCGACCCTTCGCGCGCCTTAATCGCCAGGAGCTGGCGCTGATAGTTCCATTCGTAGAGGGCCGAGCTCGCGTCGAGCCCTTCGTAGCACTGCATGCGGATGAGTTCGCAGCCGTGCGCCGCCGCCAGCGCCTTGGCGACCTCGGTCTTGCCGACGCCGGCCTCCCCTTCGATCAGCAGCGGCCGCTTGAGATAGTCCATCATCCAGAGCGCGGTCGCGAGGTCGCGATCGGCGACATAGCCGACTTCGGCGAGCCGCGCCGCAATCGCGTCGCGCGGGATGCGCGCGCTAGTCACCGCCCCCTCCACCGCCCTTCGGGCGGTCCCCCTCCCCCATTCCACTTCGTTTCATGGGGGAGGAAAGAGACGGGGCCAACATCCTCCCCTGCGCGAAGCGCGGGGGAGGGAGACCATCCGAAGGATGGTGGTGGGGGCGCTCCGCCCGGCTGACGTCGCGAGGGCGACTCACGCGTGCAACCCCAGATCTTCCGCGGCTTGCCAGATGCGATAGGCGTCATGGGGCATGGGAATGTGGGTCGAGCCGGCGAACTTGAACGCGTCGTTCACCGCATTGGCGAAGCAGGGCACGCTGCCGACGTTGGGGCTCTCGCCGACGCCCTTGGCGCCGATTGGGTGATGCGGCGACGGCGTGACCGTGTAGTCCGTCTCCCAATGCGGCGTCTCGACGGCGGTCGGAAGGAAATAGTCCATGAAGGACGCGCCTTTGACGTTGCCGTCCTCGTCGTAGACGATCTCCTGGCCCATGGCGATCGCGTAACCCTCGGTGCAGCCGCCGTGCACCTGACCCTCGATGATCATCGGATTGATGCGCGTGCCGCAATCGTCGAGCGCATAGAAGCGCCTCACCTTGTGGACGCCGGTGTCGACGTCGATATCCATCACGCAGATGTAGGCGCCGAACGGATAGGTCATGTTCGGTGGGTCGTAATAGCTCACCGCTTCGAGGCCCGGCTCCATGCCCGGCGGGGGCTTGTTATAGGCGGTCCAGGCGATTTGGCTCATCGTCTTGAACGCATCCGGATTGCCTTTGACCCGGAACCGGTCGACGTCAAACTCGAGGTCGTCCTCGTGCACTTCGAGCTGGTAAGCAGCAATCATTTGCGCTTTGGCCTTGATCTTGCGCGCGGCCATGGCGATCGCAGCCCCGGCGACCGGGGTTGAGCGCGAGCCGTATGTGCCGAGGCCATAAGGCGCGGTGTCCGTGTTGCCTTCCTCGACCATAATGTCGTCGGCGGGAATGCCGATCTCCGTCGCGATGATCTGCGCCCAGGTCGTCTCGTGGCCCTGGCCCTGGCTCTTCGTGCCCATCCGCGCGATGCCCTTGCCGGTCGGATGGATGCGGATCTCGCAGGAATCGAACATCGCAATGCCGAGGATGTCGCAATTCTTCGACGGACCTGCGCCGACGATCTCGGTGAAGAACGAGACGCCGATCCCCATGAGTTCGCGCGTCTCGCCGCGCCTGAACGCTTCTTGCTTCGCCTTCTGCTCCTCGCGTAAGCTTCGATAGTCGGTCGCGTCGATCGCCTTCTGCATGGCGGTGTGATAGTCGCCCGAATCGTATTCCCAGCCGAGCGCAGAATTATAAGGAAACTGCTCGCGCTTGATGAAATTCTTGACGCGGAAGTCGACCGGGTCGAGCCCCAGTTTCTGCGCCATGATGTCCATCGCCCGTTCGATCGCATAGGCAACTTCGGTGACGCGGAACGAGCAGCGATAGGCGACCCCGCCGGGCGCCTTGTTGGTGTAGACGCCGTCAACGGCGAGGTGCGCGACCGGAAAGTCGTACGAGCCGGTGATGATGTTGGCGAAGCCTGCCGGCCATTTCGACGGATCGGCGCAGGCGTCGAAGGCGCCGTGGTCGGCGAGGATATGCACGCGCAAAGCCGTCACCCGGCCCTCGCGCGTCGCCGCTATCTCGGTCGTCATGTGATAGTCGCGGGCGAACGACGTGGTGGACAGGTTCTCGATCCGGTCCTCGACCCATTTGACCGGAAGGCCGGTCACGATCGAGGCGACCGCGGCGCAGATGTAGCCCGGATAAGCGCCGACCTTGTTGCCGAAGCCGCCGCCGATGTCAGGCGAGACGACGTGAATCTTCTGCTCGGGCAGACTGGCGATCAGCGCGACGACCGTGCGGATGACATGCGGCGCCTGGAACGTGCCGTAGATCGTGAGATCGCCGGTGATCTTGTTGAAGCTGACCACGCACTGGCAGGTTTCCAGCGGGCACGGGTGCACACGCTGATAGCTGAGGAGGTCCTTCGTCTTGACCTCGGCCTTCACGAAGGCGGCGTCGGTCAGCTCCTTGTCGCCGACCTGCCAGTTGAAGATGTGGTTGGGATGATTGCGCGGCCCGTGCGCGCCGTCCTTTTTGCCCTTGATGTCCTCGCGCAGGATCGGCGCGTCCTCATCCATCGACTTGAACGGATCGACGACAACGGGAAGCGCTTCGTACTCAACCTCGACCAGGTCGGCGGCGTCGGCGGCGATGTAGCGGTCCGTGGCGACGACGAAGGCGATCTCCTGATTCTGAAACAGAACCTTGCCGTCGGCGAGCACCATCTGCACGTCACCTGCTAGCGTCGGCATCCAGGCGAGATTGACGCCTTTCAGGTCCTCGGCGGTCAGAACCGCGACCACGCCGGGCACGGCCTTGGCCTTGGACGTATCGATCTTGACGATGCGCGCGTGGGCGTGGCTCGAGCGATGGAAGTCGCCGTGTAGCATTCCGGGCAGCTTGATGTCGTCGATATAATTGCCCTTGCCTTGCGTGAAGCGCACGTCCTCGACGCGCTTGCGCTTGCAGCCCATGCCCTGCAGTTTTTCGGCGCGCTCGAGCGAGGTGGGTGAGGGGGCGTCGTTCATTCTGCGGCTTCCTTAAATTCGAGGCCGGCCATTTTCGCGGCGGCGTATTGGATGGCTCGCACGATGTTCTGGTATCCGGTGCAGCGGCAGAGGTTGCCGGAAATGCCGATGCGGATTTCGCTCTCGGTCGGGTTCGGGTTCTCCTGCAACAGCCGATGGGCGCGCATGATCATGCCCGGCGTGCAATAACCGCACTGAAGCCCATGCATTTCCCGGAACCCTTCCTGGAGCGCGCTGAGCTTGCCGTCGGCGCCGGCCGTGGCCTCGATGGTGAGGACACTCGCGCCCGCCGCCTGCACCGCGAACATGGTGCAGGATTTGACCGACCGGCCGTCGACGTCGACCGTGCAGGCCCCGCAATGGGAGGTGTCGCAGCCGATATGCGCTCCCGTCAGGCCGAGGTTCTCGCGCAGGTAGTGGATGAGCAGCGTACGCGGCTCAACGGCGGCGGACATCGCTTTGCCGTTGATCGTCATGCTGACGTCGGTGAGAGGCATGTGGGGCCCTTTCAGGATCTTGCGCGCGCGAAAGCGCGGGTCAGCGCCCGCGCGGTCATGACGCCCGCCATCTTGGCGCGATATTCAGCTGAGCCGCGTCCGTCCGCCGCGGGCTGCGCGATGTCCGTCGCCGCCTGCGCGGCCCGCGTGAGGACCGGCTTATCGAGCGCGGTCCCGACCGCCGCCGCTGCCGCGTCGCTGGCGAACAAGGCCGTTCCGCCGACATTGGTGAGGCCGATCGCGCAGGTCGCGATCTTGCCCTCCGAGACGGTCAAGATGACGGCGGCGGCGGCCGTCGCATAGTCGCCAACCTTGCGCTTGAGTTTTTCGTAGGCCCAGCCGTGACCGGGAGGCGGGATAGGGACACGAATCGAGGCGAGCACCTCGCCCGGCTCGGCGGCGGTTTCGTAAGTCGCGAGGTAATAGTCGCGCGCCGCGACGCGCCGCTCGCCGCCCGCGCCATGCAAGACGTAACTCGCGCCCAGCGCCATCATCAGCCCCGGCATGTCGTTTCCGGGATCGCCATTGGCTACATTGCCGCCGATCGTGCCGAGGTAGCGCACCTGCGGATCGGCGATCAGTTCGGCGGTCTCGCGCAGGATAGGCGCGCGCTGCGCGAGCAAGTCGTTTGCGATGATCTCGTGCTGGGTGGTCATCGCGCCGATGACGAGTTCGCCCCCGTCGAGACGCACCCCTTTCAGCTCCGCGACGCCCGCGAGGTCGATGAGATGGCTCGGGACCGCAAGGCGCAGTTTCATCATCGGGATAAGACTATGGCCGCCAGCGATGAGGCGAGCGTCGGAATCGAGCTCGCCGAGGAGCGCGATCGCTTCCGAGAGGCTGGCCGGCCGATGATACTCGAACGATCCGGGGATCATGCAACCTCCCAAGTCTTGCAGCGCCCGAAGTCCTGCGAGCGCTCCCACGTCATGCGGCGCGGGCGTCAGGGCTCGCGCCGCTCCCGGCGATTCGCGCATGCAAGAGGGAGCAGGTTCGGCCCGTCGGGCCGGGCAATCAACGAGGACTGAACCGATGCGCTGGAAAAGGCGCCGATGACGGGTTTCCAGCATGAAATGCGTCAACCTTGGTGACGCATTTCATAGGTTGAGTGCGCTCTTCAGCCAGCGAGCGCGCCGACCCGCAGCTTCACCTGACGGTAATGAGCCCGCGCAATCGGAATGCTGCAGCGCACTGGCAATCCAAGTTCGGCGACGCCGGCCTCGCCGGCGCGTTTGACCCGCGCGATGCGATCGACCGAGACGATATAGCTGCGGTGAACCCGCAAAAACGTCTTCGGATCGAGCCGCGCTTCAAGCGCGCTGATCGAAAGAGCGCAGAAATACTCCCGCTCGCCGTCGTGGACATAGGTGTAGTGGGCGTTCGCGCGGACGGCATAGATGTCCTGGACCGCGATGTCCCGCGGGCGCCCGTCCTTCTCGACCCGGATCGACGCCGCCGGCTGGACCGACGGCGCCGCCGGCCCCGGTTCGACCGACGGCGGCTTTCGCAAAGCCGTCAGTTCGAGAGGCGGCGCGATCGGCTGCGCCGGCGACGTCGCCGGTTCCGCTTCCGCGAGGGCGCCGTCGGTCCAGTGGGCTCCTTGGGTGACAGGCGCGTCAGGCACAAGCGAAAGCAGGAAGGCGCCGGAGACGCCGAACGCCACCACGGTCGCGAGCAGCGCGAGCGTGTTGCGCGACAGCGCCGATTCGGCGCCGACGAAACGCGAGACGTCGTAGCACAGCGGATCGAGCCGCATGCCCGCCATCGCCGTGTAGTGCATGCCGGAAATCGCGAGCCCCAGGGCGATCGCGCCTAGGAACAGCCGCGGGCGCGTCGGCTGGCTGTCGATCGTCCACAAGGCGAACGCGCTCGCCGCGATCGCGACCGCGATGGAAGCGATGACAAAGGCCGGCGCGTAGGAAGTCGGCCCGGCCAGATGCACCGCCGACATGCCGACATAATGCATGAGGCTGACGCCGAGCCCCATCGCGAGCGCGCCCGCGCCAATGCGAAACATCGGAGGCCCGGGCACATGCGCGGCATAGGCGCCGACACCGACCACAATGACGCAAATCAGGAAGGAGATCAGGGTCGGCAGCACGAGATAGTCGACCGCGCTCGGAAAATTCGCGGCGAGCATCGCGACGAAGTGCATCGACCAGACGCCGGTCGCGAGCGTGATCGCCGATCCGGCGATGGCGATCCTACGACGATAACCCGCAGCCGAGTCGATTCCGCGCGCCAGCGACAGCCCGACAAAACTGCCCTGGATGGCGATCGCGATGGAAAGAGCCACGAGCCAAGGCTCGTGAGGAATCATCATTCCGGGCCCTCCCTCATGCCTGCTCGTCCGGTGAAACTACTTTAGGGCGGACGGCGCCGGCAATTGATTTGTCGTTGTATCTATTAAGAAATAACCAGTTCGAGGCCTGTCTCCCCGCCGGCTTCGGAGCTGGCTTCCGGGCTCCTATTTTTCCTCCGCCACTCGCGTTCAAGCGAAGCTTGCCGCGCTTTGACCGTGCCGGCGGCGAGCGACGCTCGCAGCGAGCCCATCGTTCCCGTAAGCTGGCGGAGGCGAGCTTAAACCGGGGACGCCCGATGCTGAGGGAGATGCTGTTTGCGGAGCCGGTTGGCCAGAGCTCGACTCAGCTGGCTGAACTGGCTCTCGCCTTCTTCTTGTCCGCGCTGATCGGACTTGAGCGCGAGATGCGCCAGAAGAGCGCGGGCTTGCGGACCTACACCCTCGTTGGGTTTTCCTCCGCGCTCATCATGCTCGTCTCGAAATACGGCTTCACCAACATCCTCGAATCCGGTCGGGTGGTCCTCGATCCTTCGCGGATGGCCGCGCAGATCGTCTCGGGCATTGGCTTCATCGGCGGCGGCGTCATCTTCGTGCGGAAGGATGTTGTCCGCGGACTGACGACGGCGTCGATCGTCTGGCTGACGGCCGCCGTGGGCATGGCCGCCGGCGCCGGGCTTCCGATTCTCGCCATCGCGGTGACGGCCGGCCATTTCGTCCTGGTGTTCATTTTTCCGGCCATCGAGCGGCATTTGCCAAAGTCGCGCTGGGCGCCGACGTCGTTGCATATTTCCTACGAGGAGCGCCGCGGGGCTTTGAGGGAGATTCTCGCCGCCTGCACCGGTCAGGAATTTTCAGTGAGCCGCGTGCAGGTGGAACGGACGCCTCAGCACGATCAAAGTCGATCAGGCGATCAGGCAGGGAAAGGGCGCGGCACGGGCTGGGAGGATCATCCGGCGGAGACCGACGAAGCGCCATTGGCCGACCTCTCGCGGCAGGGGATCGTGACGCTGATGATCGAGGTCCGCGGAGCGAAATCCGTCGCCAAGCTCGCGGCGCGGCTGAGCGAGATCGCCGGCGTCACATCGGTTCGTGTCGGCGACAGCGACTCGAACCTGGATTGAGCTTTTCGCCCGTGACGAACAAGCGCCGACGCTTTCGCCGCGGCGCCTGCGGCTCGCCAGCTTTATTCCTCGTCCTCGTTCTCAGGAACATCGAAGCGCCCGTCCTTGGCTTTCTCCTCCCAGCTCGGATCGCCAAGCTGCGCATTGACGGGCATGTCACGCGAACGTCTCTCCTGCTCGATCTTGGCTTTGAGCGCGTTCGACTCTTCCTCAAGTTCCTTCAGCGACTTGGAGAACTCCTCACCGGCCGGCTTGGCGGGGTCGTTCATGGGCATATTCACCTCCCCTTGACAGGCGGCATCCGGCAAAAATGCGCAAAACTTGGACAAGTTCCCGAACCGCGCAAAGGGAGCCTGCCCGCGCGGACGGGCGCCTAAACGGCCGGCGCTGCGACCCCGAGCGCTTCGGCGATGTGAGCGACCGTGGCCTTTTCCACCTCGCTGACTTGAGTTCCCCCGAAGCCAAGGAAGCCGCCTTCCGGCGCAGCCTCGGCGACCGATTTGGCGACGCCCGCGAGCCAGGTCTTGAAGGGGCCGGCGTCCACTCCGCCCTTGGCGTCGAGCACGGCGGAGGCGGCCTTCAGGGCGTCGATGGTCTTCGAGACAATCTCGGCAGGAGCCTTGGCGCCGGAAATGGCCGTCTTGACCCCGTCCTGGGCGAGGCCGCGCCCTTCCGACGTCTCAAACTCGCCCGCAACCGCTTTGACCAGGGCGTCCGCGTTCGGATCGGCCGTGGCCTGAAGGAGCGCCCGCGCGCTCGCCATGCTCTCCCGCATCATTCCGATCAGGCCGCTCGGATCGGCGGCGGAGACGGCGACGCCGGCCAGAAGCGGGCTTTGCAGGAGAAGCTTCCACTCGTCCGCGGTGAAATCGGCCTTCGTCGCCATGAATGCCTCCCTCGGCTCGTCGATAGCCTCATTTAAGAGAATGGCCAAAGAGCGTGACGGTTTTGCGTCAATCCTCAAGGCGGGCGCGCACGCCGTCAAGCTGCGCGCCGGGCTGCCTTTTTTGACATCAAGCGTCGCCCGACCCCGGCGCCGCAGTCGGCGCCCCCTTCCCAGCCCGCCTTTAGGGCCCTATATTCACAAAGCCGCTCGCAAGGGCGGCTATGGCGATAAATGGGCATCGGAATAAGTCTTTCGGACCCGGGGGCGGTACCCGGCGCCTCCACCCAAGCCCGCTTCAAGCGAAAGCGGGTTTCGGCGGGGGCGAAATAGGTTCGACGGGGGACCCAAAGGGTGATCTTTCGCTCGGCATGATACCGCCGTTATCGGGTCAAACCTATAGTTGCGAATGACAACTATGCTCCGGTGGCCCTCGCTGCGTAATGCAGCGCTGGTACTGGGAATCAAGTCCTAGGGGTTTGCACTTCTAGGCGGGGTCCGGAGGCGCCTGGCAACAGAAGCCTCCACTTCCCTCTTGATCGCGCCGGCTCGCGCAACGCTCGCATCCGATTGCAATGAACGGAACGGTCGGCTAGTTCTTACGCCAGTGCGAGCCCGTTTCTAATGGCGACCGATCTCATCCGCTACGACCTTCTGGTGCAGGACGCGCTGCGCTCCGTCGTCCGCAAGGTTCTTGCCGACACGGCGCGCAACGGGCTCATCGGCGAGCATCATTTCAACATCGCGTTCAAGACGCAGGCGCCGGGCGTCGTCGTGCCGGCGTCGATCAGGAGCCGCTTTCCCGACGAAATGTCGATCATCCTTCAGCACGAATTCTGGGACCTCGACGTCACTCAGGACGCCTTCGAGGTGAGCCTGAATTTTTCGCGCAAGCCCGAACGGCTGATCGTGCCCTTCGATTCGATCACCGGCTTCACCGACCCGTCGGTGCCCTTCGGCTTCAAACTCGAGCCGCGCATCGCCGAGCCCGCCGAGAACCACGCGCCGGCGCCGGTCGAGGAGAAGCTGCCAGCGCCGGCCCGGTCCTCAGCGAAACCCGCGCCGCCGAAATCCTCGACCCAACCCGCCCAGCCCGCGGCAACGGCGAAGTCCGCGCAAGGCGCTGAGAAGCCCGCCGAGCCGGGCGGCGCGGCGAAGGTCGTGTCGATCGACGCCTTCCGCAAGAAATAGCGGACACGGCCGGCTTGAGCGAGATCATCAATCTGCGCCAGGCGAGAAAGCGGAAGAATCGCGAGCGCCAGCATGCGGAAGCGGCCGAGAGGCGCGCCGCGTTCAGCCGATCGAAGGCCGAGAAGCATCTCAGCGAGAGCGAACAGGCGCTTGCCGGGGCGCGCCTCGATGCGCACCGGCTCGCGCTGCCCGATGACGACTGACGGCGCGAACGCGCTCATCGTCAAACGCTCGCTCGTCATCGCCGGACATCGAACCAGCGTTTCCCTCGAGGACGCCTTTTGGCGGCGCCTGCGCCGCATCGCCGCCGAGCGCGGGCTGTCCCTCAATCGGTTGGCGGCGATGGTCGACGCGTCGCGCGGCCCGGCCAATCTGTCATCGGCGATGCGCGTCTTCGTGCTCGAAGCCGAAAGCGCGGCGGCTTCTCCTGGAGACGTTCCGACGGGCGCTCTTCGCCCGGATCAGTAGAGCCTGCCGGGCTCCGGATCGACTTGCGTCGGCCGCGCCCTTGGGCGGGGCGGGGGCGTCGGGGCGGGCTGAGCGTTGGCGCCGATCTGATCGCTTTTCGGCGCGGGAGCGGGCGCGAAAGGCGGCTTCCCCGTCGTCGGCGGCTTGTCGTCCGCGGGATCGGGCTTCGCCGCCGGCTGGGCGTCCGCGTCGGTTTCCGCGGCTCTCTTCGCGGCGGCCGCCTTCTCCGCGTCCTCCATCTCGCGCAACCGATCCGCCTGCCCTTTCAGCCTCGCTTGCTCGGCTTCCCAGTCCTGGATTTCCTGGCGCCGCCGATCCATGAACCGCTCGCCCTTGAGCCGGCGATTGAAGAAGGCGCGCTCGCGAATATCGGCCTCCATCCCGGAGATGCGATCGCTCTCGCGCGCGATCGCCTGGGCGGCCAAGGCCGCCGAGAGCGCGCTGACGTCGATCTGCCGCTTGGGCTGGTCGAGCGCATCGTTGACCGTCACCGACGCGCTCGGCGGCGGCCCGGACCAGAATTTCAAATCGCTCGCCGACGAGGTGAGCGCAAGGCGCGTCTGGGCGGCAAGCGTGCGCAGATCGAGATCGGCGCTCAAGGTCGCATCGTCGCGTCCCTCGGAGATCTTGATAGGGCCGAGCTTGATGACGCCCGCGCTCAGCGAGAGCGGCGTCGAGCCGTCGGAAATCGCGAGCGGCGCCCGATCGAGTTCGTTGCCGAAACCAAAGGCGATATTGGTCTCGTCGAGCGGCGCGTCCGGGGCCTCAGCCTTAGCGAGCACCCGGTCGAGCGCCGCTGGGTTGCTCCGCGCCAGCGCCGCGCCGGTGAAGGTCGCGGCGCCGGAGCCCGCAAGGCCGCTCACCAGGGCGGCCGGGCTTCGCCCGGTCGAGGCGAAATCAAGCGCGGCGCCGACACGGCCGGAGAATCCCGGCCGGTCGACCGCGACGGAGTCGAGGCTGAGTCCTCCGGTCAGCGTCACGTTGTCCGCGTCGCGCCGCAACGTCGCATGGCCGGAGGCGCTCCCTCCCGCGACCCGCGCGGTAAAGTCGTCGAGATCGAGCCGGCCCTTGTCGAAGTGCAGGACGGTCGCGAAGTCGCGCGCGCTCAAGGCGTCCGTCATGTCGAGCGTCCCAACCTTGAGCTTCACCGCAGCGGACGGGGGATGCAGTGGAACGGGCGCGAACCTCACATCCGACCAGCGCGCCCCCGCCCTGCCCGATTGGGGCGGCCCGAGTGCCAAAGCCAAGACGCCGGCGAGCGGCATGCGTTCAATGGCGAGTTGGCCCTCAATCGCCGCAGACGCCGGGCGCTTCCCGGACGCCGCCTGGGACCCGACCGCCGCTTGGCCGCCGATCGCCTCTTGGGCGCGCGCGATCTCGGCGCTCGCTTGCGAAATGGCCTCGAGCGGCGCGACAGGGTGAAACGTGAGCTCGCCCCGCGCCTTGACCGAGGCGACCGTCGCCGTGAGCCGCGAAAATGTCCATTGGTCGCCGCGCAAGGTTGCGTCGAATCCGGCGTCGGCCGGCCCAAACGCGCCGCCGTTGGCGGGAGCAAGCCCGAGCGCCACGGCGAGCGGGGCGAGGTTCGCCGACTTGACCGTCGCCGAGCCGAAGAACTTCGCGTCATCGCCGCCGGCCGCCGGCGCGAAGCGGCCGCGCCACGCGAGGTCCGATCCGGCGAGCCCAGACGTCGCGTCGACGTCATAGCCCTTCTCCCAGCCCCCGGACGCATGGACGGAGACGTGCGCCCGCCCCCCGCCCGATGTCGGCGTGTTCACGCCGAGTTGGCGCAACAGAGCGCCAGAATTGGGCGAATCCACCGTGAGCTGCAGGTCGCGATCGGCGGCGTTCGCATGCGGATCGAGCGTGATCGAGAACTGGCTCTCTCCCGCCGACCCGTTGGCTCTGAGCGAATCGACCCCCGGAAGGCCGCCGGGGTCCGACGCCCCGCCGCGAGCGCTCAAGGTCAGCGCTGCGGGGGAAAGCTCGGCCGCCCGCTCAACCAGAATCCGCGTCCAGTCGCCGGGCGCCAAACGTGAGACGAGCGCGGCGAAGTCGTGCAGCCGGTCGGCCCGCAGGCGTCCCGACACGGTGGTCGAATCGGGCCCCATCGTGCCCTCGGCGTCGAGCGAGGCGCCGTCCAGGCCGGTCACGCTCAGGCGCTTCAGCGTCACATTCGCTCCGCTCTTGACGAGATTTACCGCAAGCGAGCCGCTGTCGAGCTCCGTTTCGCCGACGCGGGCGATGTGCAGCGAACCCGCTCTCAGCCCAACCGACAGGTCGAGATTGCCGAAGGCCTTGGCCGCGGCGAGACTCGGGAGCGCGTCGACGTCGAGCGAATCGGCCGCCAGGTCCATGTCGAGGCGCCCCGGCCGGCCGTCAGCGCCGCTCATGAAGGCGAGGGCGCCAGTCAGCGCCGAGCGGTCGAGGGTCAGCGCGAGATTGCGTCCGGAGACAGCACGCGGCGAGGCTTCGATGGGTCCGGCGAGCGAGATGCGGCGATAGGGAAGCGCGTCGGCGAGGGCCGCGACTTTCGCCATCGCTTGCGGCGCGCCGAGATCCGCCCATTGGCGCAGGAGCGGAAAGTCGGCGCTCGAGAATTGAACCTCGCCGCGGAATTTTGGCTCGGCGCCGTCAGTGAGGTCGCCGTCGGCCCTGAGACGGCCTTGCCCGGGGAGACCCAGGTTGACGCCGACCGTGCGCGGCGCGCCAGGGGCGGACTTCAAGCTCGCGCTGGCGTCGGACAGCGTCTGCGAGCCGAGGATGATCGGTTGCGCCGAAAATTTGGCGTCGATCACAGCCTGGCTGTCGCGCCCGAGCGCCGCCGAGACGATGCGCGTGAGCAGCGCCACGGCGCGGGCGGGCGCCACGCCATCCTCGCCCTTTCGGCGCAGGAGCGTGTCAAGGTTCGCCTGTTTGGCCGTGAGCGCGGCGGTGATCCGGGAAGGCGAGCCGAAGGCGAGCGTCGCGTCGCCATTCGCCCTGATCGCCCGCTCTTCCGGTCCCAGGCTGAATTCCGCCCCGTGGAGGGCGGCCTGATTGAAGTCGACGGCCGCAGGTCCAGCGACCCGCCAAACCATCGGCCCAGCATCGCCCGGCGCCGTCCCCGTGAACGTGGCGGCGCCCGCGAAACGAAGGCCGCCGATCCCGGCGGCCGGATCGCCTTGAAGCGCGCCGTCCAACAGGGCGGCGGGCCAGCTCGGCCCGGCGTCGACCTCGACCCGGACCGGCGTCCCGTCCGGCCCGGACTTTTCCGAGGCGAACCGGAACGTGACGGGCGCGTCTCCGGGGCCGGTGAATTGACCGCTGAGATGAGCGGGCCCGTCGAGCGAGGGGGCCGCCGCGTCCATCTCGACGCCTGGGATTTCGACCGTCCCTCCGTTGGCGCCGCCGACGATTGTGATCCGCCCGTCCTCGACGCGGAGCCGGTCGAACCCGGTCGCGTGGAGACCGGCCATTCGCAGAGGCGGCAGCTTGAGCGCGCGGTCGGGCCCACGCGCGATCGTCAGAACGGGCTTCTCGAGGCGGATCTCCGCGAACCGGATCTGCCCGCTCGCAAGCTTGACGAGCGCAAGCTCGAGGCGCGCCGAGGCGAATTTGAGGTTCGCCCCATCCGGACCTGGGGCGCTGACCAGGCCTTCGCCGAGCGCAAGATAGGGCGTCGGCAGGAGCCTGAGCTCGACCGGCCCGATCAGCGAGACATTCGCTCCCGTGATCGCGCTGAGCCTCGCCTCGATCTCCGAGCGCTGGGCGGACCAGTCGACGAAATAGGGCGCGATGAGCGCAACCGACATCACGACGACGAGCGCGACCGCGACGATGGTCAGAACATTGCGCACCAGGGACCGACTTCCACTCTGCCTTGACTAACCGTCTTGGCGCCGAATTGCCAAGCTTCGCAGTTCAAAAATGCCGCGAAAGTATGACCATGACAATAAAAGCGGCGTCCGAGGAGCCGCCGAACGCACAGGAGCGTGTCGACACGCGTTGCAGTTTGCCGGGCCCGCGGGCATGGGCGCGGGTTTCGACGATCGTCGAAAGTGTTGACGCAACCGGGCGAAGGCCCGAGATTGGCGCCAACGCATAAGTCCCCGCGCCAAGCCCTGGTTCGGGCGCTCAATCCGGGAGGCGATCCCCATGGACCTTCGACTGACCGAGGACGAACTTGCCTTTCGGGGCGAGGTTCGGGCCTTCGTGCGCGACAACCTGCCAGCCTCGATCCGCGAGAAGACCGTGGCCGGCCGGCGCCTGTCCAAGGATGATTACGTACGCTGGACGCGCATTCTCGCCGCCAAGGGCTGGGGCGCGCCGCACTGGCCGCAGGAATGGGGCGGCGCGGGGTTGAGCCCCGTCAAGCAGGCGATCTTTCTCGACGAAACGCAGCGCGGCAATGCGCCCGAGCTCATCGCTTTCGGCGTCAGCATGGTGGGCCCCGTCATCTACACTTTCGGCTCCAAGGCCCAGAAACAGCGCTTCCTGCCGCGCATCATCGATCTTAGCGACTGGTGGTGCCAGGGCTTCTCGGAGCCCGGCGCGGGGTCGGACCTCGCAAGCCTGCGGACCAGCGCCCAATGCGGCGCCGACGGCTGGGTGATCAACGGCCAGAAGACCTGGACGACCATGGCGCAATACGCCGACTGGATTTTCGTCCTCGCGCGCACCAATGCGCAGGCAAAGAAGCAGGAGGGCATCTCGTTCTTTCTCGTCGACATGAAGACGCCCGGAATTACCGTGAAGCCGATCCAGACAGTCGACGGCGGGCACGAGGTCAATGAAGTCTTCTTCGACGATGTGCGCGTTCCCGCCGATGCGCTCGTCGGCGAGGAGAACAAGGGTTGGGACTACGCCAAGTTCCTCCTCGCCAACGAGCGCGTCGGCATCGCCCGCGTCGGCGTCTCGAAAGCCCGTCTCGACCGAGTGCGCGAGCTTGCGTCGATCCCGGTCTATGGCTCGGGGCCAAAGATCGAGGACCCGTTCTTCCGCGCCAAGCTCTCCGAGGTCGAAGTGGAATTGAAGGCGCTCGAGATGACGCAGATGCGCGTCATCGCCAACCGCGGCGGTTCGGGCAAGCCCGACCCCGCCTCGTCGGTGCTCAAGATCAAAGGCTCGGAGATCCAGCAGGCGACCACCGATCTTCTCATGGAGGTCGTCGGGCCTTACGCCCTGCCCTATCGAGACCCCGACGACATGAGCAACGAACCGCCGGTCGGTCCGGACTGGGCGGCGCCGCTCGCGCCGATCTATTTCAATAACCGCAAGGTCTCGATCTACGGCGGGTCGAACGAAATTCAGCGCGGCATCATCGCCAAAGCGATTCTGGGGCTCTGACGCATGGACTTCGAGTTGAGCGCCGAACAGGAGCTTTTGCGCGACAATGTCGCAAGGCTCATGAAGGAGCGATACGGATTTGAGGCGCGCAAGACGCATCAAAGCGGATCGCCGGGGTGGAGCAAGGCGCTGTGGCGCGACTACGCCGAAATGGGCCTCCTGGGCGCGCCCTTCGCGGAGGCCGACGGCGGCTTTGGTGGCGGAGCGGTCGAGACCATGATCGTGATGGAGCAGTTCGGCAAGGCGCTGGCGCTCGAACCCTACCTTCAAACCGTTGTCTTGTGCGGCGCCTTGCTGAAGCACGCCGCGAGCGACGAGCAGCGCTCCGAATTGATCGGCGCCATTGCGGCGGGCGACCTCACGCTGAGCTTCGCGTATATGGAGAAGCAGTCGAGCTTCGATCTCAACGACGTGGCTCTGACCGCCGCCAAGGACGGCGGCGGATTCGTTCTGAACGGAGAGAAAACGCTCGTCGGCCAAGGCGACAGCGCCGACAAGCTCATCGTTTCGGCTCGGGTGGGCGGCGAGCGCCGCGACCGCGACGGGATCGGCCTTTTCCTCGTCGATGGCTCAGCTCCCGGCGTGACCAGGCGGGGCTATCCGACCCAGGACGGCCAGCGCGGGGCGGAGATCGGCTTCGCCGATGTTCGCGTGGCGTCGCAGGATGTTCTTGGCCCCCCGGGCGGCGCGCTGCCGGCGATCGAACGGGCGGTCGACGAAACGATCGCCGCGCTCGCGGCGGAGGCTGTCGGCGCGATGTCGGAAGCGCTGACGATGACGGTCGACTACCTCAAGACCCGTAAGCAGTTCGGCGTCACGATCGGTTCGTTTCAGGCGCTCCAGCATCGCGCCTCGGACATGGTTGTCGCGCTCGAACAGGCGCGCAGCATGATGTTCCTGGCGGCGATGACCGCGAGCGAGGAGAATCCGAAAGAGCGCTCCAAGACCATGTCGGCGGTCAAGGCGCAAATCGGCCGTTCGGCCAAGTTCATCGGCCAGCAGGCGGTGCAGATGCATGGCGGCATCGCGATGACCTATGAGTACAAGGTCGGGCACCTGTTCAAGCGTCTGACAATGATCGACGTCGCCTACGGCGATGCGGACCTTCACGTGCGCCGCATCGCGGAGCGCGGTAGCCTGTTCGCTTAACCCATGGCGGGGGAAACTCGCACGATCCTCGTCACCGCGTTCGAGCCGTTCGGCGGCGAGACGATCAACGCGTCCTGGGAGGCGGCCCGGCGGCTTGAGGGCTGGCGCCGTGGCGACTACGCCGCCGTCGTGCGCCTCCTGCCATGCGCCTACGAGGCGTCGGTGAAGGAGCTTGTCCGGACGATTGAGACGCTTCGTCCGGCGGCAATTGTGATGACCGGCCAGGCGGCGCGGCGCGGCGCAGTCTGCGTCGAGCGCTTCGCGCGCAACCTGAACGACGCCGCCGCGCCCGACAATTCCGGCGTTCTCCGGCGGGGGCTTAGGATCTCGCGCGCCGCGCCCGAATGGCTCGAGGCGACGACGCCGGTCACGCCGATCGTCCGCGCCATCAACGAGGCGGGCGTCCCGGCGCGGATATCGAGGAACGCCGGCGGCTTCGTCTGCAACCATCTCTATTTCGGCGCGTTGCGCTATCTCGGCGACTTCGACCGTCCCGTTCCCGCCGTCTTCCTGCACCTGCCCGCGACGCCCGAGCAGACATCATCGGCGCCGGCCGCGAAGCGGCTCGCGCCGGCGAGAGCGGCGGATGCGCTGCGCGCCGCAGCGTCGGCGATGGTCGACGTTTCGCAATCGAGCGAGGCGGCGTGAGCCATGCGCCGCGCGGGGACACACGCGCCCTGAAGGTTTTCCACGGAGCGCGCATCTTCGACGGCGAGCGGCTGCACGATGATTGCGCGCTTGTCATCGAGGGCGAGTCGATCGCGGCGCTTGTCCCCGCTCGCGAGCGCCCGCGCGGCGGCGATGAGATCGATCTCGGCGGCGGGACCTTGAGCCCCGGCTTCATCGACTGGCAGATCAACGGCGGCGGCGGCGTCTTGTTCAACGCCAATCCGACCGTCGAGGGAATCGCAGCCATCGCAGCCGCGCATCGGCGCACCGGCGTGACCGCCTTCCTGCCGACGGTCGTGACCGACGCGCCGCGCGTGTTGGCGCAAGCGCTCGCCGCCCAGCGCGAGGCGCAGGGCCGCGTTCCCGGCGCGCTCGGAATCCATGTCGAAGGTCCGTTCATCGACGTAAAGCGCAAGGGCGTGCATCCGGCCGAACACATCCGCCCCATGCGCGACGCCGACGCGACCGCGCTCATCGCGGCGCGCGCCGGCGCGATGGTCGTCACCCTCGCCCCCGCTTCGACCTCCCTGGAACTCGTCGAGCGTCTCGCAAAGGCTGGAATCATCGTCAGCCTCGGCCATTCGGACGCGAGCGCCGAAGAAGCGCAAGCCGTCTTCGACGCAGGCGCGAGCGCCGTCACCCATCTCTACAACGCGATGAGCCAGCTTTCCTCGCGCGCACCGGGCGTGGTCGGCGCAGCGCTCGCTGATCCTCGGATCAAGTGCGGGCTCATCGCCGATGGCGAGCACGTAGCGCCCGCGGCCTATCGCGTCGCCCTCGCCGCCAAGGGACCGCGCGGCGTCACGCTCATCTCCGACGCCATGCCGCCCGCGGCCGGTGGGCCCGACGTCTTCGAGTTGCAAGGGCGACGCATGACACGGGTCGGCGGTAAACTCATCGCCGAAGACGGAACGCTCGCAGGCGCGGCGATCACGATGCGCGACGCCGTCGACTATGTCGTGCGCACGCTCAAACTCCCGCTCGCCGACGCGCTCACGATGGCGACGTTGACGCCTGCGCGGCTCTTACGCGTCGAGGATCGGATCGGACGGCTCGAGCCCGGCCTTCGCGCCGATCTCGTGCACCTGACTGACGATCTCGAGGTGGCGGAGGTCTGGTCGGGCGGCCGGCCGCTCAGTGAAGCAGACTCAGCCGCGTGAGCGGCTGGCGCCAATCTGCTTTCATCATGCTCTCGCCAGACGCGGGGCGTCAGGAAGGCCACGCTGGGAGCGCCACTCGTCGGTCGCGGAGGCGGTTCGTGCGCAGCCAAGGGTGCATTGAGCGCTGCAGCTTTTTGGGGTGTCGAACTGCTCTTTGAGGTCCGCGTAGCTGTAGGCGAGAAGGTCCTTCGAGAAAGCTCCCCGCGCCTGATAGCACCAGTGCACGCTCCCGAACTCGTCCACATAGAGATAGCGGGAGCCCGAGCGGCATTTGAAGGGCGCTTCCCCAAACTCGATGATCTTTCCCCGGTATCCGTGGGCCTCGTTCGCACGGTCACCGATGCGGCGTTTCGCTTCCTCGTAGGCGACCAGTTCCCCGCGCGACAGACGCGACTGCCCGTTCTCGTCATGAACCAGCAGAATGCGCGGCGTGAAGCCCTGGGCCTTGGCGAAGTCCACGACCTCGAGGGCCTCTTCCGGCGGCGCGCTCCCGATGACGCCGCTCATCACCACCTCGAACTTCGCCTTCTCCGCGAGAAGCTCGAGCTTCCTTCGCAACGGCTTCAGGGTTTTGATGGTGACGTCGTTAGGCTTCACCCCGTCGACGCTGATCTGCATGTCCGTGAGGCCGGCGTCATTGAGGGCGTCGATGAGCTTGGACGTCAGGCGTGTTCCGTTGGTGATCATCATGCGCCGCTTGAAGCCCAGCCTCTTCATCTCGGCCACAAGGTCGGGCAGGCGCGGGTGCATCGTGGGCTCGCCGCCGGTCAGGCAGACCGCCCATGTACGTAGCTCCGCGAGCTTCGCGAGGCGCAACACGAGTTCGTCATAAGGAACCGGATCGGACGTCCGGTCGTATTCCGTGCAGTAACCGCAGGTCAGGTTGCACCGCCGCGTGACGACCACCTGGGCGAGCCAAGGACCGTAACCCAGCCACTGGAAAACGTTCAAAGCCGCCATGTGCAATCGTCCGCCTCGCCCCTTATACTCTGAGCGGCATCAGCACGTAGAGCGCGGGCGCGTCGTCGCGGTCCTGGATGAGGGTCGGCGAGCCCGGGTCGGCCAAGCGGATCAAGGCGGTGTCGGACGACAATTGGCCGACGATGTCGAGAAGGTATCGGGCGTTGAAGCCGATATCGATCGGCGCCGAATCGTAATCGGCCTCGATCTCCTCGCTGGCCGAGCCCGAATCGGGATTGTTGACCGAGAGCGTCATCTTGCCCTCGGCGATCGCGAGCTTGATCGCGCGTCCGCGCTCGGACGAGAGCGTCGACACCCGATCGACCGCCTTCTCGAACGGCTCCTTGTCGACGACGAGCCGCTTGTCGTTGGCGGTCGGAATGACGCGCGCGTAGTCGGGAAAAGTGCCGTCGATCAGCTTCGTCGTCAGGACGACGTCGCCGAACTGGAAACGCGCCTTCGCCGTGGAAATCTCCACAGATACTTCCTGGTTCGCGTCCTCGAGCAGTTTTTGCACTTCGTTCACCGCCTTGCGCGGCACGATGACGCCCGGAATGCCGACCGATCCGGCCGGGGCCGGCGTCTCGACGCGCGCCAGACGATGGCCGTCGGTGGCGACCGCGCGCAGCATCGGCGTGCCCCCGACGTCGACGGTGTGGAGGTAGATGCCGTTGAGATAGTACCGCGTCTCCTCGGTGGAAATCGCGAACTGGGTGTTCTCGATCAGGCCCTTGAGCTCGCCCGCGGGGAGCGTGAACCGGTGGGAGAACTCGCTTGCGGTGAGATCGGGGAAATCGGACGCCGGCAGGGCCTGCAAGGTGAACCGGGAGCGGCCGGCGCGCAGCACGAGCTGGCCCGTGTCGCCCGTCGTCTCGAGGCTCGCCTGCGCGCCTTCCGGCAGTTTGCGCACGATGTCGTAGATCACATGGGCCGGGACCGTGGTCGCGCCCTTCTGGGCGACCTCGGCCGGCGCCGATTCGGACGCCTCGAGGTCGAGATCGGTGCTTTTGAGCGCCAGTTTGCCGTCGCCGGCCTCGAGAAGCACGTTGGCGAGGATCGGGATGGTGTTGCGCCGCTCGACGATGCGATGCACGTGTCCCAGCGCCTTGAGCAGGACGGAACGCTCGATGGTGACCTTCATCGCTTGAAATCCCGAGGTGTCCCCGGCGCCCTACGCCACCAAGGGGGGCCGCGGACATTGCCAAGCCGCGTCGGCGCGCGCAAGAGCGAGCCTTCCGCCGGAACGCGGTCTCCTCAAGGATTTTCATGGCCGCGTCAATTCTGGGGAAAGCTTTACCGGCCCTTAAACCGCGCCCCCTTACGGTCGGCCCCGGCGGGGCGCGTTTCGCCCAAGGCTCCTTGATCGAGGAGCGGCCCGCGAGCGGGATCAGCGATGTTCGGCCGAGGGGCTAAGAAAACCCGTGAGCGGATCGAGCCGCGCCTCAATGGGCGAGGCGGGTCCGCCGGAGGCGATCTTCGCGCCGACCCCGCCGACCGGCCTCCAACGAGCCGCAAGAAGAAAAAAGCCGCCTCGTCACGATCCGCTTCGGGCTCGAGACGCAGACGGCGACGCTCCGTCCTCGGCGGCCTCGCCTATTGGGGCGTTGTGCTCTCGGTTTGGGGGGTCGTCGGGCTCGGCGCGCTCTTCGCCTATTACGCGAGCCAACTGCCGCCGATCGATCAGCTCGCGGTTCCCAAGCGGCCGCCCAATATCGCCATCCTCTCCGACGACGGCTCGCTGATCGCCAATCGCGGCGACACCGGCGGCCCGGCGGTCAGGCTCATCGACTTGCCGCCCTATCTGCCCAAGGCGTTCGTGGCGATCGAGGACAAGCGCTTCTACGAGCACAACGGCGTCGATCCCATTGGCGTCTCGCGCGCGCTGCTGCGAGACGTCGCCGGGGGTGGCGGCATCGAGGGCGGCTCGACGCTCACCCAGCAGCTCGCGAAGAATCTGTTTCTGACCCAGGAACGCACGCTGTCGCGCAAGATCCAGGAGGCGATTCTCGCCTTCTGGCTCGAGCGCCGCTACTCCAAGGACCAGATTCTCGAGCTCTATCTGAACCGCGTCTATTTCGGCTCGGGCGCCTATGGCGTCGAAGCGGCGTCGCAGAAATATTTCGGCAAGAGCGCGCGGTTCGTGACCCTCTCGGAAGCAGCGCTCCTCGCGGGGCTCATGAAATCGCCGACCAAGCTTGCGCCCAATCGCAACCTCAAAGGGGCGAACGAGCGCGCCGCACAGGTGATCACCGCCATGGCCGAGCAAGGCCATATCACCGAGGCCATGGCCAAGCTCGCGCTCGCCAATCCCGCAGAGGTCAAGCACGACAAGACCGCAGGCTCGATCAACTACGCCGCCGACTATGTGATGGACGCGCTCGACAACACGCTTGGCGCGATCGACGAGGACATCGTGGTGACGACCACGATCAACCTCGCCATGCAAGGCCAGGCCGAACGAGCGCTCACCGACGAGCTCGACGCAAAGGGCGTGAAGTTCGGCGTCCATGAGGGCGCGCTGATCGCGCTCGATCCCATGGGCGCGATCAAGGCGATGGTCGGCGGACGGAACTATGCCGAGAGCCAGTTCAATCGCGCGGTCGCGGCGAAGCGCCAGCCGGGCTCGTCGTTCAAGCCGTTCGTCTATCTCGCGGCGCTGGAGAAGGGTCTCACCCCTGACACGGTACGTGACGACGCGCCGATCACGGTCAAAGGGTGGAACCCCGAAAATTATTCGCGCGAATATTTCGGCCCGGTGACGCTGACGAAGGCGCTCGCGCTCTCGCTCAACACCGTGGCCGTTCGACTCGGCGTCGAGGTCGGGCCCAAGGCCGTGGTCGAGGTCGCGCATCGGCTCGGGATCACGTCCGATCTCGATCCCGTTCCCTCGATCGCGCTCGGCTCCTCCGACGTGACCCCGCTCGAAATGGTCTCCGCCTACGCCGCCTTCGCCAACGGCGGCCTCGGCGTCCAGGCGCATGTGATCGCGCGCGTGCGAACCGCCAACGGCAAGCTCCTCTACACCCGGCGAAACGCCAGCCCCCGCCGCGTCATCGACCCTCAGTACGTGGGGATGATGAACCAGATGATGCAGGAGACGCTGCTCACCGGGACCGCGCGCAAAGCCGAGCTGCCGGGCTGGCAAGCCGCAGGCAAAACCGGAACGAGCCAGGACTGGCGAGACGCCTGGTTCCTTGGCTATACGAGCTACCTCGTCGCGGCGGTCTGGCTCGGCAACGACGACGATTCGCCGACCAAGAAAGTCTCGGGCGGCAACCTGCCGGTCGAGATCTGGAGCCGATTCATGCGAGGAGCGCACGAGGGCGCGCCCACCGCCGCATTGCCGGCTGGCGCGCGGCGCAGCGCGGAAGCGCCGAGCGCGGAGGCGCCGCTCGTGCCCCCGCTCAATCTGCCAGGCTCCCAGATCGGCTCCGGAGGACGCGGCGGCCGACCGCAGCAGCCCCTCCCGGCGCCGGCGCCGGAAAACCTCGTTCCGCAGGCGAGGGTTAGCGGCGCTCGCGGAGCGCATCCCGCGGACGACGGCGGTCTCCTGCCGCCGGCCGAGATTCCGAACGGCGCGCATGGGCCGGCTCCGCGCGACAAGGGGTTGCTCGACAAGCTGTTCGGAACATTGTGAGGCTCGTCCCGACCATTGCTTCGGCGCGTCGACGGCGCCAAGCTGAGGGCGCCCACGCGGTCAAAGGAAGAACTTACGCCATGTCGGAACGGCGCTTCATAGGCGCGGCCTTGACGCTCGCGCTCGCCTTCGGGCTTTGCGTCGCCGGCGCGCGGGCAGACACCTTGCCGCTGCCCGACAATCTCACCGGATTCAGCACTCCGAACGGCGAAGTCTATTTCGCCGAGAGCGACGCGCGAGAAGCCTATTTTCCGCTCGCCAACAACTTCCTCACCCAGAAGACCCAATCCTATTGCGGCGTCGCCTCGATCGTCATGGTCCTGAACGCGCTCGGGCTGCCTGCGCCGGCGGTCCCCGAATACGAGCCCTACCGAACCTTCACGCAGGAGAATGTGCTGAGCGAAAAGACGGACGCCGTTCTGCCGCGTGCAACCTTGGCCCGGCAGGGCATGACGCTCGATCAGATCGGCGCCATTCTCTCAACCCAGCCGATCAAGCCGGAGATTCATCACGCCTCGGACAGTTCGGTCGACGAGTTCCGCAAGCTGGCGGGCGCCTATCTCGGCAAGCCCGGTCATTTCGTCATCGTCAACTACCTGCGCAAGACGCTCGGCGAGCAGATCGGCGGGCATATTTCGCCGCTCGCCGCCTATGACGCAAAGGCCGACCGTTTCCTCATCCTCGACGTCGCGCGCTACAAATATCCGCCGGTCTGGGTGAAGACGGCGGACTTGTTCGCCGCGATGAACACGCCTGACGCGGCGAACGACAACAAGAGCCGCGGGTTCGTCCTGGTGACGGCGGCGACGCAATAGAGTCGCGCCCCCGACGTTGGCTTTCGGGCGCCTTGCTCAGAGCGCCCGAAGAACTTCGCTTCAGCCCTTAGAGTTCGACGCCGCGCGTGCCGACATCCATCGCATAGACCGACGTGCTGGCGGTGATGAAGAGCCGGTTCTTGTGATGCCCGCCGAAGCAGAGATTGGCGGCCACTTCCGGCACGACGATCGCGCCGAGCGGCGTGCCGTCGGGCGCGAACACGCGCACCCCGTTCAGCGCGCGGTTTGGCGACCAGCCGCCGGCGGCCCAGATGTTGCCGTCCTCGTCCGCACGGATGTCGTCGGCGATATAGGGCTGGGGCACTTCCTTGAAGTCGTGCAACAGGCGTCCGTTCGTCAGCTTGCCGTCATCGCCCACGTCGTAGACGCGAATGATGGTTTGCGGGAACGGGCCGCCCAGCGCGCCGGTGTCGGTGACATAGAATTTCTTCTCATCGGGCGAGAAGCACAGACCGTTCGGCATGCTGAAATCGCCGACGACGACATCCATCTTGCCGCTCTTTGGATCGAGCCGATAGACGTTGCGCGGCAGCTCCGCCTCTTCGCGATTCCCCTCGTGGTCGCCGCCGATGCCATAGCTCGGATCGGTGAACCAAACGGTGTCGTCGGACTTGACGATCACTCCGTTCGGCGAGTTCAGCGGCTTGCCGTTGAACTTGTCGGCGAGCACGGTGATCGATCCGTCATATTCGGTGCGGGTGACGCGGCGGCTCCCCTGTTCGCACGAGACGAGACGCCCCTGCCGGTCGCGGGTGTTGCCGTTGGTGTAATTGGAGGGCTGGCGGAACACATGGGTGTGGCCGCTTGCGATATTATAGGCCATCAGCCTGTTGTTCGGGATGTCGCTGAAGATCAAGAGTCCCTGGTCGCCGAACCATACGGGCCCTTCCGTCCAGACGCCGCCGGTCCAGATGCGGGTGAGGCCGGTCGTGCCGGCGCTATATTTGCCGAAGCGCTTGTCGAAAATCTCGAACGCCGGATCCGGATAGATCGCGGTCGACGGGTCGTTCCAGTCGCGCGCAGGCGGCATTGTGCCGGGCGGGTCTGGCATGTTGCTCTGCGCAAGCGCTGGGACGGCGGCGGCCGACGAGGCAGCCGCGATCGCGGCGGAACGCAGAAAATGGCGTCGATCCATTAGGGTTTCCTCCTGATGCCGGTCTTTCAGCGGAGCCCACGACGGGTCGCGGCGGCGACCGCTTCGGCAAGCATGTTCAGGATATTGTCTCGTTCTTGACAGGAAGATGACCGCTTACTCTTAGGATAATATCCCTGGCGGTCTCAGGTCGTGGTTCCGCGGCTCAGTCGGAAGGGCCCCGCACGAACGGCTCGAGCCGGCGGCCTGGACGATGGCGAGGCCGCCCGACCGGCAAAGGCTTACCGGCTCCCGTGCGGATCGCCGAACGGCCGTTCCGCCATACGCGTGGGCGGCTCAGGGCGACATCATCCGCAACGCCGCAGGAGGTCGGCGCGAAGATCGTGCGGACGACCCGCGTCATCAAGGGATCGAACTATCGCTTTCGAACCGCGCCAGCCGGCGTTCGGCGCTGGAAGCCGAAGCCGGCTGGCGCTCTTCAGGTCACTTCTGCGCCGCGTTGCGCACGCCGCCTGGGCCGATCAGGCCAGGATTAGGGGCCTTGAACTTATAGATGGTCCCGGTCGTGGCGCCTTCCATGTAGATGTACTGGTTGTTCTCGCCGCCGAACGCGAAATTGGTGGCGACATCGCCGTTCGGCAACGGCACGTAGCCGAGAATGACGCCGCGCGGGTCGTATTCGATGACGCCGCCGATGCCCATCGCCGCCCAGAGATTGCCTTTGACGTCGTAGTGAATGCCGTCTGGGCCGCCCGCGCCGGGATTGTAGCTGCCACCGCGCGCGAAGGAGAACGTCGTGTTCGATGGATCGCTCGCGCATTGCGCGCAGGCCGGCGCCGGCCCACGCAGGAATGAGAAGTACAGCATCCGGTTCGCCGCGTAGTCGGCGACGGCGAGCGTGTTGTTGTCCGGCGAGACAGCGACTCCGTTCGGGAAAGCCCCGAGCGAAATGATCCGTCGGAGAATCCCGTCCTTTGAATATTGGTAGACGGCGCCCTGGGTGTCCGGCGTATCAGGCCCTATGCCGGTTCCCCATGGATCGGTGAAATAGAGGTTTCCCTCGGCGTCGAAGTCGAGATCGTTCGGTCCCTTGAACAGCTGATTGCGGAACGTCGAGACCACGGGGCTGAACTTCTTCGTCTCCGGATCGTAGACGATGATGCCGATGTGACGCGTCGTCAGGTAGAGCTTGCCGTCGTGCCAGCGCGTGCCTTGCGGCTCGCATCTCGCGCCGAACTGCTCGGGCGGATCGCAGTTGAAGACTGGAACGAGCTTGCCCGCTGGGGTCAGATACGAGACCCAGCCGGTGTCGATGGCGACGAACCAGAAGTTGCCGTCCTTGTCGAAGGCGCCGCCTTCCAAAAACTTGCCTTGAGGGGTGTCGTGCACATCGGCGAACAACTCAACCGGCCCCACGCCGGGAGGCAACGGCGGCAGACCCCATGGTTGATTTTGTGCGCCGGCGGTTCCGCCGCCAAGTCCGATTGCGGCCGCGGCGCCGACCAAAACTAGTGCGGCCTTCCGCCATAGACTCATGCGATTTATCCTCACGCGTTCCTCCAAACTATTCGTAGATTGGCGTCAGGCCGTTTGGCGCGAAGCCATTGCAAAGAGCGTCCGACGAGGCAGTGAGACCGAAGTTAACGTCACCGCTTCCCCAAGCGGATCACCCCGCGCGCTTTAGTCTCGCTAAGTCTTCAGGCGCTGTCAATTTGGAGGAAAGGACGGCTGCTAGCCTCAGATCCTCGGCGAAGGCGCGGCTCTCACGCCCCTTCGCCGCTGCGTCCGGCAAGCGGCGCCCCACCGCCGAGGGCGCCGCGCCCTCGAGCCCGACAAATCGCTAGGCTTCAGACTTCCCGCCAACCCGGCTTGGTCGGATCGACCAAGTGATAGTGGATCGGCCCGATCCCGGAGATCGCGATGATGGCCGGTTCGGCGACGCCTTTCTTAACGCCGTCATAGTGGGGGGTCTTCGCCACCCGGCGAACGAATGAGCCGGCCGGGACAGGAACCGTGGCGTCGGGAGCGAAATCCTCGCCGCTCGCCACGTACCATGTGCCGGACAGGACGACACACAGGCGGTCGGTTTCGTACCAATGCGGCGCGCTCATGTAGCCGGGATGCCAGCGGATCAGAACGAAATACTGACCGGGCGCTTCGAGGGCCCCGGACATGGCGGCCGATTCCGCCATGCCGGGCGGAAAATTGTAAAGCGGCTTCCAGGGAATCTCGTCGGGCCGCGTGACGATAGTCATCGTCGGATCGACGCCCGCCGCGCGGCTCGACGTCGTGCCAAGCGCCATGGCGGCCATCGCCAAGAGGGGCGCGGCGATGAGTTCGCGCCGGCGGGGTTCTATCACATGCATCGGCCTCTGTTCCCTCGTTTGGACGTCGCCCGACGGCGCGAAGCGGCGCGGCGGGCCTCGCTCCTTTACACGCTCGCGACGGGGGACCCCAAGTGGAACGGGGGTGGCGCCAGCCCGCTCATCGTCGTGATCGCAGGATCGCCGAGGTCGGACTGGGGTCGATCGTTGGACTCGCGCCGACCGGGGCGGGCGGCACGGCGGCGTCCGGGCCGTCGCCGGGTCCAGCCGCCGCGTCCTGAGGAGCCGAGTCTTGGGGAGCCGCTTCCCGGGGAGCGCTCGCCGCCTCCGGCGCGCTTAAGTGCGCGATATCGAGCGGCTCGTCGATATCGGGCGCAGGCGGCAGGTCGTCGCGGGGCTCGGGGGCTGGGAGAAGGTTGGGCGCGGGGATCGGCTTGCAGATGCGGCGCGGGCCGGTGTCGGTCTGCCCATGATTGGCGAGATCGAGATGGATGTGGTTGTAGTGGAACACATCCGCCCCCGGTCCAAGAACCGTGGTGAAATAGCCGCACGCGCCAGCGTGAACCTCGTGCAGGAACGCCGCCTCCTGGCTGTCCGCCCTCTTCCAGTCGTGAACAAAGTCGACGCGGCGCCCGTCCGCTAGAGTGAAGCCGGCGACGTCGACCGCATTGCCGAAGGCGTGCTCCGACAGCCGCGCGCCAGCCATATTATCGACGCTTCGGCAGCTGTAGGCCCCGAACACGTTGACGGTCGCAACTTTCTGCCCGAAGCGCGCCTGAGCGTCGGGCTGAACGATGGCGTTGAGCCAGGCCTCGAGCGCCGGAATCATGGGGCAGTCGATGGTGAGCGTCTTGTCGACCGCGACCGCGCCATCGTCGAGCGCTGAGACCTTCAGCGGACGCGTCATGCCGCAGATCCCCGGGCCGTCGATCGGAGGCGCCGCGACGATCGTGTCCGAGAGCGTCACCTGTTTGCGGGCGAAACAGGCGTTCTCCGCCTGAGCGCGCCAGACCGGCCGCTCGGGATGGCCGAGGAATCCGCAGCTCGTGAGCGTGAGAGCCGCGACGAACGTGAATACGACAGGCGAAACGCGACGCGCCATGATGCAAGACTTGAGCCGATTGGCTTAAGAATCGCTGAACCGTGGGCCGTTAAGATTCGCGCAACCATAGGGCCAAGCCCCGCGCCATCTCGTCGCCGCACTTTCCCCGCAAGGAGGCGTCGCGATGGGCGTCCGGCGAAATTGGCGAGCGGCGACACTGGGAGCGGCGTTCGGCGCGCTCGCGGCGTCGGGGGCAAGCGCGCATCCCCATGTCTGGGTCACGGTTAAGAGCCAGATCGCCTTCACCCCCGAGGGCAAGGTCGCCGCGGTGATCCACGACTGGGTTTTCGATGAGATGTACTCGTCCTTCGCCATCCAAGGGCTCGCGCCGCCCGGCCAGCTCGTCACCAAGGCTGAGTTCGCGCCGCTGGCCAAGGAGAACGCCGGAGGCCTGGCGGAGATCGGCTATTTCACCACGGTCAAGAACGGCGGCAAGGTCATGGATTTTGGCCCGGTGACCGATTACTGGATGCAGGAACGGCCCGATCATCTCGTCGAGTTCCACGTCACCCTGCCGCTCAAGGATCCGACGCCCGTGACGAAGTTCCTCACCCTGCGGGTCGCCGATCCGGAATTCTTCATCGACTTCGAATTCGACGAGAAGGCGCCGGTGACGCTGGCCTCCGCGCCGGCCGGCTGTACGGCGACCGTCGCCAAGCCGAAGCCGCTCGATGCGGGCGACAAGCAGAAGCTCACGGAATCGTTTTTCACCAACCTCGCCCCGGGGACCAATTTCGGGTTCAAGATGGCGAGCGCGGCCATCATAGCCTGCCCATGACGAAGCTGGCGATCGTCCGCCTCGCTGTTTCATCGGCGACCTGGAGCGCGTCCGTCGCCGTCGCGTTGGCGCAGCTAGCGCGCCGGCCGTTTGCGGTTGCGGGCGGCGAGGGCGGAGGCGGCGGCGAAGGCGGCCTGACGGGCTGGCTCATGGCCGAGCAGTCGTCGCTCACCCATCTCATCGCCTCCAAGGTGCACGCCCTGCATGGGCAGTCGAGCGCCGCCTGGGGATTGGTCGGCCTCGGCCTCGTCTATGGGGTGGTGCACGCCGCGGGCCCTGGACACGGCAAGGCGGTCCTCGCCTCCTACATGCTGGCCAATGAAACGTCGCTCAAGCGCGGCGCCGCGATGGCGCTCATGGCCGCGCTGCTGCAAGCGGTGATTGCGATTGCGCTCGTCGGTGCGGCGGGGTTTGTCTTCAGCGCGACCGCTTCCGAAATGAACCGGGCGGCGAACTGGATCGAGCTCGCGAGCTATTGCGGCGTCGCGGCCATCGGCGCGTGGCTGGTCTGGCGCAAGGGCGGCGCGCTGCTCTCGGCTCTCAGCCGGCGCCTGGAGGTCCGTCGCGCGGTCGCGTCGGCTCCGGGCTACGCCGGCGCCGCCTGGAGCAAGCCTGCATTCAGCCTTTCGGCGGCGGCGTATCGCGCCGGGGCGCCCGATGATCCAGCGGGGCTCGCCGACGAATGCGGGCACGCGCACGCGCCCGATCCAACGACGCTCGAGGGACCATTCTCGTGGCGCACCGCGGCCGGAACAGTGATCGCCGCAGGCGCGCGGCCGTGTTCGGGCGCGATCCTGGTCTTGGTCTTCTCGATGGCGCAAGGGTTGTTTGCGGCCGGGGTCGCCGCCGCTTTCGCCATGGCGATCGGCACGGCGGCGGCGACGGCCGCGCTCGCCTGGATCGCCGTCTTCGCCAAGTCGACCGCGATGCGGCTAGCCTCGGGCGAGGATTCGCGGCTCGCGTTGGTGGCGCGGGGATTCGAATTCGCCGCGGCCCTGGCGGTGCTGGTGTTCGGCGTCGCGCTCCTGCTCGGCGCGCGCGGCGCCGCCTGAGCGCCGTAGGTATTCATCCGAATAGACGGCGGACGCCTGTCAACATAGGCAGGTGGCGTTCGCCATGCGGGATGCCCACCCGCGGCGCGCGTCGCGGCGGCCTCCGCTCTCCCAGGTCCGGCCGCCGCGACGCGCACTTTTCGAAGCCGGCTCATCGTCCCTCGGCAAGGTCGAAGCCGATCTCGCGCCGGCCCTCCCTGACCTTCGAGCGCGCGCGGGCGAGATCATGCTGCGTCTCTAAGGAACCGGGAATTACGATCTCGATTCCCTGGTTTTCGCGCGCTTTTTCGCAAGCCGCGCTCTAAGCGGCGGCGGGCGCGGCCTTCCGCGACGCGCGGCGCCCCGCGAAGGCGAGACTGGCGAAGCCGAGGACGATCATCGCCCACGTCGAAGGTTCGGGGGTCGCCAAGGAAAGGCCTCCAGCGCTCGTGCGGTCCGCCACCCCATCAGCCACCACGACCACGCCGTAAAGGCCCGGCCCATTGCCGCCATTGGAATAGAGATCCACCAGATCCCCGTTGGAGAGTTCGAGCATCACGCCGTAATCATCGAAAAATCCGCCCGGCGGGACGCCGATGCAGGTAATCGGCGCAAGCCCGCCCGCGTAATACAGATTGTCGTACGACACGCTTCCGGGCGTCGGGTACCAGCCAAAGCTGAAGGGAATGGTCGGGTCAGGATCGAAGTGGTTCTGCGGATTGGTGGCAAGAATGCCAATGATCGAGGCGTTGTTTATGTTCAGCGCCACGTCTGAGAACGTGCCGGTCGCGTTGGTGATCGCGAGCGCATTCGCAGGATCGACCGCTCCCGAGAACAGCGGAGGAGGCCCGGCGGAAGGGCCGATCAGATTGGCCGGGGTTCCAAAAATGCCCATCGTATCGGCGAACGGGTCGGGACCCACGGTAATTGTCCCTGAGGCGCTAACGTTCCCGTCGCCGCCGAGCGAGAAATTGATCAAAGACGCGTGAGCGTTTCCGACCAGAGCCAATCCCGCGACAAGCGGCAGAGCCGCCAAGATCCTGCGTGTCATGATGATGTGTCCGCTCCCCGTTCAGCTCAAGCGCGCGGGGGACATCCCTCGCGCGTCTCCTGGCGCGGCCCTGTCGGGAACGAAATCACTTGGTCGCATCCCCCAGCCGGCTTTTCGCCTGGCCGACCTGCCCCTTAAGCCTCGGCGACCGTGATCGAAAGGCCATCACCTGTCAACTTAAGGGCTTTTCGGCTTCCTGCGTCGCGCCAGCCGGGGAAAGCCGCGCGATGCGCGCTACGCCGCCGGAGCGGCCCCCGCGTCAGCCGGTTCATCCTCCGTCACGCGAGGCTCTGTCACCGGATGTTCGAGATAAGCCGCGAGGCGAGCCGCAAATGCGCTCGTTGTTTCAGCGAAGAGCCGATCGAATTCGACGTGGGCGCGCCGCTTCAGCTTCCTCTGCTTCGATGCGACGCGCTCGCCAAGCTCCGCCATCGCCGGCGCCGGCAACTCGCCGTGTTCCACCGCGAAGGCCTCAAGCACGTGCAGATCGTTGAAATCCCCGAGGGCCTCGCGCAGATCGTTCAAGGCTTCGGCCTGCGCGTTCAAGGCTTCCGGCCACGCGCAGGAGAGGAGCCCGAGCTGGTAGCGCAAATCGACGACGCGGGCGCGAAACGCATGGAGCGCGACGGGATCGTCGATCTCGAAGGCGAGGCGCCCGCGCCGCCGCGCCTGCCTATAGGTGCGCGCGACCGCCGCGACGATCTCGTCAGTTCCGATCGCGCTCAGGTCCCAGCCTTCGACGCGCCTCACGATCGCATTGAGCCTTGCGCGCGGCGCGCTGGCGGAGAGGCCACGGCGGGCGCGCTCAGCCGCTTCGCGCTCGCGTGAAATCGCCGCCATCAGCGCGTCGGCGACCTCAGGCGCGGGCTCGAGGCGCCGAACGCGAGTCCCCATCACATCGAGGTCGCGGGCGCGCCCGATCTGGCGGCGCGTGGCGGCCAGCGCAGTGATCGTCACGCGCGCCGGTTCGCCGACACATTCGAGAAAAAGCCGGGCGATCGCGCGCGCTTCTTTCAGGGTTTTGCGCACGTTGTGAACCCGCTTCGGCGCGTCTTCGCCGGGAGCGGGAAACTCAGCCGCCGCGGCGCCGACCGATCGGACGAGCGCGGCGCGGCAATGTTGCGGCCAGGCGTCGGAACGCATGCGTCAGGCTTTCTCCGCCTCGATCAATTTTGCGCGCTCTCGCAGCGCAAATTTCTGCACCTTGCCAGTCGACGTTTTGGGGATTTCGGCGAAGACGACATGGCGCGGGCATTTGTACCGCGCGAGCCGCGCCCGGCACCACTCGATGAGTTCGTCTTCGGTCGCGCCATGGCCCGGCTTCATCTCGACGAAGGCGCACGGCGTCTCGCCCCATTTGTCGTCGTGTCGCGCCACGACCGCGGCAAGCTGAACCCCCGGATGCTCGAACAGCGCGTCTTCGACCTCGATCGACGAAATATTCTCGCCCCCAGAAATGATGATGTCCTTTGACCGGTCTCTCAACTGCACATAGCCGTCGGCGTGCTTGACGCCAAGGTCGCCCGAATGGAACCAGCCCCCCGCCAAGGCCTTCTCGGTTGCGACCTTGTTCTTGAGGTAGCCTTTCATCACCACGTTGCCGCGGAACATGACTTCGCCCATCGTCTCGCCGTCGGCGGGCACAGGGGCCATGGTCTCCGGGTCCATGACGTCAAGCGCCTCGAGAGCGTGATAGCGAACGCCCTGGCGCGCTTTGAGGTGGGCTTGGGCGTCGGCGTCGAGCGCGTTCCACTCCTCCTTCCAGTCGTTGACCACGGCCGGCCCGTAGACCTCCGTGAGGCCGTAGAGATGGGTCACCTCGAAGCCGGCCTCGCGCATGGCTTTGAGCACGGCCGCGGGCGGCGGGGCGGCGGCGGTGAAGAAGCGGACGATATGGGGCAGCGGCCGCTTCTCGTCCTCGCCCGCGTTGAGCAGGATCGACATGACGATCGGCGCGCCGCACATATGCGTCACCTTATGCTCGGCGATGAGATCGAAGATCGGCTTGGCGCGCACCTGCCGCAAACAGACATGCACCCCCGCCTTCACGCTGACCGACCAGGGAAAACACCACCCGTTGCAATGGAACATGGGCAGCGTCCAGAGGTAGACCGGGTGGCGGCCGACGTCGGCTGTCAGAATATTGCCGGCGGCCAGAAGATTGGCGCCCCGGTGATGATAGACGACCCCCTTAGGGTCCCCGGTTGTGCCTGAGGTGTAGTTGAGCGCAATCGCATCCCACTCGTCGCCCGGCGCCGTGCGGTCGTAACCCTCGTCACCCTCCGCGATCAGCGCCTCGTAGTCGAGGCCGCCGAGGCGCGCGCCCAGGCCGCCGTATTCCGGGTCATCATAGTCGATCACGAGCGGGCGGACCTTGGCGCTCTTGAGCGCAGCGCCGACGACCGCTGAGAATTCGCGGTCCACAATGAGCGCCTTGGCCTCGCCGTGGTCGAGCATGAAGGCGATCGAGGCTGCGTCGAGACGCGTGTTGAGCGCGTTGAGCACGGCGCCGCACATCGGGACGCCATAGTGGCACTCGAGCATCGCGGGCGTATTGGCAAGCATGACCGCGATCGTGTCGCCGCGAGCGAATCCTCGCTTGGCCAGAGCCGAGGCGAGCTTTTTCGTTCGCGCATGGAATTCGCGATAATTGCGGCGCAAGGCGCCATGAACGATCGCCAGCCGGTCCGGAAACACAGCCGCCGAGCGCTCGAGAAAGGTCAAGGGCGTCAGCGGCTGAAAATTGGCCGGGTTGCGATCGAGGTCGCGGTCATAGGGCGAAACGGACATCGAGCGGCCTCCCACAGCGCTTTGTGGAGATCATAGCGCGGCTCAGCAAGCTTTGGGCCACAAATCGGCGGGGCTTCACGACCGAAAGGCGAAGAATCGAAAGCCGAGGAAGGTCACGATCATGGCGGCGGCGGAACCGGCGGCGATGAACAGCGGCAGGATCGCCGGGGTCACGGGGATCTGCGCTTTCGGGGCCAGAAGAACGCAGGCCGAATAGACGGCGTAGTTGACCGCGAGCCCGAGCGAGGCGACGCCGCAATAGCGCAGGAAGGCCTTGAAGATAGGCGCGCGGGAATGGCGGAACGTAATCGACCGATTCAGCAGGAAATTGACGACCGTCGCGATGAGGAAGCCGGGAGGCCGGGCGAGTTCCGGCGGCAGGCCGGCGTATTTGGCCCCGATATAGGTGACCCCCGCATCGACGAAATAGCCGATGAGGCCAACCGCGACGAAGGCGGGGATCTGGTGGACGATGCGCCCTTGCGTGGGCGCCGTCGACTGGAGCCTGTCAGCGCGCGGTGTGTTCACGTTGGGTTCCGAGGCTGACATGCGCTTTGGGCCCTTCGACCACCCGTCCTCACACGAGCGCCAATACGGCGTCGTACGTCAATTTCAGCCCAATGAGGAAGGTGAGCGCGAGGATGGCGCCGTAGAACCGGGCCGGCGGCACGCGGCGAACCAGCCAAACGCCGGCGAAGGTCGAGAGAACCGCGATCGGCATGAGCCAGGCGGAGACGAAAAGATTGTCGCGGGTGAACTGGCCGAGGAGAAAATAGGGCGGAATCTTCAGAAGGTTCACCGCCGCGAAGAAGATCGTCGCGGTCCCGGCGAAAATCCGCGGCTTCAGATATTGGGGCATGACATAGACCTGAAACGGCGGCGCCCCGGCGTGGCTCACAAAGCTCGTGAACCCCGAGAGCGAACCCCACAGGATTCCGCTCGGAATACCCGGCCTCTCGACCGGAGCGCGTTTCAGGCGATCCCGGATCAGCATGTAGGCCACGAAAGCGATCGAAATCATCCCGATGGCGAGCCGCACGGCGTCGTCGCTGACCCGGGACGCCAGCAGCGATCCGGCGGCGATGCCGACGATCGCGGAGGGCGTTAGGATGAGAAGATTGCGAAGCGAATAGTCGCGCCTGAAAGCCCATACGCTCACCCAGTCCTGCACGATCAGGATCGGCAGCACGATCGCCGCCGCCCTGACCGGCGAAGTGACGAGCGACAGGAGGGGGACTCCCAGCGAGCCTAAGCCCGAGAACCCGCCCTTCGACAAGCCGTAGAGAACGACCACCGGAATCGCCACGAGATAGAAGTGCATTTCGCCCGACACGCGTTCTCTTCCTTGCCCGTCCGAGCCGGCTTTCAGCCTTGAGTCGCGCGAGCGTCGGCGTTGCCTTCCGAGGCTTGAGGCGCGACAGTTCGATCGCGAAGCGCGCCGGAGCTCGGCGGCGAAGGGAGCGAAACGATGACTAGCGGCTATCGGCAGACCTATGATCGCTGGCGCGCCGATCCGCAAGCCTTCTGGGCGGACGCCGCCCGCGAGATCGCGTGGATCCGGGCTCCGGACAGGATCTTCGATCCGGAAGCTGGCGTCTACGGCCGCTGGTTCCCGGACGCGCGCTTGAACGCTTGCTTCAACGCGCTCGATCGGCATGTCGAAGCGGGTCGTGGCGACCAAGTCGCGCTCTACTACGACAGTCCTGTCGGTCGGACGAAGCGCGCCATTGCCTATCGGGAGCTGCTCGACGAGACGGCGACGCTCGGCGCCGTCCTCAATGACCTCGGAGTCGCGGCCGGCGACCGGGTGCTGATCTATATGCCGATGATTCCCGAGGCGATTGTCGCGATGCTCGCCTGCGCCCGCATCGGCGCCGTCCATTCGGTCGTGTTCGGCGGCTTCGCGGCCAAGGAGCTCGCGACCCGCATCGACGACGCCGAGCCCAAGGTGATCCTCACCGCAAGCTGCGGCCTCGAGCCGACCCGGATCGTCGAATATAAGCCTTTGCTCGATCTTGCGATCTCGCTCGCCAGGCACAAGCCCTCGACGTCGGTCGTCTATCAGCGGCCGCAAATCATGGCCGCCATGAACGGGCCCCAGGACCGCGACTGGGTGACGCTTGTCGACGCCGCCCGATCCGCAGGCAGGCGGGCGCCATGCGCCGACCTCGCCGCGACCGATCCGCTCTATATCCTCTACACTTCAGGCACGACCGGCGCGCCGAAGGGCGTGGTGCGTGACATCGGCGGCTACATGGTCGCGCTCAAATGGTCGATGTCGGCGATTTATGACATGAAGCCGTGCGAGACCTTCTGGACCGGCTCGGACATCGGGTGGGTCGTCGGCCATTCCTACATCGTCTATGGACCGCTGCTGCAGGGCTGCGCCAGCGTTCTCTACGAGGGGAAGCCGATCGGAACGCCGGACGCCGGCGCCTATTGGCGGGTGATCCAGGACTACAATGTCGCCGCGTTCTTCACCGCGCCGACCGGCCTGCGCGCCGTGCGCAAGGAGGACCCGCAGGCGAAGCTCCTCGAGAACTACGACATATCTTCGCTGCGCACCTTGTTCCTCGCCGGCGAGCGGGCTGACCCGGACACGGTCGCCTGGGCCGAGAAAGTTCTCGGCGTCCCGGTCGTCGACCATTGGTGGCAAACGGAAACCGGCTGGCCGATCGTCGCCAATCCGGTCGGCCTTGGCCTGCTTCCGATCAAGCACGGATCGCCGAGCGTGCCGATGCCGGGGTACGACGTTCACGTCGTCGACGAGGCGACGAAGCCCATGGCCGTCGGGACCATGGGCTCGATCGTCATCAAGCTGCCGCTGCCGCCCGGCTGCCTGCCCACGCTCTATTGCCAGGACGAGCGCATGCGAGAGAGCTACCTCCAGGAATTTCCGGGCTATTACAAAACATCCGACGCCGGCCTGATCGATGAGGACGGCTATCTCACCATCCTCGGCCGGACCGACGACATCATCAACGTCGCCGGCCATCGCCTGTCGACCGGTGGCATCGAGGAGGTCGTCGCCTCCCACCCGGACGTCGCCGAATGCGCCGTGCTCGGCGTCAAGGACGAGGTGAAAGGCGAGACGCCGTGCGGATTTGTGGTCCTGAAGGCCGGCGTCGACCGGCCGTCCGCGGAGATCGAGCACGAGGTCGTTCGGCTGGTGCGCGACAAGATCGGCCCGGTCGCCGCTTTCAAAATGGCGGTCGTCGTGCCGCGACTGCCGAAAACGCGTTCAGGGAAAATCCTGCGCGGCACGATGAAGAAAATCGCTGACCACGATCCATGGTCAACCCCGGCGACGATCGAGGATCCGAAAGCCCTCGATGAGATCGGCGAAGCGCTCGCGACGCGCGGGCGATAGGCGGCGCGCGACAGCGCCCTCGCGCCGCCTAGCGATATGCCGGCAAGCGGTCTATATGTCGTGGGATCGTCACGATCGCGCCATGTATCGGCCGGCCGGGCGGGCCTTCGCCAACTTTGATCGGACCGCGATGACGTCTTCCGTTTCCTCCGCGCCGCAGGTCGTGCATTTCACCCTGTCCAACGGCCTCGACGTCGTTGTCATTCCAGATCATCGCGCCCCTGTCGTGACCCATATGGTCTGGTACCGGAACGGCGCAGCCGACGATCCGCCGGGCAAATCCGGCATCGCCCATTTTCTCGAACACCTCATGTTCAAAGGCACGAAGGCTCACCCGAAGGGCGAATTCTCGGAGTTTATCTCCGAGGTCGGCGGCATGGAGAACGCCTTTACCGGCAACGATTTCACCGCCTATTTCCAGCAGATCGCCAAGCAGCATCTGAAAGCCTGCATGGCGTTCGAGGCCGACCGGATGACCGGCTTGACCCTCACCGACGACATCGTCGCGCCCGAACGCGACGTGGTGCTCGAGGAGCGGCGTATGCATTGCGACACCGATCCCGGCGCGCAGCTCGGCGAAGCCGTGCAGGCGGCGCTCTTCACTCACCATCCTTATGGGATTCCCGTCATTGGCTGGGGGCATGAGATCGAGGGCCTGAACCGCGATGACGCGCTCGCCTATTACCGGCGGTTCTACACGCCAGAGAACGCCATCCTGATCGTCGCCGGCGACGTCGAGCCCAGGGAAGCGCGCGCGCTCGCCGAGGAGACCTACGGCAAGATCAAGCCGCGGGGGGCGAAGCCCGAGCGCTCGCGGCCGGCCGAGCCGCCGACCATCGCCAACCGGCTGGTCACGGTCGCCGACGACAAGGTCGAGCAACCCGGATGGCAGCGCCATTACCTTGCGCCCTCCGCCCGCACAGCGGCCGAAGGCGAAGCCGAGGCGCTCGAGCTCCTCGCCTATCTGATCGGCGGCGGCCAGACGAGCCGCCTCTACCGGACGCTCGTCATCGACGAGCGCCTCGCGGTCTCGGCCTGGGCCTATTACCACGGCGCGGCGCTCGACCAGAGCCGCTTCATCGTCAATATGACGCCCGCGCCGGGCGTGTCGCTCGAGATGCTGGACAAGGCGTTCGACCGGACGCTGGCGGGGTTCGTGCAGGAGGGGATCGACGCCGGCGATCTCGAGCGGGCCAAGACGCGGATGGTCGCCGACGCCATCTACGCCCGCGACAGCCAGTCGGACCTCGCGCGCTGGTACGGCTCGTCGTTGGCGATCGGCCAGACCTTGCGCGACGTCGAGGAATGGCCGGCGAGGATCGAGCGGGTCAGCGCCGAAGACGTCATCGCGGCGGCCCGCCGCTGGCTCCATCACAAGCCCGCCGTGACCGGATATCTCATGCCTCTCGCCGACGAGGCGGCTTAGAAGCTTCGCTCGGACCTGCTCCCGCTGGGAGCCAAGAAGACAGCTTTATGGAAACGCCCATGCAAAAACATCTCGCCGTCTCGCCCGCTTATTCCGCCGTCAATGTCGACGTCGTCGTGAGCCCGCGCGGCGTCAAATTCTGGCTCGTACCGTCCTACGCGGTGCCGCTCGTTTCGCTCGAATTCGCCTTGCGCGGCGGCGCGGCTCAGGATCCTGCGGACAAGGCGGGTCTGGGCGCCTTGATGTCGGGCCTCCTCGACGAGGGCGCGGGAGATCTCGATTCCCAGGCGTTCCATCGCGCTCTCGACGAGATCGCGGTCGAGATGTCGTTCCATGGCGACCGCGATCACTGGAGCGGGCGGATGCGCACGCTGACCAAGAACCTCGACCGCGCGGCCGAGCTCCTGCGGCTTGCGGTCAATGCGCCGCGTTTCGACGAGGAGCCGTTCGAACGGGTGCGCGAGCACATGAACGCACGCCTGCGCCACGACGCCAACGAC
>Ga0153954_1000320_pt1 | contig 41355 bp, 35 predicted proteins | sample TSFL038MetaG_FD_102277 | JGI IMG/M metagenome (GOLD analysis project Ga0153954, IMG submission 102277) | Attine ant fungus gardens microbial communities from Florida, USA - TSFL038 MetaG | ecosystem: Host-associated > Fungi > Mycelium > Unclassified | place: USA: Florida, Wekiwa Springs State...
GGTCGAGCCGCCGCCAATGTCAAACAGGATAGCGCCGCGGCCTTTCGGGTCGAGCAGCGGCGAGCAGCCGATGACCGCCAGCGCCGCCTCGGTCTCGCGATCGATGACCTCGAGCTGGATTCCGGTCTCAGCCGCGACCCGGTCGCGGAAGCAGTCGGCATTGGAGGCTGCGCGGCAGGCTTCGGTCGCGATCAGCCGCAACCGCCGGGCCCTTTTCGACTGGATCTTGTCCCGACAGATGCTGAGGGCTGCGATGGCGCGCTCGATGGCCGCGTCGCTGATGCAGCCGGTGGCCGAAATACCCTCGCCCAGGCGGATGATCCGCGAGAAGGAATCGACCACGCGAAAACTGTCGCCGGAGGGACAGGCGATCAGCAGCCGGCAATTATTGGTGCCGAGATCAAGCGCCGCATAGACCTCGGTTCCCGGCGCCTGCAAAGGGCTTGTTCCGGACACCTCGGCCCCCACCGCCAGTCCCTGCAGGTCTTCGCACGGCCTGAAGCCGTTTCGAAGCCGCGTGTTATCATTCATTCAAACTGTCTTTCCGCGGCCGTCGCCAGCCGGCTTGGAATACCTGCTTTTCGCTGCAAACTTTAACAGCGCCCAACGGCTGTGCAACAACCCCTCACATGGGACCATGCCCAATCTGCCATTGTGGCCGCCCGATCCCTGCATTATCTCACCGGAACGGCATAAAACTGCAAGAAATCAGGCTCTTCCGATGCAAGATTACACGTCGCCCCTTCACATCGAAAACGCTATTGCGATGCAAAAATACGGCGTCGGCCAGCCCGTCCGCCGGAAGGAGGATGACACGCTGGTCCGCGGCAAGGGCAAATACACGGACGATTTCAGCCTGCCCAGGCAGGCCTATGGCTGGGTGGTACGCTCAAGCCACGCCCACGGCATCATCAAGGGCATCGACACTTCGACCGCCAAGGCAATGCCCGGGGTCCTCGGGGTATGGACCGCCGCCGACCTCGCCGCCGCCAACTTCAACCCCTTCACCTGCGGGATGCCGCTGAAGAACCGCGACGGCTCGCCGCTGTTGCAGACCAACCGCATGCCGCTGACGAGCGACAGGGTCCGATATGTCGGCGATCCCGTGGCCTTTGTCGTGGCCGAGACGGTGGCGCAGGCGCGTGACGCGGCGGAAGCCGTCCAGCTCGACATCGAAGAGCTGCCCGCCGTGACCGACGCCGCCGAAGCGGCCAAACCCGGCGCGCCGCAACTTTATGATCATATCCCCAACAATGTCGCGCTCGACTATCACTACGGCGACACCGCCAAGGTCGACGCCGCCTTCTCCGGCGCCGCCCATGTGACGAAACTCGACATCGTCAACACGCGTGTTGCCGTGGTGTCGATGGAGCCGCGCGTTGCGCTCGGCCACTACGACAAGGCGACCGAACGCTACACATTGCAGGTGCCGACCCAGGGCGTCTCCGGCAACAAGGCGATCATGGCGCGCATCCTGAACGTGCCGCCAGAGAAGGTCCGCATCCTCACCGCCAATGTCGGCGGTTCGTTCGGGATGAAGAACCTCAACTATCCCGAATATGCCTGCATCCTGCACGCGGCGAAGGTGCTGGGCCGTCCGGTGAAGTGGACCGACGAACGCTCGACCAGTTTCCTCTCCGACAGCCAGGGCCGTGCGCAGCTTATTCATGCCGAGCTGGCGCTCGATGCCGAAGGCAAATTCCTCGCGGTGCGGCTCTCCGGCTACGGCAATCTCGGCGCGTTCATCACCGGCGTCGCGCCGGGGCCGCTGTCGGCGAATACGAGCAAGAACCTCGCCAGCGTCTATCGCACGCCACTGCTCAGTGTCGACATGAAGACGGTGCTGACCAACACGACGCATCTCGGCGCCTATCGCGGCGCCGGCCGCCCCGAAGCCAACTACTATATGGAACGGCTGATCGACAAGGCCGCCGACGAGATGGGCATAGACCGTCTCGCCTTGCGCAAGCGCAACTTCATCAAGCCGGCGCAGCTGCCGTTCGCGGCCGCTTCCGGCGTCACCTATGACAGCGGCGATTTCGCCGGCGTGATGGCCAAGGCGCTGGAGATGTCCGATCACGCCAATTTCGCCAAGCGCAAGCGCGAGAGCCGCAAGAACGGCAAGCTCCGCGGCATTGCGATCGGCTCCTATCTCGAAGTGACCGCGCCGCCGAGCGGGGAGCTCGGCAAGATCACTTTCGATCCCGACGGGGCGGTGACGCTCACCACCGGGACGCTCGATTACGGCCAGGGCCACGCCACGCCGTTCGCGCAGGTGCTCTGCGCAGAGCTGGGCGTGCCGTTCGACAAGGTCAAGCTGGAACAGGGCGACAGCGACCTCGTGCGCTTCGGCAACGGCACCGGCGGCTCGCGCTCGATCACGGCAACGGGACAGGCGATTGTCGAAGCGTCTGCGCTGGTGGTCGACAAGGGCAAGAAGGCGGCGGCGCACCTGCTGGAGGCCTCCGAAGCCGATATCGAGTTTGCCGGCGGCCGCTTCACCATTGCCGGCACCGACCGCTCGATCGGGATCATGGAACTGGCCGAGCGGATGCGCGAAGGCAAGATGCCCGAGGGCGTGCCCAACTCGCTCGACGTCGATCACGCCACCAAGGAAACGGTGTCGACCTTCCCGAACGGCTGCCACGTCGCGGAAGTCGAGATCGATCCGGACACGGGCGTGGTCAAGATCGTGCGCTATACCGCCGCCAATGATTTTGGCACCGTGGTCAATCCGATGATCGTCGCTGGCCAGCTCCATGGCGGGGTAGCGCAAGGCATCGGCCAGGTGCTGATGGAAGAAGTGAACTACGATGCGAGCGGCCAGCCGATCACCGGCTCGTTCATGGACTATGCGATGCCGCGTGCCACCGACGTGCCCAGGATGGAAGTCGGCGACCATCCCTCGCCGGCGACGTCCAATCCGCTGGGAACCAAGGGCTGCGGCGAGGCCGGCTGCGCGGGCAGCCTCGTCTGTGTCGTCAACGCGGTGGTCGATGCACTCTCCGAACACGGCATCAAGCATATCAATATGCCGCTGACGCCGGAAAAGATCTGGCGGGCGATCCAGGACGCGAAGGCGAAGGCGGCGTAAGGTCTCATCGTTACGCCTGCCGCAAGGAGCCAGTCCAATGCCCGCCGCCATCATCGACGACCTCCGCGCGACGTTCGACGCAACCACCGTGTTGACCGGCGCCGACATCGACGCGCGCTATCACACCGACATGGCCGGCATCCCCGTCGCCCCGCCGCTGGCGGTGATGCGTCCGCGCAGCACCGAGGATGTCTCCAAGTTCCTCAAGCTCTGCCATGAGGCACGCGTGCCGGTGACGACGCAGGGCGGCATGACGGGCCTGGTGCGCGCCACCATGCCGCTTCCCGGCGAGATCGTGCTGTCGATGGAACGCATGAGCGCGATCGAGGAGGTCGACACCGGCGGCGGGGTCGTCATCACCCAGGCCGGCGTGCCGCTGCAGCGCCTGCAGGAGCGCGTCGGCGAAGACGGCTTCATGTTCCCGCTCGACCTCGGCGCGCGCGGCAGTTGCACGATTGGCGGCAACATCTCGACCAATGCCGGCGGCAATCGCGTGATCCGCTATGGCATGACGCGCGACCTCGTGCTGGGGCTCGAGGCGGTGCTCGCCGATGGCACCGTCCTCAAAGGCGTCCGCAAATACATCAAGAACAACACAGGCGTCGACCTGAAGCAGCTGTTCGTCGGCACCGAAGGCACGCTCGGCGTGGTCACGCGCGCGGCTTTGCGGATTTTCCCGGCCCCGGCCGAGCAGCAGGTGGCACTTTGCGCCCTTGAAAGCTTCGGCAAGGTGCGCGCGCTGCTTGACCTTGCCCGCACGCGATTGGGCGGCGACCTCACGGCCTTCGAGGTGATGTGGAACGCGTATTACCGCCTCACGACCGAGCTCGTGCAAGGCGTCGCCGCGCCGCTGCCGACCAGCCATCCCTTCTACGTTCTCCTGGAAGCGTCCGGCAGCAATGCCGACCGTATCCGCAATGATCTGGAAGAAATGCTCGAGAAGGCGCTGGAGGGGGATGTTATCGTCGATGCGACGATCGCAAGCTCGGGGCAGGCTGCCGCGGCGATCTGGAAAATCCGCGATTCCTCGGTCGAACTCGGGCGCGCGATCGGCCCCAACGGCGTCGGCTTCGACATCAGCCTTTCCATCGACAAGATGGAGGCGTTCGCCGACACGATCCAGGCGGAGCTGAAGAAGATCGACAAGGACGCCTACGCCATCGTGTTCGGCCACGCCGGCGACGGCAATCTGCATGTCAACGCCAAATATCCGCCGACGACGGACAGAAACGAGGACGTCACCAAGCTTGTCTACGGAATCACTGCCGATTTTGCCGGCTCGATCTCGGCCGAGCACGGCATCGGCATCCTCAAGCGGCCGTACCTGAATCTCAGCCGCACCGAGGAAGAGATCGAAACCATGCGTGCCCTGAAGCGCGCACTGGACCCGCATCACATTCTCAATCCCGGACGCATTTTTACGGTTTGAGGTGCTGCCCCAAAACGCTGTTCAAGAAGCACTCGTCATGCGCGGACTTGACCCGCCTGCGGGGCCGAAGCCCCTTCGGCGCGGCGGAGGCCCGCGCATCCATCACCTTCGCAAAAAGGCATTTCTCAAGTTGGATTGCCGGGTCAAGCCCGGCAATGACGAGTTTCTTTAGGCCGCCACCTGCTCGCGCGGCTGGTAGATCGCGATGTGCCGGCAATGGGCGAGCGGCGTGGTGCCGTTGGCGACGACCAGCGCGTCGAGCTCGACGAAGCGGTGGCCCTTCTTCTCGTAATTGCCGGTCACCCGCGCGCGGGCCGTCAGTTCATCGCCGATCCGGCCGGCCGACAAAAGCCGCATCCTTGTCCCGACATGAATCCAGGGGCCGAGAATGACGTTGTCGACCAGCACCCTGTTCATGATCCGCGGCAACAGGCCCGGATGGCCGAGACCTTCGCGCAGATAGATCGGATCGGTCTCCCTTATATCGCCGAGATATTCCTTTGCCGCCTCGCCCGCCCAGTCACGCGGAATCGAGCCGATCCATTCGCCGACCTTATAGGAGGCAGCACTCACCGGCCGCCGCTCCTTCACCGCTTCGACCGCCGCGTAATCGGCGAGCGAAAACGATGGCGCCGAGGCCGGCAACGACGCGCTGCCGGTCGCGCAAATATCGCCCTTGCTCTGAACTTCGATGGTGAGTCCGCCCGCTTCCTCGACAGCGCTGACCTCGGCGATCTCTCCGTCATAGACCGGCTTCACAAGGCGCGCCTCGATCAGGCCGCGTTCCAGGAAATCGCGGCCCCATTTCGCCACCGGCATGTGCAGCATGTAGGCGAGCACATCGACGCCGGGAACGAGGCCGCCGGAAAACCCGTATTTCCGCGCCACGGTGTCGTCGTGGATCTTGTTCTCGGAGAATTTCGAGGTGTTGTAGGCCGAGACGCGGTGGGTTTGCGGACCGGTCATGCGTTTCCCCTCTTTTTCCGTGCTTTTCTGCCGGCAATGGTAATCGAACCGAGAGGCCTGACAAGCCTCGCGTTCTCCTCGCAATTTTCCGCCCGATGGAGTACACGCGGGGCCGATGACGGAATATCGCAAAGCCATGCGCATCTATGTCGATGCCGATGCCTGCCCGGTGAAGGACGAGATCTATCGTGTCGCGACCCGACTTGGCGTGGCGGTCAGCGTGGTCGCGGGCAATTTCATTCGCGTGCCGCAGGATCCCCTGATCGAGCGCATCGCGGCCGGTTCCGGCATGGACGCCGCCGATGACTGGATCGCGGAACGCGCGGGCCCCGGTGACGTCGTCATCACAGCCGATATTCCGCTGGCGAGCCGCTGCGTCAAAGCCGGCGCCGAGGTGATCGCGCCGAACGGCAAGCCGTTTTCGGAAAGCTCGATTGGCATGACGCTGGCGATGCGAAACCTGATGACAGACCTGCGCTCGTCGGGTGAAGTGACCGGTGGACCGAAATCATTCTCGCCGCGTGACCGCTCCGCATTTCTGTCCACGCTCGACCAGACCATCCGCCGCATTCAGCGCCGCCGCGCCGAGCAGGCGGCGACCAGCCAGGGTTGACTGCTGATGGCGCCGCCGCTCGTCCAATTGAAAGACATCAAGCTGACCTTCGGCGGCACGCCGCTGCTCAGCGGCGTCGAGCTCTCGGTGTCGCCGGCCGAGCGCGTTGGGCTGATCGGCCGCAACGGCTCGGGCAAATCGACGCTTCTGAAAATCGCGGCCGGCCTGGTCGAGCCCGACAGCGGCACGCGTTTTGTCCAACCGGGCGCCACTGTCCGCTATCTGCCGCAGGAGCCGGATTTTGCCGGCCACGCGACGACGCTCGCCTATGTCGAAGCGGGCCTGGGTCCCGGCGACGACCACTATGCCGCGCGATATCTCTTGGAGCAGCTCGGCCTTCACGGCGACGAGGACCCGGCCAATCTCTCCGGCGGCGAGGCGCGTCGCGCGGCGCTGGCGCGGGTGCTGGCGCCGTCGCCTGACATCCTGCTGCTCGACGAGCCGACCAACCATCTCGATCTGCCGACCATCGAATGGCTGGAGCGCGAGCTCGACAGCCGTCGCAGCGCGCTGGTCCTGATCAGCCACGACCGCCGCTTCCTCACCAATCTCACGCGCGCGACCGCCTGGCTCGACCGCGGCCAGATCCGGCAGATCGACCGTGGCTTTTCCGCCTTCGAATCCTGGCGCGACGAGGTGCTGGCAGAGGAAGAGCGCGAGCAGCACAAGCTCGACCGCAAGATCGTCAATGAGGAGCACTGGCTCCGCTACGGCGTTTCGGCGCGGCGCAAACGCAACGTCAAGCGGCTCGGCAATCTCTTTGCCCTGCGCGAGCAGCGCAAGAACTATCGCGGCGCCGCGGGCAAGGCCAATCTCACTGCGGCCGAAGCGGAGAAATCCGGCCGGCTGGTGATCGAGGCGAAAGGCATCAGCAAGGCCTATGACGAGCGCAATATCGTCGAGAATTTCTCGATCCGCATCCAGCGCGGCGACCGCGTCGGCATTGTCGGCCCGAACGGCGCCGGCAAGACCACGCTGGTGAATCTGCTGACCGGCTCCGATCAGCCCGACAGCGGCAGCGTGCGGCTCGGCGCCAACATCGAAATGGCGACGCTGGACCAGCATCGCGAGAGTCTCGATCCGAAGTCGACGCTGGCGGAAGCGCTGACCGGCGGCCGTGGCGACCATGTCATGGTCGGCGGCAAGCCGAAGCATGTCGTGAGCTACATGGAAGACTTTCTGTTCGCACGCGAGCAGATGCGGACGCCGCTCGAAGTGCTGTCCGGCGGCGAGCGCGGCCGGCTGATGCTGGCGCGCGCGCTGGCCAAACCCTCCAACATCCTGGTGCTGGACGAGCCGACCAACGATCTCGACCTGGAAACGCTCGACGTGCTGGAGGAGATGCTCGGCGACTACCAGGGCACCGTGATCCTGATCAGCCATGATCGCGACTTCCTCGACCGCGTCGTGACCTCGGTAATCGCTCCTGACGGAGACGGCCGATGGATCGAATATGCCGGCGGCTATTCCGACATGCTGAGCCAGCGCGGCGCGGATTTGCAGCGCGAGGCGGCGAAGGCTCCCGCCATCGAGGAGAAAAAGGAAGCGAAAATCGCCGCGCCCTCGCCTGCGCCAACGCCCAAGCGCCGGCTGAATTTCAACGAGAAGCACGCGCTGGAAACGCTGCCGAAGACCATCGCGAAATTGCAGGCGGAGATCGCCAAGCAGCAGCGTCTGCTTGACGATCCCGACCTCTACGCCAAGGATCGCAAGACGTTCGAGGAAGCTTCCACCGCCATCGCCAAGGCGCAGCAGGAGCTGACCGCGGCGGAAGACCGCTGGCTCGAGCTCGAAGTGCTGCGCGAAGAGATAGAGCAGGCATGAACCGGATGGTGTCGTCGCTTGCGCTCCTCGCAATGACGGGAAAAGCTGAACTGGAGTCACCCCGATGACCACTCCCCTCGCCGCCAGGATCGCAAAAGAATATGGCACGCCCTGCGCCGTCATCGACATGGACAGGGTCGAGCGCAACATCGCCCGTATCCAGGCGGCCTGCGACGCCGCCGGCGTCGCCAACCGGCCGCATATCAAGACGCACAAGAGCCCGCTGCTCGCCCAGATGCAGATCAAGGCGGGCGCCAGAGGCATTACCTGCCAGAAGCTCGGCGAAGCCGAGATCATGGCGGACGCCAGCATCGATGACATCCTGATCAGCTACAATCTGCTGGGCGACGAGAAGATGGCCCGGCTCGGCGCGCTGCAGGCCAAGGCGAACATGACCGTTGCCGCCGACAATTCGACCGTCATTGCCGGCCTGCCGAAAGCGGCGGAAGCCTCCGGCCGTCCGCTTTCGGTCGTGGTCGAATGCGACACGGGGCGCAAGCGCGCCGGCGTCGAGACGCCGGCAGAGGCCATCGCGCTGGCACGCGAGATCGCAGGGCTGAAGGGCCTGCAATTCACAGGCTTCATGCTCTACCCGACCGAAACCGGCTGGGCGGACGCGCAAAAATTCTACGATGAGGCGTTGGCTGGCGTGCGCGCGCATGGACTCGAGGCCAGGATGGTCTCGACCGGCGGCACGCCCAACCTGAAGAATATCGGCAAGCTCAGGGGCGCGACCGAGCATCGGCCGGGAACCTATATCTATAACGACCGCATGCAGGTCGCGGCCGGCGTCGCGTCGTGGGACGACTGCGCGCTGAACATCTATTCGACGGTGGTGAGCCGCGCCGGTCCCGAGCGCGGCATTCTCGACGCCGGCTCGAAGACGCTGACCTCGGACACCGGCGGCGGTCTCGACGGCCACGGCCTGATCCTCGAACATCCCGAAGCCAGGATCGCGAAATTCGCCGAAGAGCACGGCTTCCTCGATCTCGCCCGCAGCAACACCAGGCCAAATGTCGGCGACGTCGTGCGTATCGTGCCCAATCATGTCTGCGTCGTCGTCAACATGATGGACGAGGTGGTGATGGTGCGCGGCGAGGAGATCGTCGGCGTGCTGCCAGTCGCGGCACGCGGGAAGTTGCGGTAGTTATCCTCATCCTAAGGAGCGGCGTCTTCGCCGCGTCTCGAAGGATGAGGCCTCAGCGGTGGCCTCATGGTTCGAGACGCGCTCCACGCTCCTCACCATGAGGATTCAGCCACCTCAACGCCCCCGCGCCCGCCGCGGCTCCGGTCGCGAACGATGCCTGCAACAGATAGCCGCCGGTCGGCGCTTCCCAGTCCAGCATTTCGCCGGCAGCGAACACGCCGGGCAAACGAGTCAGCATGAAATCGCTGTCGAGCTCTTCGAGAGAGATGCCGCCCGCGGTCGAGATCGCGCGGGTGATCGGTGCGGTGCCGATGAGCCGGATCGGCATGGCGTTGATCAATTCGGCAAGTTCTTCCGGGGACAGCGTGGATGGCGACTTGCCCGAAGCCATCGCCGCTTCCTGCAACAAGCCAATCGCAACCGGGGAAAGATTGGCTACCTTGCGCAGAAAATTGGAGAGGGATTGCTTGCCTCGCGGTGCAGACAATCGCCTGGTCAATTCGTTCGTCGCAAGATCGGGCCGCAGGACGACTTGAACGACCGCTTCGCCCGATGCCGCGATCCCCTCGCGCAATTCGGCCGAAAGCGCGTAGATCACGCCGCCCTCAATACCATGCCGGGTGATGATGGCCTCGCCGCGAACGGCCCGCGCGCCGACTTTGAACTCGGCGCCCTTGAGCGGCTGGCCTTCGAAGCGATCGCGAAAGACATCCGACCATGCGACCGCAAATCCGCAATTCGCCGGCCGCAGCGGCGAGATCGCAACGCCCCTGGCCGTCAGCATGTCGACCCAACTTCCGTCGGAGCCAAGCCGCGGCCAGCTCGCGCCGCCGAGCGCCAGCACGGTTGCTCGGGCATCGATCGCTCGCGCGCCATCGGACGATTGAAACAGCAATCGCCCCTGTTCGTCCCAGCCGGTCCAGCGATGCCGAAACGCAAACCGCACGCCTTGCGAATCCAGGCGCCGCAGCCATGCGCGCAGCAAGGGCGAGGCTTTGAAACTTTCCGGAAACACGCGCCCGCTGGAGCCGACAAAAGTCTTTTGCCCCAACACCTCGCTCCATTCGCGCAGGCGATCCGGCGGAAAGGCTGTCAGGGCGGCCTCCAGCCGCGGCGCCGCCTCACGGTAGCGCGCTAGAAAGGCAGGCAACGGCTCACTATGCGTGAGATTGAGGCCGCCGCGCCCGGCCATCAGGAATTTGCGGCCTGCCGACGGCATGGCGTCGTAGACGGTGACGCCGGCGCCGCCCTGCGCCAGCACTTCGGCCGCCATCAACCCGGCCGGGCCGGCACCAATGACGACGGCGTGGTTTGGTTCTGAAGACATGGCGCGAGTTAAGGGCGATCAGCGACCACAAACAAGATCGTCATTCCGGGATGCGCCGAGAGGCGCAGGCCCGGAATCCATACTCCCGATGGTGGTTATGGATTCCGGGCTCGCGACTTTGTCGCGCCCCGGAATGACAGCTACAATTTCACCCCGGCCCGCTTGGCGGCCTGCTCGACATATTTCTGGGTCTGCTGGAACGCACCCTCCAGCGCCTTGGCCCTGGACATGTCGCTGATTTCGGCAAAATGCGCGGCGACGGCGTCCGGCGTCCATTCGGATTGCGGCAGGTTGATGCCTTCGCTCTCGAGAATGCGGATCACCGCGAACGAGCCGGCGCCGGCGCCCATGATGGTGCGGGTCGGCGCATCCTCGCTGAGGAGATATTCCACCGCCGGCGTGATCGCCTCGGGTTTCATCAATGACAGCGCCTGCGGCGACAGCAACTCCTCGGTCATGCGCGTCGCCGCAGTCGGCGAGATCGTGTTGACGCGGAGGTTGTATTTGCGTCCCTCCTCGGCGACTACGTTCATCAGCCCCACCATGCCCGACTTCGCCGCGCCGTAATTGGCCTGACCGAAATTGCCGTATAGACCCGACGACGACGTCGTCAGCACGATGCGGCCATAGTTGCGCTCACGCATGCCGTCCCACACCGCCTTGCAGCAGTAGAAGCTGCCGACAAGATGCACGTCCAGCACCTTGTCGAAATCGGCGGCTTCCATCTTGCCGAACGATTTGTCGCGCAGAATGCCGGCATTGGCACAGAGCAGATCGACGCTGCCCCATTCCTTGGTTGCGCGCGCGACCATCGCCTTGACCTGCTCGAAATTGGAGACGTCGGCGCCGTCGGCCATCGCGGTGCCGCCCGCCTTCCTGATCTCCTCGACTACCGCTTCCGCCGGCGAAAGCGATCCGCCGGTGCCGTCGCGGGCGCCGCCGAAATCGTTGACCACGACCTTCGCGCCGCGGCTCGCCAGTCCCAGCGCGTGCGCGCGCCCGAGGCCATTGCCCGCGCCCGTCACGATGGCGACGCGTCCGTCAAACCTGATTGTCATGCGTGAATTTTCCCCGGATTCTACTTCTTCTCGTCATGCCCGGCCTTGTGCCGGGCATCCACGTCTTCCTTTTCCGCCACGTCAAAAGACGTGGATGGCCGGGACAAGCCCGGCCATGACGACGAAACCTAAGCGAAATAAATCAGTCCAATCCAGTCGGCCACCAGCGCGGGCTTGTCCTCGCCCTCGATCTCGACAGTGACATTGGTGCGGGACTGCAGTTCCTTCGGCTTGCGCAGCTTGGCTTCAACCAGCACGAAACGCCCGCGGACGCGCTTGCCCGCCTTGACCGGCGAAATGAAGCGCAGCTTGTCGAAGCCGTAATTGACGCCCATGGTGGTGCCTTCGATGACCGGCATGACCTCATAGGACATGATGCTCATCAGCGACATCGTGAGAAATCCATGCGCAACGGTCGAGCCGAACGCGGTCTCACGCCTGGCGCGCTCGGGATCGACATGAATGAATTGGTGGTCCTCGATCACGTCGGCGTAGACATTGATCCGGTTCTGATCGACCAGATGCCATGAGGAGACGCCGACTTCCTTGCCGACCATGGCCTGATAGGCTGCAAGCGAAACCGGAGGCTTCTTCCAGACTTCATTCATCCATCAATGCTCCGAACCGGCCGAGCGGATCTTCTGCAACTCCGGGAAATCCTCCTCGCGAAACTCCTGGCCGCGAAGTGCGTCGTCACGGTTGTTGTCATGCTCCAGCCGCCGCAACTGCACGCGACGGATCTTTCCGGAGATCGTCTTCGGCAATTCCGTCACCAGCTCGATCTTGCGGATGCGCTTGAATGGCGCCAGCCGCGTGTGCAGGTGGCGGAAGATCGACAGCGCCGTTTCCGGCGACCGCGCGACGCCGGCGGTCAGGAGCACATAGGCCTTCGGAATCGCCAGCCGGATCGGATCGGGACTCGGCACGACGGCGGCTTCGGCCACCGATTCATGCTCGATCAGGATGCTTTCCAGCTCGAACGGGCTGATGCGGTAATCGGAGGATTTGAAGACGTCGTCGGAGCGGCCGACAAAGGTGAAATAGCCCTCGTCATCGACGAACACGACGTCGCCGCTGCGATAATGATCGCCGTCGGCGCCCGAAAGCTTGCCGTCCTCGCCCTGATAGCCCTGCATCAGCCCGGCGGGCCGATCGGCACCGAGCACCAGCGTCACCTCGCCCTCTTTTGTCACTTGCCCATCGGAATCCATGATCTCGACGCGATAGCCCGGCAACGGCCGGCCCATCGAACCGACCTTGATCTTCTGGCCCGGCGAGTTGCCAGCAAGCGCGGTGGTTTCGGTCTGTCCGTAGCCGTCGCGGATGGTCAGGCCCCAGGCGGCGCGGACCTGGTCGATCACTTCCGGATTAAGCGGCTCGCCGGCACCGCAGACTTCGCGCAGGCTGACCTTGAATTCCGCAAGCCGCTCCTGGATGAACAGCCGCCACACGGTCGGCGGCGCACACAGCGTGGTGACGCCGCAACTGCCGATGGTGGTCAGGAGTTGCTTCGCCTCGAAGCGCGGCTGGTTGACGATGAAGATGGTCGCCCCCGCATTCCAGGGCGCGAAGAAACAGCTCCAGGCGTGCTTGGCCCAGCCCGGCGAGGAAATGTTCAGATGCACGTCGCCCGGCTGCAGCCCGAGCCAGTACATGGTCGACAGCGCGCCGACGGGATAGCTGCGCTGGCTGTGCCGCACCAGCTTCGGCTTTGCCGTGGTGCCCGAGGTGAAATAGAGCAGCATCGGATCGTCGGCCCTGGTCGGACCGTCGGGCGTGAAACTCTCCGAAAACTCGGCCGACCCTTCATACGGCAGCCAGCCCTCGACCTCGCCGCTTGCGCCAACGACGACATTCACGAGCTCGTCGGCGCGCAGCTTGGCGAATTTGCCGACCTGGTCCTGGGTCGCGACCACCGCCCGCGCGCGGCCGCGGTCCAGCCGGTCCTGCAATTCGTCGGCCGTGAGCAGCGTGGTGGCGGGGATCACGACCACGCCGAGCTTGATCGCCGCCAGCATGGTCTCCCACAGCGGCACGACATTGCCGAGCAGGAGCAGCAGATGATCGCCGCGCTTCAAGCCCTGCGCGCGCAGGAAATTGGCGACCTGGTTGGAGCGGCGCGACAGCGTGGCGAAGGAAGGCTTGGTGTGCCGGTCCTGGCCCGCATCGACAATCCAGAGCGCAGCGCGGTCCCTGCTCTCGGGATCGCTCGCCAGTTCCGCGTCGAACCAGTCGAGCGCCCAGTTGAACGGCACCGGATCAGGCCAGCGGAACCCTTTGACCGCGGCGTCGTAGTCCATGCGGTGTTTCAGCAGAAAGGCACGCGCTTCCTGAAATGTCGGCATCCCCAGGTTGTCCCCTCTACGCAGGGGAGCGTCGTCCAACTGCAGACGACCGTTACTTCCCGGCCAGCCCCCTAACGTGCTGGATAATTCCGGAAAAGTCCACGCCGCCATGGCCGGCCGAGTCAAACGCCTGGTAAATCTCCTGCGCGTGCTTGCCGAGCGGGGTCGCGGTCCCCGAAGCCTTGGCGGCGTCCTGCGCCAGCGTGAGGTCCTTCATCATCAGCGCGGTGGCAAAACCCGGCTTGTAGCCGTTATTGGCGGGCGAGGCTGGAACCGGCCCCGGCACCGGGCAATAGGTCGTCAGCGACCAGCACTGCCCCGAGGAGGTCGAGGCGACGTCGAACAGCGCCTGATGCGACAGCCCGAGCTTTTCCGCGAGCACAAAGGCTTCGCCGACGGCAATCATGGAAATGCCGAGGATCATGTTGTTGCAGATCTTTGCCGCCTGCCCGGCGCCGCCGCCGCCGCAATGCACGATCTTCTTGCCCATCTTCTCCAGCACCGGCTTGGCCGCCGCGAACGCCTTGTCTTCGCCGCCGCACATGAAGGTCAGCGTCGCTCCCTTGGCGCCGCCGGTACCGCCGGACACCGGCGCATCAACAGAGGCGGCGCCGTGCTTGGCAGCCAGCGCATGGGCCTGCTTTGCGCTCTCGACATCGATGGTCGAGCAATCGATGATCAGCGCGCCCTTGGTCATGGCGGGAACGACGTCGTTCCAGACCGAGAGCACATGCTTGCCGGCCGGCAGCATCGTGATCACGACCTCGGCGCCCTTCACCGATGCGGCCGCGCTGTCGGCAACCGTGGCGCCGTCCACCCTGGCCTGATTGCGCGAAGCCTCGACCAGGTCGAAGGCCACCACCTTGTGGCCGGCCTTGACCAGATTGGCCGCCATCGGGCCACCCATATTGCCGAGGCCGATGAATGCGATCGTTGCCATGTCCGTTTCCTCCGCTAGGGCGTTCTACTTGAAGTCAGGGATTTTCAGTTCGTCGGCGCCGATTTCGGCAAAGTAAAGCGCAACCATCTCCGGCGTCACGTCCTCAATTCGCGGCGGCGACCATTTGGGATTGCGGTCCTTGTCGATGACGGCGGCGCGCACGCCTTCACGGAAATCGTCGCTGCGGAACACTTCCAGCGCCGCGCGATATTCCCGCACCAGGCATTCTTCCAGCGAGGCTGTCTTGCGCGCCAGCCGCAGCAATTTCAGCGTCACCACCATGCCGCGCGGCGATTTTTCGCCGAGCGTTTTCAGCGTGGCTTGGGCAAGCTCCGATCCATCGGCCCGCAGCGCGGCGACGATGTCCTGCATCCGCTCATGCGCGAACCAAGTGTCGATCTTGGCCTGCATCGCGGCAACGGGGCCCGACGTCTCACCGGTGGCGAAGCCGCCGATCAACTTGTCGATCTCGGTCGAGGTCGTAGCCGGGCCAACCTTGGTCAGCGCCTCGCGCAACGCAGGCAGCTTTGCACTCGGCACCACGGCATCGGCGAACCTGGCGTAGATCGCATCGGGTCCGTTCATGGTCGTGCCGGTGAGGCCAAAATAGGTGCCGATTTCGCCGGGCGAACGTGACAACAGATAGGTACCGCCGACGTCGGGGAAGAAGCCGAGGCCGACCTCCGGCATCGCGAGCTTGGTCTTTTCCGTCACGACGCGATGACGGCCATGCGCCGACAGCCCGACGCCGCCGCCCATCACCAGCCCGTCCATGAATGCGACATAGGGCTTCGGAAATTTCCCGATCCGCGCGTTCATGATGTATTCCTGGCGCCAGAAGCGCGCGCCCAAATCGCCGCCGGCGCACGAGCTCTCATAGAGCCCGCGGATATCGCCGCCCGCGCAGAGGCCGCGCTCGCCGGCGCCTTCCAGCACCACCACCGCAACCGCCGGGTCGGCCTCGAACTGATCGAGCCCCCGGTCGATACCTTCGGACATCTCCAGGGTCATCGCATTGATCGCCTTGGGCCGGTTGAGCCGGATGATGCCCGCAGCACCTTCCCGCCGCACGATCAAGTCGGGCTCGGCAACCACGCTCGCATCCGTCATCGCACGCCCTCGATCATCTTGCGCGCCACGATCAGCCGCATGATCTCGTTGGTACCCTCGAGGATCTGGTGCACGCGCAAATCGCGCACGATCTTCTCGATGCCGTATTCGCTGAGGTAACCGTAGCCGCCATGGAGTTGCAGCGCCTGGTTGGCGACCTCGAAGCCGACATCGGTGCCGAAGCGTTTCGCCATGGCGCAAAGCATGCTGGCGTCGGCATCCTTGCGGTCGAGCGCGGCGGCCGCGCGCCAGAGAAAGGTGCGCGCCGCCTCGAGCTCGGTCGCCATGTCGGCAATGCGGAATTGCAGCGCCTGGAACTCGTCGAGGCGCTTACCGAACGCCTTGCGCTCCTTCATGTAGGCGAGCGCCTTGTCGAGCGCGCTCTGCGCGCCGCCGAGCGAACAGGCCGCGATGTTGAGCCGCCCGCCGTCGAGGCCCGCCATCGCGATCTTGAAGCCGATGCCCTCGTCTCCGAGCCGGTTCTCGACCGGCACGCGGGCATTCTCGAAGATCACCGCGCGCGTCGGCTGCGCGTTCCAACCCATCTTGCGTTCATTGGCCCCGAGCGACAGGCCGGGCGTGTCGCTTTCAACCACCAGTGTCGAGACGCCGCCAGGCCCGTCGCCGCCGGTCCGAACCATCACGACATAGAGGTCGCCGCCGCCCGCGCCGGAGATGAACTGCTTCTGGCCGTTGAGCACGTAGTGGTCGCCGTCGCGCACCGCGCGGGTGCGCAGCGCCGCCGCATCCGAGCCGGAGTTCGGTTCGGTCAGGCAATAGCTCGCGATCAGCTCCATGGTGCAGAGCTTTGGCAGCCATTTGCGGCGCTGGGTGTCGTTGCCGAAGGCATCGATCATCCAGGACGCCATGTTGTGGATGGAGATGAAGGCCGACACGGTCGGACAGCCCGTCGCCAGCGCCTCGAAGATCAGGGCCGCGTCGAACCGCGTCAGCGCCGAGCCGCCGACATCGTCGCGGATATAGATCCCGCCGATGCCGAGCTTGGCGGCCTCGCGCATCACGTCGACCGGGAAATGCTTCTCCTCGTCCCAGCGAACCGCATGCGGCGCGATCTTTTCCGCGGCGAAATCCCGCGCCATATCGCGAACCGCAACCTGGTCCTCGTTGAGCGTGAACTGCATGCGTTGTCTGCGGGGTCCTGAGAGAACGTTCGTCATGGCCGGGCTTGTCCCGGCCATCCACGTCTTTCACCGTCCGACGTCGCCAAGTCGTGGATGCCCGGGACAAGCCCGGGCATGACGACATCGGTAAATCGCGATGGGCTTTAGTTCATGGTCGGCATCGCGAAGTCGGCTCCGTCCTTGATACCGGAGGGCCAGCGCGCGGTTACCGTCTTGGTCTTGGTATAGAAGCGGATCGAATCCGGTCCGTATTGATTGAGATCGCCGAAGCCCGAACGCTTCCAGCCGCCGAAGGTGTAGTAAGCGACCGGCACCGGGATGGGTACGTTGATGCCGACCATGCCGACATTGACCTGGTTGGCAAAATCGCGCGCAGCGTCGCCGTCCCGGGTAAAGATCGCAACGCCGTTGCCATATTCGTGCTCCGACGGCAGGGCCAGCGCTTCCTTGTAATCGTGTGCGCGAACCACCGACAGCACCGGCCCGAAGATCTCTTCCTTGTAGATCCGCATGTCCTTGGTGACGTTGTCGAACAGGCAGCCGCCCATGTAGAAGCCGTTTTCATAGCCCTGCATCTTGAAGCCGCGGCCGTCGACGGCCAGCGTTGCGCCTTCCTTGACCCCGATATCGACGTAGTTCTTGACCCGCTGTAACGCCTCACGGGTCACAAGAGGTCCGAAATCGGCGCTCGCATCGAGCGACGGCCCGATCTTGAGGTTCTCGACGCGCGGGATGAGCTTTTCCATCAGCCGGTCGGCGGTCGTCTTGCCGACGGGAACCGCAACCGAGACGGCCATGCAGCGCTCGCCCGCAGCCCCATATCCGGAGCCAACCAGCGCATCAACCGTCTGGTCCATGTCGGCGTCGGGCATGATGATCAGATGATTCTTGGCGCCGCCGAAGCACTGCACGCGCTTGCCGTTCGCGGCCGCCCGTTCGTAGATATATTGCGCGATCGAAGAGGAGCCGACAAAGCCAACGGCGGAGATGTCGTGGTCGTCGAGAATAGCGTCCACCGCTTCCTTGTCGCCGTTGACGACATTGAGGATACCCGGCGGCAACCCGGCCTCCAGCATCAATTCGGCAAGCCTCATCGGCACGCCGGGATCACGCTCGGACGGCTTCAGGATGAAGGCATTGCCGCACGCGATCGCGGGCGCGAATTTCCACATCGGAATCATCGCCGGGAAGTTGAACGGCGTGATGCCGGCAACGACGCCGAGCGGCTGCCGCATCGAATAGATGTCGATGCCCGGGCCAGCCCCTTCCGTGAACTCGCCCTTCATGAGCTGCGGAATACCGAGGGCGAATTCGACGACTTCGACACCACGCAGAATGTCGCCCTTGGCATCGGGAAAGGTCTTACCATGCTCACGGGCCAGCAATTCAGCCAAGGCGTCGTTGTCGCGCGCGACCAATTCGAGGAACTTCATCAAAATGCGAACCCGCCGCTGCGGGTTGGTCGCCGCCCATGCGGGTTGTGCCGCCTTTGCATTTTCAACGGCGGCGCGAACTTCGGCCTTGGAGGCCAGCGCCACCTTGGCCTGGACGTCGCCGGTCATCGGCTGGAAGACGTCGGCCGTGCGGCCGGAGCTACCCTTGACTTCCTTGCCGCCGATGAAATGTCCGATTGAGCGCATGAAAAATCTCCTTCTTCCGGCCGGCCCCGACCAGATCACGTCCGGCTCTTTTTGACCTGCATTTCTTGGGATACAAGTCCGATATATTGCACCATAGATGTGCGGAAATGCTGGATCAAGGCGGCGCGATCGATTGGGACGACTTCCGCTTCGTGCTCGCCATCGTGCGCGGCGGGTCGGTTTCCGCTGCCGCAAAACAGCTCGGCTGCGATCATGCCACAGTGATCCGGCGTGTCGACCGTCTGGAGCATCATCTTTCGGCGAAGCTGTTTGACCGGCGCAAAAGCGGCTATCTCCTGACCGAGGCCGGCCAGCGCGTCGCCGACAGTGCGGAGGCGATGGAGTCCACCATCGTCGCGAACCAGGAGGCCGTCGGCGGCTCACGGGCGCATCTGACCGGCACGGTGCGAATCGGCGCGCCCGACGGGTTCGGCAGCCACTTCCTCGCATCGCGGCTGGTCGCTTTCGCGGAGCGGTACCCCGATCTCGATCTGCAGCTTGTCGCCACGGCGCGGCTGTTCAGCCTCTCCAAGCGCGAGGCCGATATCGCAATCAGCCTCACGATGCCGAAGGAAGGCCGGATCGTCGGACGGAAGCTTCTCGACTACAGCCTCGGGCTCTATGCGACGGCGGCCTATCTTGAGCGCGCGCCCGGCATCGCCAATCGCCACGACCTCCAGGACCACCGCTTTGTCGGCTATATTGAGGAGCTGTTGTTCACGCCGGAGCTCGACTACCTGCCGCAGGTGTCGCCGAAAATCTCCGCGAAGTTCCGCAGCGCCAATCTGATCGCGCAGCTCAATGCGACGCTCTCCGGCTTCGGAGTCGCGGTGCTGCCGCACTTCATGGCGACCGCGCATCCCGAACTCATTGCCGTCTTGCCGAATGAGGTTTCGATCTCCCGCACCTTCTGGCTGTTGATGCACGCCGACAGCAAGGATCTGGCGCGGATCCGCGCCGTCGCCGACTACATCTACGAGACCGTGGAGCGCGAACGGGCGCTATTTAACGGCTCCTGACGCAAGGGCCGCTCCGGCGCGCGGGCGCCGCAACTTTGGTTCAGATCGTTACAAAGACTGAACCGGATTCGATGGTGGTTTGATACTTTCGGAGCCTGGTCGGGCTGTCCTGATAGAGTTCGACGCCGGTCTTGATGTCGTATTCATAGCCGTGCCAGGGGCAGATCAGCACCTCGCCGTCGCGGACGAAATCGAGACTGCCGACCTGTGACGGCGGCCATGTGCCGCCGACGATGCCCTTGCAGACCGGCGCGCCCTTGTGCGGGCAACGGTTGCGGATGGCATGCACCTCGCCATTGGCGAGGCGCACGATCCCGATCTCGACATCTCCGACCTTGACGAGCCGGCATTTGCCGACCGGAAAGTCGGCGACTTGTCCGACATTGACGCCATTTTTCGACATGCCAAGAATCCGTCCAAAAATCCGTTTCCACCAGAGCTGCGAACGCGCGAGCTCAATTCAGGCGCAGCGTCTGCAGCGCGTTCTCGAAAAACACCTTCTTGCGGTCCGCCGGAGACAGCGTCCGCAGCGACAGATCGGGCATGTCGTTATCCCAATGCGGATAGTCGGTGCTGAAGCAGAGATGGTCGGTGCCCATGAGCTGGATCAGCCTGTCCAGGTCCTCGGGATCGTGCGGCTCGTCGAGCGGCTGCGTCGTGAATCGGATATGGTCATGGACGTAGTCGACCGGCGATCGCTTGACCCACGGCGTTTCATGCCGAAGCTGGCGCCAGGTCCGGTCCATCCGCCATACCAGCGGCAACATCCAGGTGAAGCCGAACTCCGCGAACAGGACCTTGAGCTTGGGAAATTTCTCGAATGTGCCGCTGATCACCAGGCTGTTGACGTTGGATTCGGCGCCCTGACAGAGCGTGACATAGCGCTCGATATAGGAATCCGGGATGCCGCCGGCCGACATCGGCGTTCCCTGATAGATGCTGTCGGTGCCAGTCGGGTGCACAACGATCGGCAGGTCATGCTCCTGGGCGGCGGCGTAGATCGGCCACCAGTAGCGATTGCCCATCAGCACATTGATCGGCGCGACCGATATCGCCGCGATTTGCGGATGGCGGCCGACCCGCCGAATCTCGTCCGCGGCGGCAGCCGGATCGAGCGACGGCACCGCCATGGCGTAGCGAAACCGCCGATCGATCGACAGCCATTCGTTGAGAAAATAGTCGTTGAAGCTCGAGGCGAGCACGATGCTTTCGTCGACCGTGGCAAGCGCCGAGCAGAATGCGCCGCTTTGTAGGCAATTGAGCAGAACGGCCTCGATATTGTTCGGTCCGATATGTTCGGCAATGATCTGGTGCGGATCGCTGCCGCCGACCTCGCCTTGCGCATTGCGGGTGTCTTCGCGGATCGCAGAGCCGTTCGGGTGCTGATACTTCGTCGTCAGCGCGATGCTGGCCATCGTCGTATTCTTGCGGGCGAAGCGCCGGCTCCAGGCCTCGGGCATATAGGGATAGATGCTGGCGACGCCGCCCCGCACGGTCGGATGCACATCGCAATCGATGATCCTGAGCGCGGCTTTCGCCGGCCTCTTTTCGGTCAACTCAGCTTGGGTATCCATCGATTGCTCCGGATCGGAATGGCGTGCGGGCTCGTCATGGTTCAACACTTTCCTTCGCAAGAGCCATAGCCAATTCTACCCAGGGGGTGTGCAGGCCCGGGCCCAGTTCCGCCGGCGGCCGGTACCGCCCCCTGCCCCCATCCGGGCATCCTTGATCATTTCCGGTCCCAAGCCATAATCCAGTTCCATGGCGGGGCGCCGCTGCGACCCCGCTCAACGCGTGGGGATGGAGCGCCGGCCGAACGTGCAGGATTTCGAGTGGAATGACGTCCGATTCTTTCTTGCCGTGGCCAGGGAGGGAACGTTGACGGGTGCGGCGCAGCGCCTGCGAATCGACCATACGACCGTCGGGCGCCGTCTGAGGATCCTCGAGGAGACGCTCCGCGCCAAGCTGTTCGACCGCAGCACCACCGGCTGTACCCTGACGCCGCAGGGCGAGAAGTTTCTCGAAGCGGCGGAGGCGATGGAAAGCACCGCCATCTCCGCCCAATCCCTGATCGAGCAGGCCGACCTCTCGATGTCGGGGACGGTCCGGATCGGCGCGACCGACGGATTCGGAACCTTCTTCCTCGCCCCTCGTCTCGGCAGGCTGCGCAGCGAGCACCCGCTTCTCGAGGTCCACCTTCTGGCGATGCCCCGCGTCTACAGCCTCTCGAAGCGCGAAGCCGACATCGCCGTCGGGCTGGCGCAGCCAAGTGAAGGACGGCTGTATTCCCGCAAGCTGACCGACTATCAACTCGGCGTCTACGGCTCGAAGGATTATCTGGCGCAGCATGCGCCGATCACCGCCGTCAGCGATCTGACCGCGCATGCCTTCGTCAGCTATGTCGACGACGTGATGTATGCGAAAGAGCTGAACTACATTCCGCGGATCGATCCGGCGATCCGCCCGTATCTCAAGATTTCCAATCCCATCGCGCAGCTCAAGACCACGGCCAGCGGCTATGGATTATGCGTGCTTCCCTGCTTCATCGCCGATTTCGAACCGAACCTGGCGCGCGTCCTCGCCGACGAAATCACGTTGACGAACTCGTTCTGGCTCATCGTGCATTCCGATCAGCGCCGCCTGGCGCGGGTCCGGACGGCCGCGGATTTCATCCGCGAAGAGGTCGATCTTGCACGGAACATCTTTCTGCCGCGGCATCCCTCGTCCTGAACGGACGCAGCAATCCGGTGCGGATCGTTACGAATTTTCCCTCGACACCGTCCGCAGCGCCGTGACTGCGGGATCTGGCATCAGATTTCCGGATCCCGGGAGAGTGCCGACGGCCTCGAGCGGACGGCGTGTGGTCTCGATGCCGAGGCTGAAGACCACGACGCAGACCAGCAACATCAGCAGGACCACCAGCGACAACACGCCCGACATTCCGTACCACTCAAACGCCGTGATGACGATGTAAGGCGTCACGATCGTCGTCAATCTGCCTGCGGTGTTGCAAACCCCGGTGCCGCGCATGCGCAAGTCGGTCGGAAACAGTTCCGGGACGTAAAGCGCCCAGCCGATGGCGATCAAGAGATAGATCGATGAGACCAGCGCGAACCCGACGATCACGAACAGCACGGGATCGTGGGCATAGGGATAGATCACGCTCAGGACGACACAGGCCAGGCTGGTCCCGATCAGGCTGGCGCGCCGGCCGACGCGATCCGCGATGGCATAGCCCAACAACGCGCCGGCGGGTCCGCCGAGCGACATCAGGGTCGTGAAGCCGAGCGAGGAAGCGACGCTGTAACCCTGTTTCACGAAGAAAGTCGGCAACCACACGATCAGGCCATATATGCCGATGCTGATGGCGATGCAGATGACGCAGCCGACGATCGTGCTTGCCAGCAGTGGTCGCCGGAATACGGCGCTGATCGACCGAACCTGCGTGGTCACCGGCGCCGGTGTCGCAATCGGCGGAAGCGGTCCCTTGCCGGCGGAGACTTCAGCCTCGATGGCCTGAAGGGACTGTTCGGCCTCTTCGAAGCGGCCTTGCGCCTCCAGCCAGCGTGGCGATTCCGGCATCCGCTTGCGCAGATACCACACGATCAGCGCGCCGACACCCGCGATCGCGAACATCGCCCGCCAGGTAAGCCAGGGGATGATGAAATAGCCGATCAGGGACGAGATGAAGAGCGCCGAGTTGGTGACGATGGCGAGGCCCGCCAGCCAGCGCCCTCGCCTGTTGGGCGGGATGAACTCGGCCATGGTGACATATCCCACCACGATTTCGGCGCCGAGCCCGATGCCCATGAACAGGCGGGCGACAATCAGCCAAGTCATCGAGGGGGCAAGCGCGCCCGCAAGCGATGCCGCGCCGAACAGGAGCAGGTTGAACTGATAGGAGAAGCGGCGCCCGAAGCGGTCGCCAAGCACGCCGGCGAGCCAGGTTCCGATCACCATGCCGACGAACGTGGCGGAGATAAAGTGAGCATTGAGCTCGAGATTCGACCACCCCTCCTTGACCAGCACGCCCAGAACGCTGCCGGCCAGATAGATTTCAAAGCCGTCCAGAAACATGCCAGAGCCGATCAGCCCCAGCATCCGCCAATGAAACCGCCCGATCGGCAGACGATCGAGCCGAGGTCCTGCCTGGGTCGTCGCTTGCGCATAAGTGGTCATGCCATCTCCTCCACGATTCCGGGCGCTCCGCCAGCGCGTGACGAGACTTCGGACGCCGCAAATTTCAGCGGTGTTTGGCGCTGCAACAACGACGGCGGCAGCGCGTCTTTCTGCACTGGCGGCAAGGCGTTCCCTCCTCCGCGGCACACATTGTTCTCCTGTTGGGCGGAGAATTTTGCTTATCGGCCGCACAAGCGGCTTGAGCTTGGCACCTCCGTCAAAATCTTGGCTATATGCAAATTTGCGCAACAGGTGGGCACGAGTCCGCCGGCCTCGAGGCGTTGCGCAGCGCGCGACGGGATCGACGGAACGGGTCTGGCGGCGAATGTCGATGGTGGGTTGCAGCGCGGCATGTGCCGGCAGCCCGCCGGCCCCGGCAGTGACGGCGAACAGGAGCTGGCGCGGATCCTGTCAGTGACGCGCCGAGCTCACCGCCTTCTTGGCGGACTTTCTCGCGGGCGCGGCGCGGCCGAGAGCCGCCTCGCGGCCTGCGGCAAGGACATCATCCGAAAATTCGCCATTGCCGACGATGCGGGAAAGCACCAGCGTGCCCATCATGGTCGCAAGCGTTGCAGTGGCGCGCTTGCGCGCGGACTTGCGCGGGAGACCAGGAATCTGATCGGCGATCATGTCGATCATCTGATCGAGCTTGGCCGCAAAAGCCTTGCGGGCCTTCGGCCCTTCGCGGGCGATTTCGGCCCCCAGTGTCGGAACCGCGCAGCCATGGCCGGGATCATCGCGGTGCACCGTGGTGAGATAGGTATCGACGATCATCGCCAACCGCTTCTCCGGCGAGGTGTTCTCGGCCGCCTTGCGCCAATGCTCCATGGAGCGATCCATCGCATAGGCGAAGGCTTCGATCACCAGCGCCTCCCGGGAATCGAAATGGGCGTAGAAGCCGCCATGGGTCAGGCCCGCCTCTTTCATCAGGTCGGCGACGCCGATGCCATGGGCACCTTTCTCGCGCAGCCGCACCGAAGCCTTCCGCACGATCCGCGCGTGGGTTTCCTGCTTGTGCTCCTTGGAATAACGCATAGGTCGTCCTATGAAATGTTTGCAGTCATATAATAGCAATTTCCGGCGGCGGATGCTGCCTATAATTTCTTAACTCCTCGTCATCCTGGGGGCATTTTTGCCCGGCTTGACAAGCCGCACGTTCCCCGGGGAAGTAGCATCTTGCACCCGCCATTTGCGAGAACGCCCATGGACATGCTGAACCATCATTGCGGCGTCGACCGCGACTCCCGAGGCGTGGTGCGGCTTTCGATCTGCAACGCCGGTTCGCTCAATATCCTGGGCTCCGCCGTGATCAACAATGTCCGCGAGGGGCTGGAACAGCTTGCCGCGGACCGGACCATCCGCGTGGTAGTGCTGGCGGGCCAAAGCGAGAAGAGCATGATCGGCGGCGCCGACATCAAGGAGATGGCGACGCTCGATCAGAAATCGGCCGAGGCCTTCATCTCTCGCCTGCGCGATCTCTGCGAAGCCGTGCGCGGCTTTCCGGCGCCGGTGATCGCCAGGATGCCCGGCTGGTGCCTCGGCGGCGGGCTCGAGGTCGCCGCAGCCTGCGACTTCCGGGTCGCCGCGCACGATGCCAAGTTCGGCATGCCGGAGGTGCGCGTCGGCATCCCCTCGGTCATCCATGCCGCGCTGCTGCCGCGGCTGATCGGCTGGGGCCGCGCGCGATGGCTGGTCATGACGGCGGAAAATATCGACGCGCCGACTGCCCTTGCCTGGGGCCTGGTTGACGCGGTCGCGCCGCAAGGCGGCCTTGATGAAGCGGTCGAGCACGTCGTCAGGGCGCTGCTGGAATGCGGCCCGGAGGCGCTGCGCTCGCAGAAGGCGCTGCTCCGGCAATGGGAAGAACTGCCGCTGACGGAATCCGTCAATCTCAGCGTCGGCGTGTTCGGACAATCATTCCTGACGGACGAACCGAAGCGGCTGATGCAGGGCTTCATCAATCGGAAGCGGTGAGGCCCGCTCGCGGCCATCGACCGTCTCCTCATGCGATCACGACATTTTGTCATGGCGGCCGCCGTTGCATTTTCTGCAGCGCATCATATGATGACTAACATGCAAAACTGACTTGATATTCCCTGGGAGTTCCGCCATGGCCGACGCCTCCGATCCCGTCGTCATCCTCTCCGCCGCCCGCACCCCGCTCGGCCGTTTCATGGGCGAACTCTCTCCCTTGAGCGCCCACAAGCTAGGCTCCCACGTGATCGGCGCCGCGCTCGAACGCGCCAAGCTTGCGCCTGAGAAGATCGACGAAGTCTTCATGGGCAATGTGCTGCCGGCCGGACAGGGCCAGGCGCCGGCCCGTCAGGCCGCGCGCGGCGCCGGCCTGCCCGACGCAACCGGCGCCACCACGGTCAACAAGGTCTGTGGTTCGGGCATGAAGGCGACGATGCTGGCGCACGACATCATCAACGCGGGCTCGGCCAATATCGTGCTTTCCGGCGGCATGGAGAGCATGACCAATGCCCCCTATCTGCTGCAAAAGGCGCGCGCCGGCTATCGCGCCGGCCACGACCGCATCATCGACCACATGATGATGGATGGTCTGGAGGACGCCTATGAGACCGGACGCTCGATGGGCGATTTCGGCGAGGCGACCGCAGAGGCCTATCAATTCACCCGCGCCGACCAGGACGCCTATGCCATGGAAACGCTGACGCGCGCGCGGAAGGCGGTCGAGGGTGGCGCTTTCAAGGCCGAGATCGCGCCGATCACGCTCAAGGAAAAAGCCGGTCCCCGGATCATCGCCAATGACGAGCATCCGCTGAAAGTCGACCCCGCGAAAATTCCCTCGCTGAAACCGGCGTTCCGCGCCAACGGCACCATCACGCCGGCCGCGTCTTCGGCCAATGCCGATGGTGCCGCCGCGCTCATTCTCGCCAAGCGCTCGCTCGTCGATCGCGAGGGCCTGCCGGTTCTCGCCGAGATCAAGGGACACGCCACCCACAGCCAGGAACCACAATGGTTCACCACTGCGCCGATCCCCGCGATCCGCAAGCTGCTCGACAAGGTCGGCTGGAAGGTCGGCGACGTCGATCTGTTCGAGATCAACGAAGCCTTCGCCGTCGTCGCGATGGCGGCGCAGAAGGATCTCGGTATTCCCCGCGAGCGGCTGAACATCAATGGCGGCGCCTGCGCGCTCGGGCATCCGATCGGCGCCACCGGCGCACGGCTGATCGTCACGCTGCTGCATGCGCTGGAGGCGCAGAACCTCAAGCGCGGCGTGGCGGCGCTCTGCATCGGCGGCGGCGAAGCCACCGCGATCGCCGTCGAGCGTCTGACGCATTAGCGACGCGCCAAGAATCTTAAAACGACGGCGTCTTAAGACGAAGAGTCTTAAAACGAGGGAACTACGCCATTTCAGGCATGGCTTCCTCGCGGCAGATTGCACAGCTCAAGCCAACCCTTCTCAACAAAGTCTTCTGAGGCTCAATGATTTCGAACTGGCTATCGGCCCCGCTCGCGCGCCGGAATATCCACTATGGCTGGGTGATGGTCGGCGTTACCTTCTTTACCGCGCTGATCTCGGCTGGCGCGGTCGGCGCGCCCGGCGTCTTCATCGTGCCGCTGCAGAAGGAGTTCGGCTGGTCGACCGCGGAGATTTCGTCCGCACTGTCGGTCCGCTTCGTCCTGTTCGGGCTGATGGCGCCATTCGCGGCCGCCCTGCTCAATCGCTACGGCCTGCGCAATATGACGTTCACGGCGCAGCTCATCGTGGTTTCCGCGCTGGTGACATCGCTTGGCATGACCAAGGTCTGGCAATTGATGCTGCTGTGGGGCGTCGTGATCGGGATCGGCACCGGCATGACCGCGCTTGTCCTGGGCGCAACGGTTGCGGCACGGTGGTTTGTGGCGCGTCGTGGCCTGGTCATCGGCATCATGACCGCGAGCGTCGCAACCGGACAGTTGATCTTCCTTCCGCTGCTAGCAGGCCTCACCGAGCATTTCGGTTGGCGCGTAGCGCTTGGGTTGATGTGCATCATGCTTTGCATCTCGGCCTTTGCGGTGCTGATGTTGGTCCGCGACCGGCCGAGCGATATCGGCTTGCGTCCCTTCGGTGACGACGGAAGCCAACCGCTAGCCGCCGCTCCGGTAAACCACGCTCCAATTGTCGCCGCCGCGCTCGGCACCTTGCGCGACGTGTCGAAGTCTCCGGTATTCTGGGCGTTATTCCTGACCTTTGCGATCTGCGGAGCGAGCACCGCCGGATTGGTCCAGGTGCATCTGATCCCGATGTGCATGGATTTCGGCATCCCGCAGGTGCAGGCTGCGAGCCTCCTGGCCGCGATGGGCGTGTTCGATTTCTTTGGCACGATCATTTCAGGCTGGCTGTCAGACCGCTATGACAATCGCTGGCTGCTGTTCTGGTATTACGGGCTGCGCGGGCTGTCGCTGGTGTACCTGCCGTTCAGCAACTTCTCGTTCTACGGACTGTCGCTGTTTGCGATGTTCTATGGGCTCGACTGGATTGCGACCGTGCCGCCGACGGTGCGGCTGACCGCACAACGCTTCGGCGCCGAGCGTACCAATCTCGTGTTCGGCTGGATCTTTGCCGGCCACCAGATCGGCGCGGGCCTCGCCGCTTTCGGCGCCGGCCTGTCGCGGACCATGCTTGCGAGCTATCTGCCGGCCTTCTTCGCCGCCGGCGCGCTCTGCCTCGTTGCCGCGCTGACGGCGCTCGCCATCTCGAAGGCTCCGAAGCCCGTGACGGCGGCTGCCTGAGGCAATTCTAGTAGGTAACCGTGGTACGGACGCCGAGCATGACGGCGTCCCTGATCCGATGGGTCTGCGTCGGATCGTTGGGATCAACTGCGCCGCCGCCGGGATGGGCGATGTACTCGAACACCGGCTGAAACAGGACGTTCGGCGTGATCTGGGCCCCATAGGTGATCTCCAGGATCGCTTCATAGTCGCGGATCGGATAGGGCGTACCGGTGGAGCGCTGAATGTCCTGGTCCAATGCGCGCGCGCTGTCGGAGATTCTCGCGTAGGTCGCGGCCACGCCGAACCTGTCGTTGGGCCGCGCCGCGCTGAAACCCGTGAACAGGAATCCGCCGTCGATATAGGTGCTGATCAGATTGCGGTCAGACGGACTCGCGGAAGCGCGGAAGAAGAACGCGACGCCCTTGTCCGGGTCGAACGCGGATCGCTGCAGCATCTGTTCGTAGACCATGAACACGCCGTTGTTTCGCCGCAGCCAGAGCGGCTCACCTGAGCTGTTCGGATCGGCGAGCGACAACCCATCGGCCGAGAAGCGCTGATCGGGGAACGACAGCATGTGATACCAGGCGCCACCCGTGATCGTCGCAGGAAGTTTGCTTTCGCCGATCTCGAATTTGTATTTGAGCTGGCCGATCCACCAGGGCGGATCGTTGACGCGAAACAAAGTGCCATGGGCGTTGGCAAGTTGCGGATCGAGCGGCGAATCCGGCGGCGCGGCATCGCCGTCGAACAGCGCAAGGTAGGCCGTGATCCGGTCGGACAGATTGGCCTTGACGCGGATGCCTGGCACGGCCAGCGGCGGCGACGGCCCTCCGGCCAGCAGGTTGATGCCGGTGATGCCTGGCCAGCCCAATGCGGAATTGACGAAGAGATCGTCATAGGAGCTGTCGATGAACTCGACGTCGGAGGCCTGTTGACCGACGCGAATGGCAAGCCTGTCGCCAAACAGCTTCTGCTCGATCCAGAGCTCATAGAGCCGCGTCGAGGGCAGCGATTCGACGCCGCTGACCAGCATCAGATTGCCGATATAGCCGCCCGACAATCCATCGCCGTGTATCTGGAACATGTTGGCGTGGAAGGTCGCGCCGGTCCAGCCGGCAATCTTTTCCAGATCGATGGTGGTGCCGAGGTCGAGGCGGCCGGTGTAGATCTGACCGGCGCGGACGCCGCCAGAGACGCTTGCCAGCCCCTCGCCGATATAGGTGGCGCTGAACTGGATGCCGGCATCCGCCAACGCTTCGCGCGGATCCTTTGCCGCGCCGCTTTTCTGCACGCTTGTTGCGTCCTCGGCGCGAACGCCTGCGATCGACGCAAAGCCAATCAATGCCGCAAGCACAGCGAGGGCGCGAAAGAGCACTGTGCACATGTCACTGTTACCGCGGCCGATCGTCTATTTGACGATGCCCGAACGCCGCATGACCCAATAGGCGAGCGCGGACGCCCCGACCATCAGCGCGGCCGCCCAGAGGAAGCCGCCATCGACGTCGGTGAGCGGCAGCCCCTTGGTGTTCATGCCAAAAATGCCGGTCACCAGCGTCGGCGGCAGCAGCATCGTGGTCACGATCGACAGCGTATGCAGGTGCCGGTTGCTCTCCTCTTCCATCTTGAAGCGCAACTCCTCCTCGAGCAGCCGGCCGCGATCGCGCAATTCGACGATGTCGTGGTCGAGGCCGTCAAGGCGCTGCGCGAGCCGCGCAGCGTGGAGCCGCAAGGCCGGGCTGAGATGCTCGACGTTCCGCTGCTCAAGCCGGTGGAACAGCACACGCAGGCCGGCCAATTGCCGATGCAGGCGCAGACAGGTGCGACGCTGCCGGCCGAGGACGGCACGCATCTCCGGCCTCACCTCGCCCGTGAGCACGCTCTCTTCGATCTCGTCGATCTCGATACCGATGCGATCGGCTATCCGATCCATGGTGTCGGCGACTTCGTCGACGATCTTTTCCAGGAGCCCGGCAACCTGCTTGACGCGATAGCCGCCTTCCAGCACGCGCCGAGCCGCATCGGCCGCGCATAGCGCCTGGTGGCGGCCGCTGATCAAAAGACGCTCGGTCATCGCAAAGCGCAGGAAGCCGGTTTCCTCGGTGGCGGCGTCGAGGTCCCGGATGAGGTCGGAGAATACCCCGTACACGCAGTCGTCGAGAATATGCAGTTGCTGGAAATTGTCGCTGGAGAGGAGCAATTCCCGCGCAAGCGGCGGAATACTCACGCCCGCCAGCCACGATCGCACGCGTGCGTCGGCAAGGTTGAAGTGCAGCCACAGCCGGCCGTCATGTGCGAACTCGATCGGCGCATCGATCGGCAGCGGTTCCGCGCTGCCATCCTGGTGCAGCCGGAAGGCCCAGACCAGACCGGGAATCATCGACATGCCGAGCAATGCGGCGGCCGGCGCGCTGGGCGCCTTTGCGGTATCCGGTTCAGTCAGCATGACCGCTCCGGAGAGCAAGAGAGAACCCTGATATCATTCGCATCCCCGTCAGGCTGCGACTTGGTGTCGCCTAGCCTGCCGGTGGATTCAGCAAGGGCTCATTACAGTTTGATGTCGGGACAAACGACAGCGACACCTGGTCGCAGGCAACGTCACCGATTTTCTTGTCACTGTGACACGATGGCCGCACATCGACGAGAGTGCGGCAGTTCGATGCACGAAGCGCTACGGCCTGATCGTCATATTCTTCGCAAGTCCCGGCGTGCGTAGCGGCTCGGCAAGACGCGCGAATTCACAGAGCAGCGAGCGCGTCTTCCTGGGATCGATGATCTCCTCGACCCAGAATTTTTCTGCTGAACGGAACGGCGAGCGCAGCTTGTTGAGGCGGTCCTCGATCTCCTTCATCTTCGCCGCGGGATCGGAGGCCGCATCGATCTCGGCGCGATAAGCCGCCTCAATGCCGCCTTCGAGCGGTAGCGAGCCCCAATAGGCAGACGGCCAGGCATAGCGGATCGAAAAGCGGTCCGCCGGTTGATGCACCACGCCGGCCACACCGAAGGAGTTGCGCACAATCACGGTGCACCAGGGCACCGTGGTCTGGTTCACCGCCGCCATCGCACGCACGCCGTAGCGGATGGTGGCCGACTTCTCCGCATCCAACCCGATCATGAAGCCCGGGCAGTCCATCAGATAGACGATCGGCAGGTGAAATATCTCGGCGAAGTCGACCCAGCGCACCACCTTCTGACAGGCCTCGGCCGTCCAGGAGCCGCCGTAATGGAAAGGGTCGCTGGCGAGCAGAAGCACCGCACGGCCTTCGAGCCGCGCCAGCCCTGCGATGATCGGCCGGCCGTAATTGGCGTTCACTTCGAAGAACGAGCCCTTGTCGACCACGGCCTCGATGATCGGCCGCATCTTGTAGACCTGACGGCGGCTGCGCGGCACCGCCTTGATCAGCGATTCCTCGCTGCGTTCGGGGTCGTCATTGCAAGGCAGCGTCGGCGGCAGTTCGAACACCGAGGACGGCAGATAGGACAGGAACCGCCTCGCTTTCGCGAACGCCTCCTCTTCGGTATCGACCGCATCGTCGACACCGCCGGCGCGGGTCTGGATGTCGGCGCCGCCAAGCTCCTGCTTGGTGAGATCCTGCCCCAGCCGCTTCACGACTGGCGGCCCCGCGACGAACATCGCCGAGCTCCGCGTCATGATGGAATAGTGGCTCGCCGCCAGTCTTGCCGCGCCAAGCCCTGCGACCGAGCCAAGCCCCAGCCCCACCACGGGCACATGGGCGAGGTTCTCGATCGTGTAGCGGTACGAGCGGTTGCCGCCGATGCCGCCCGGCAGGTTGGCCGCGCCCTTGGTTTCGATGGTCTTGACCGAGCCGCCGCCGCCGGAACCCTCGATGATGCGGATGATCGGCAGGCGGAAGTCGTGCGCCATCTCTTCCGCCATCAGCGGCTTGGCGGAGATCGACGCGTCCGCCGAACCGCCGCGCACGGTGAAATCGTCGCCGACGACCACGACGGTGCGGCCGTCGACCTTGGCGCGGCCGAACACGCAATTCGCCGGCGTCAGCTGTTTCAGCTCGCCCTGCTCGTCATATTCGCCGATGCCGGAGACGGCACCGATTTCATGGAAGGAATTGGCATCGACCATCTTGTCGATGCGTTCTCGCACGGTGAGCCGGCCCTGGTCGCGTTGCCGCTTGACCTTCTCAACGCCGCCCATCTCGCGCGCGAACGCTTCGCGCCGGGCGAGTTCGTCGAGTTCGGGCTTCCAGATCATTCGTCTCCTCCGTCTTGATGATCGCGTTGTTATTGTTGGCCCGCACCGAAAGCGGCTTGCGCTCCAGCCGGTTGTGGAAGAGATCGCCTTCGGCGCCTTCGAGCAGCCCGCCGACGGCAGCTCCCAATTCGATCATCTGCGGAGCCACCTCCTCGTGCAGCCGCTTCTCGTCAAACATCGCCGACAACAGCCCGATCGTGACGACGACGAAGGTCTGGTATTGCGGCGACCACAGCGGCACCGCGACGCCATTGATGTGCGGGCTCCACAGGCCGCAGGCAACGACATAGCCGTGCTCCTTCAGGAAACGGCGGTTGCCCTCGATGCGCGGACGCAGGGTCCTTGCGGCATCCGGCACCTCCCGTTCCATCTCGTTAAGCAGCGCGTCGCCAACCTCCGGTGCCAGCGCCGCGGTATAGGCATGGCCCGCCGCGGTGGTCGCCATCGCGATGCGGCTGCCGGTCACCTCATACAGGCCGAGTGCGTTCGCCGAGCGCGCATATTCGAGATAGACGAGCTGGAAGCGATCGGGGATGACGAAGCCGACAGTGCCCGGCAATTGCTCGGCGACATCCTGCAGGCGGAGCCGGATCAGATTGCGGAGCTGCAGACCCTTCATCATCGCCGTGCTCATGGCGACCGCGCTCGGACCGATGCGGTATTTCTGGTCGCGCGGCAGATAGACGAGCTGGCCCATCCGCGTCAGCGTGTGGGTCAGTCGCGACACTGTCGATCGCGGCAGCCCGCAGCGGCTGGAAATCTCGAGATTGCCGAGCCGCGCCTCGTGGCCCTCGAAGCATCGCAAGACGTCGAACGCCCGCGATACCACCTGAATGACATCGCCTTCGCCTGCCAAATCGCCGGCTAGCATTCCTTGCCGGCTCAGGCGCTCCGAGCGTCTTCCCATGCGCTCCCCGCTTATTTTCCGTTATGCGGAATAAAATTCCACTTGCGGAACAGGCTACCTCAGGCATTCTGCTGCGACAATAAGAAGCCGGTTGGCATGCCACATATTAGAGTGATCACCGAAGTCGCAGGGCGCGTCTGCGCCCTTCCCGTTGCAACTGGTGCCTCCATTGGCGATGACGTCGCTGTCGTCGAAGCCATGAAGATGGAAATCCCGGTCGCGTCACCGGCCGCGGGCAAGCTGAAATCCCTCCTTGTCGCCGTCGACGACGTGGTTGCCGAAGGCCAGGTCGTCGCGATCGTCGAGGTCTGATCGGCGGAGCCTGCTGCTCATTTCGTGAGCTGGTTGCGCGCGCGACCACGGCGCGGCAAAACTCCCCTCCATGAAAACGGTCTTTCCACCCATCCCCGCCGCCTGGGCCAGTTCGAAACCGCCCTTGCTGCGGTTTCTCGACCGATGCCACGCCGATTTCCTGGCCGAGACCGGCGGCGATGTCGCGCGCTACATTCCTGAACTGTCGAAGGCCGATCCCAGTCATTTCGGCATCAGCCTCGCCACCCTCGACGGCCACGTCTACGAGGTCGGCGACACCAAGGTGCCCTTCACCATCCAGTCGATGTCGAAGCCATTCGTGTTCGCGCTGGCGCTGGACAGCCTCGGCGCCTCGCGGGTCGAAAGCGTGATCGGCGTCGAACCTTCCGGCGATCCCTTCAATTCGATCCGGCTGAATGCGGAAAACCATCCCTTCAACCCGATGGTCAATGCCGGCGCGATTGCCTGCTCGGGCCTCGTCCATGAGGCCAAGGGCTCGGCCGCCTTCGAATACATCCGCCTCGAGCTGTCGCGCTTTGCAGGCCGCGATCTCGACGTCGATGAGGCCGTCTATGCTTCCGAAAGCGCGACCGGCGACCGCAACCGGGCGATCGGCTATCTCCTGCGCACCAACGCCGTCATCAAGGACAACGTCACGGCGGTGCTCGACGTCTATTTCCGGCAATGCGCGATCCTGGTGACGGCGCGGGATATCGCGATCATGGCGGCGACGCTCGCCAACCGCGGCATCAATCCCGTGACCGGCGAGCAGGTGACGACGCCTTATGCGATCGCACGCACGCTGTCGGTGATGACGTCGTCGGGCATGTACGACTATGCCGGCGAGTGGATCTACCGCGTCGGCATTCCCGCCAAGAGCGGCGTCGGCGGCGGCATCCTGTCGGCACTGCCGGCGCGGCTCGGGCTCGGCAGCTATTCCCCTCGCCTCGACAAGCACGGCAACAGCGTGCGCGGCATCAAGGTCTGCGAGGCATTGTCGGCGCACTACGACCTGCATATGCTCAACCGCAGCGACGATGCGCGCAATTCGATCATCGCCGACTACACCATCGGCAAGAACCCGTCGCGACGCAGCCGCCGGCCGCATGAGCGCGACATCCTCGCGGCGCACCATCACGACGTCCGCGTGTTCGAGCTGGTCGGCACGCTGTCCTTCTCCAATGTCGACTACGTCTCGCGCAAGCTTGCGACCAGGCCGCGGCCGCAATTCGTCGTCTTCGATCTGCGACGCGTGACGGCGGTGACCCGCGCCGGTGCGCGGCTGATCGCGGAAGAATTCCGCGAGCTTGCGAGTTTTCGTGTCACCGTGATCCTCTCCGGCATCAAGCGCTCCTCGGCGGGCTGGAAGATCGTGCGCGAATGGACCGAGGGCCTGACCAACCTGCGCGATTTCTACCTGCTCGACACCGCGATCGAATGGGCGGAAGACCAGGTGGTCTATCGCTACGGCGGCTCGATCGACTTCCACGACACCACCGAGCTTTCCGAGCAGCCCCTGCTCGCCGGACTCTCGACTGAGGAGCTTGCGGCGCTTGCGGCGCTCGGCACCACGAGGACCTGGCGTCGCGGCGAGAAGATCGTCGGCGCCGGCGGGCCAGCCAACTCGCTGTTCTTCCTTCGAAGCGGCGTCGTCCACGTCACACTGGCGGACGGCGTCCGGCTTGCGACGCTGACCGCCGGCATGGCCTTTGGCGAGATGTCGCTCCTGGAAGACCACCGCTCGGCCGACGTACTTGCGGACGCATCGGCCACCGCGGTGGAAATCGCGCTTCCCGACTTCGAGCGCTTCCGCGACCAACATCCCAAGGCCGGCGAGCGCATCATGCGCAACCTCGCGCAGATCCTTGCCGAACGCCTGATCGTCGCCAACACCAAGGTCAACCTGCTGACGGCGACGTGAGTTCACTTACCGGCCGCCGCCTTGCGCCGCCGGCTCAGCCGACCACTTCCGTGACCGGCTGCATGTCAACCGCAAACGTCTCCAGGAATTTCGAGGTCATGATGTAGAAGCCGACGGAAAGCTGCAGTTCGACCAGTGCGCCCGGCGTCAGTTTCGACTTGATCGCATTGAAAGTCGCGTCCGTCGGCCGCCGCAGCTTCACGATCTCGTCGGTGAAGGCGAGCGCGGCGCGCTGCACTTCGTTGAAGCACGTGGCGGCCTGCCAATTCTCCAGTGCCTCGTTCTGCTCGTCGGTGACGCCGACACCCTTGCCGATGCGCTTGTGCGCGACGACCTCATAGGGCGCCTCGCACAAAATGCCCGTACGCGTGATGGCAAGCTCGCGCACGACCGGATCGAGTTCGCCCCTGTTCCTGATCGCACCGCCGAGCCGGCAATATTGCGAGAGGTAGCTTGGCGAATGCGCCATCATGCGGAAGATGTTGGCGTTGCGGTTCTTGCCGAGGAGTTCGCGGGTGCGATCATTGTGCTTTGCGGGATCGCTGTAGTCGATGCGGGCCATGGGATTCCTCGATTTTCCGCCTGTTGTTGATTTATTTAGCCTAAAGACTATCCGCCTGCCGACATGGCGGAGTCAAATTGCCGCCGCAATGCTGTTCGACGCTGGCACAGTCGACGCCGCCGAGTGGGGACTCATCAAGGCGAATGCTCGACGCGGGGTGTTCCGAGTAAAATTCTGACGATCGTAGCGCGTTTCCGCGCCACGAATAGTCGCGCCCAGGTTTAGGGAGAAAACCGGCATGAAGGAAGCCACCAGGAGGGCAACCTCGGCGGCACTTGCGCATATGCTGGCGGTGACGGCAATGCTCGTCATCGCCAGCGTCCTCTTCTACGCGCGTTGACAACATCATTGCGCGCCAAGCACACGGCCTCACCGTCATTGCGAGGAACAAGGCGACGAAGCTATCCAGAGTCTCGTCCACGGTACTGGATTGCTTCGCGGAGCCTGTCATCGGGCCGCGCTTTCGGCGCGGACCCGTTGACTCGCAATGACGATGGGGCTCATGCGAGCCTCTCGAAGAACGGCACCAGCTGCCCGGCAAAGGCGGCGAACCGCGCCGAGACGCGATCGCCGATCGCGAGATCACCCGCGCCGTGCGCCATCATGCGAAAGCCTTCATCGGCGTCGACCAGCACGATGTTGTAGGGCACGTGGGCGCGGGTTTCCGCTGTCGCGGCACGCATGACAACGGAGGTGGCGTAGACGGTCCCCTTGCCGCTCGCACGCTTCTCGGCGAACTCCGTCGAGCCGCAGACGGCACAGAAGCCGCGGCGGAAATATTGCACCTTCCCGCAGGATGCGCAGGATTGGTAGAGGATCGCTTCCTCGCCGTTGGTCCAGTCGGCCGGCTTTGCCATCAGACGCGCTCCAGGAACATGCTGACATGGGACGACAGCACGCCGCCGTCGCCGTGCAGCAGAACAACCGAGGCGTCGCGCACCTGGCGTTCGCCCGCACGCTCCGTCATCTGCAGATGGGCCTCGACCAGATGCGCCATCGCACCGCCGACACCGCAATGACCGTAGCTCAGGAGCCCGCCATGGGTGTTGAGCGGCATTTCGCCGTGACGTGAGAAATAGCCCGATCGAACGCGAGCGGCGGCCTCGCCGCGCTTGGCGAGGCCGAGATCTTCGAGCAGCATCGCCAGTGTAATGGTAAAACTGTCGTAGACCGCGGCGTAGCGCACGTCCGAAATCGCCACGCCCGAGGCGGCCTTCGCCTTGGCGATGGAAATCTCGGCGCCGAGCTCGCTCAAGGCGGGCGCAGCCGTCACATGCTGATGGGTGTGCGCCTGGGCGCAACCGCGGATCTTCACGCGCGCCGCGTTGGTCGGTTCGCGGCTGACCACGAAGGCCGCGCCACCATCAGAGACCGGACAACAGTCGAGCAGCTTCAATGGCGACGCCACCGGTTTGGAAGCCAGCACGTCGGCGACCGTGATCGGCTTGTGGAACTGCGCGCCGGGATGACTGAGCGCATGCTTACGCATCAGCACGGCGAATTCGGCAAGGTCCGCTTCCGTGACGCCGTATTCGTGCATGTAGCGGGAGGCGACGAGGCCATAATAGGCGGGAATGGTCGGCCCGAGCGGCACCTCGTAATCGGGGTGCCCGACTTGCGCCAGCGCGACGATCGAGGCGTCACGGCTCTGGCCGGTCAGGCGGTTCTCGCCGCCGACCACCAGCACGTTCTTGACGACGCCGGCATCGACCAGATGATGCGCCAGCATGGTCATGGCGAGCCCGGTGGCGCCACCGACCTGGACCGCATGCGCGTAGGACGGACGAATGCCGAAATGCTCGGCGAAGACGGTTGCCAGCATGATGTGCGGCGAGACCGTCGAATAGCCGCACAGGATGCCGTCGATCTCGGCACGCTTGAGGCCAGCGTCTGCGATCGCAAGCTCGGCCGCCTTGCTCATGAGGTCGAGCGAGGTGAGCCTTTCATGCTTGCCGTAGGATGTGAGCCCGACGCCGGTGATGTAGGTCATGCTGCGGACATTTCCTCCGTCGTCATTCCGGGGCGCCTCGAAGAGGCTAACCCGGAAGCTCGAGGTTCCCAATGCGCAATTGCGCATTGGGGTTCGATGCTTCGCATCGCCCCGGAACGACACGCTTGTGGCTCTCTGTCAGCATCCTCAATACGACTTCGGCAGGCCCAGCACTTTCTCGGCGATGAAACTCAAGATCAGCTCGCGGCTGACTGGCGCGATGCGCGGGATCAGCGACTCCCGCAAATAGCGCTCGACATGAAATTCCTTGGCGTAGCCGAAGCCGCCATGGGTCATCACCGCCTGCTCGCAGGCGCGGAAGCCGGCTTCGGCGGCGAGATATTTGGCGGAGTTCGCCGCGGGGCCGCAGGGCAATCCCTTGTCGTATTGCCAGCCGGCGGAGAGCGTCATCAGCCAGGCGGCCTCCAGCTCCATCCAGTTTTTGGCGAGCGGATGCTGGATCGCCTGGTTCATACCGATCGGCCGGTTGAACACGACGCGGCCCTTGGCATAGCCGGCCGCGCGCGACAGCGCGAGCTGACCAAGCCCGACGGCTTCGGCGGCAATCAGGATGCGCTCCGGATTCATGCCGTGCAGGATGTATTCGAACCCCCGGCCCTCCTCGCCGAGCCGATCCTCGAGGGGGATTTCAAAGTTCTCGAAGAACAATTCGTTGGAATCGACCGGCTTGCGGCCCATCTTCTCGATCTCATGCACCGCGATCTTGTTGCGGTCGAAGCTCGTGTAGAACAGGCTCAAGCCGTGGGTCGGGCTCCTCACCTCCTCCAGCGGCGTGGTGCGCGCAAGCAGCAGGATTTTTTCCGCGACCTGCGCGGTCGAGATCCAGACCTTCTGGCCGTTGACGACATATTTGTCGCCCTGGCGCACGGCGCGCGTCTTGAGCTGGGTGGTGTTGAGCCCGGTATTGGGCTCGGTGACGGCAAAGCAGGATCTCTCCTTGCCCTCGACGATGCCGGGCAGCATGCGGCGACACTGCTCCTTGGTGCCGAACACCGCCACCGGATTGAGACCGAACACGTTCATGTGGATCGCCGACGCGCCGGACATGCCGGCGCCGGATTCCGCGATGGTGCGCATCATGATCGCGGCGTCGATGATCCCGAGGCCGGAGCCGCCATATTCCTCGGGGATGCAGATGCCGAGCCAGCCGGCTTCCGCCAGCGCCTTGTGGAAGTCGGCCGGGAAACCGCCTTCCTTGTCCTTTTTCAGCCAGTAGGCGTCATCGAAGCGCGCGCAGATTTTTGCGACGGCCTCGCGGATCGATTCCTGGTTGGTGGTGAGTGCAAAATCCATCTGATCAATCCTGTGCAAGAGGCTTGGTGACACCGTCGCGGATCATCGCCGCGATCTCGTCAGTCGAGAATCCGGCCTGGCGCAGAATCTCCTCGCCATGCTGGTTGAGGCGCGGCGCGAGCCGCACGGTTTCGGCCGGCGTCTCCGACCAGGTGGCCGACACTTTCATGCTGCGGATCGGCCCTTCGGTCGGGTGATCGACAATCGGAAAATAGCCGGTCGCGACCAGATGCGGATCTTCCAGCATGCTTTCGAGGTCATGCATCGGCATGACAGGAATATCGGCCTTGGTGAGCAGCTCCTGCCATTCGGCGGTGCTGCGGGTTTCGATGATGCGCGCGAGCTCGCCATAGACGGTGTCGATGTTGACCGAGCGGCCGGCGAAGGTCGCGAATTTCGGATCGGCGCGCAGATCATCGCGGCCGGTCGCCTTGAAGAAGCTTTCCCACTGCTTGTCGTTATAGACGATCACGCAGATATAGCCGTCCGAGGTCTTGTAGGGCCGGCGGTCGCGCGAAAGGTGTCGCGCGTAGCCGCCTTTGTCGAGATGCGGCTCGTAAGTAAGACCGCCCATGTGGTCGCCGAGCACAAAGCCCGCCATGGTCTCGAACATCGGGATATCGACGCGCTGGCCACGCCCGGTGCGGTCGCGATGCACCAGGCTCGCGCAGATCGCGCCGACCGCGGTGAGACCCACGATGCGATCGACCAGCGCGTTCGGCACATAGCGCGGCATGCCGTCGGAGGTCTGCGCCATCAGCGCCGGCAAGCCGGTCGCGCCCTGGATCAGATCGTCATAGGCGGGTTTTGACGCATAAGGTCCGTCCTGGCCGAAGCCGAACACGCCGGCATAGACCAGGCGCGGATTGCGCTTCGATACCGTGTCGTAGCCGAGATCGAGCCGCGCCATCGCCTGCGGCCGCACATTGTAGACCAGCACATCGGCCGCTTCGACCAGCCGCAACACGGCCTCGCGTCCGGCCGGCTTCTTGAGGTCGAGGCAGATCGAGCGCTTGTTGCGGTTGGTGTTGAGGAACACCGGCCCCATGCCCGGGTGGCGCGTCGGGCCGATCAGCCGCGTGACGTCGCCGTCCAGCGACTCCACCTTGATGACGTCAGCGCCGTAATCACCGAGCATCTGGGTCGCATACGGCCCCATCAGCACGGTGGTCATGTCGATGACCTTGATGCCTTGCAATGGGCCCATGGCGACACTCACTCCCTGTTGGTCTGTCGGGCCAAGTAACGGCAGCGCGGAGCCGAGATCAAGGGCGATGGACGTATGGAGGTATGCGGATTGGTTCCGATCCGGGCCTCACGGTTCGAGACGGCGCTCCGCGCCTCCTCACCATGAGGGTTTGACATGGCGCCGCTTGTTCGGACCTCATCCTGAGAAAGGCAGCAGCCATATGCGTGCCTTCCCGCTGCACAGAATTGCCCGGGGCTTGCGAAACTTGTCCCTCGAAGATAGAGGGCGCAGGGAAGACCGGATGCTGGTTGCACCCGCGGCCTCGTGTGCAGTGTAGAAAGCACACGAGTTAGAAACCACAGGTTCAACCGGAGCGA
>Ga0153954_1000321_pt1 | contig 41321 bp, 38 predicted proteins | sample TSFL038MetaG_FD_102277 | JGI IMG/M metagenome (GOLD analysis project Ga0153954, IMG submission 102277) | Attine ant fungus gardens microbial communities from Florida, USA - TSFL038 MetaG | ecosystem: Host-associated > Fungi > Mycelium > Unclassified | place: USA: Florida, Wekiwa Springs State...
AATGTCGATGCGACCCAGCCCGACATGACCCCCGACATGCTGCGTGCCAAGAATGCCGGCGCCGAGGCCATCGTGGTGTGGAGCGTTTCGACCGGCATGGAAGCGCGCATGTTCAACGTGCGCGCGACGCTGAACTGGGATGTGCCGTTCGTCGGACATCCGTCGATGGCGTCTGGCGAGCTTGCGGGCCTGGTCGAGAAGCCGGAGAACTGGAAGAAGGTCTATGCCGTCGGCTACAAGAGCTGCAGCTACGACCAGGCCGGCAAGCTGCCGCCGAAGAGCGAGGATCTGGTCGCTCGCCTGGCCAAGGCCAATATCGCGCTGAACGATACGTTGCTCTGGTGGGTCGCCGGCGGCATCGACGCGATCGAGCTGATCGCCAAGGGGGTCGCGGAAAGCGGATCCACCGATCCTGCGGGCATCGTCAAATACTGGAACACGTTGACGACCTATCCCGGCTATTTCGGCAATTACCGCTTCTCGCCGACCGAGCACAACGGCTATCTGACCGAGGAGATCGTGATGTCGGAGGCGAGCACCGCGAAGAACGGCACCTTCGCGCTGGCGCCGGGATACTCGTAGAGCGCGCGACGGGGAGAGCCGGCCATGCTCGCCTCGATCCTCGCTTCGGGACTGGCGGCGGGCGCGATCTACGCGCTCGTCGGCGTAACCTACAACACCATGTTCTCGACCTCGCGGGTGATGAGCTTTACCTCGGGGATGCTCGCCATGCTCGGCGGCGTGTTCGGCTCGATGTTCACGCTGAAGCTCGGACTGCCGATCTGGGCCGGCTTCCTGCTGACGCTTGCCGCCTGCGCCATCATCGGCATCATCACCGAATTCGTGGCGGTCCGGCCGGTGTTGAAAAACCTCGATCAGCATCTCTATGTGCTGTCGACGCTCGCGGTCGCGCTGATGATCCAGCAGGTCGCCGCGATCAAATGGGGCACCGAGCCGCAGCCCTTTCCGAAGCTGGTCGGGCTCGGCAGCGGCGTGTGGGATGAAAAGTTCTGGCTGCCGGTGGTGGCCTGCGCGCTCACTATTCTCGGGCTGGAATATCTCTACCGCCGCACGCTGGTCGGCCGCGCCTTCCTCGCCATCGCCGAGGATAATTTCGCCGCGCGCGCGCTCGGCCTGCCCGAACGCAATCTGCGGGTGGCGAGTTACGCGCTGGCCGGCATCATCGGCGGCATTGCCGGATTTTCCGGCGGCCAGTTGCTGCTGGCCTTCTTCGCCAACGGCGCCCTGTTGAATTTCTACGGTTTTGTGCCGGTGGCGCTGGGCGGTCTCGGCAATAATCGCGGCGCGATCATCGGCGGATTGGCGCTCGGCCTGTTCCAGCAGGCCGCGAATTTCCTGGTCGGCGGCATCTTCTCTTCCGTCGCGGTGTTCACCCTATTTATCGTGGTTCTGCTGGCGGCGCCGCAAGGCCTGTTCGGCGGCGCCACCGCGCGGAGAGTGTGATGACGGCGGTGACTGCCTCGCAGGAGCGGAGTGAAGCCGGCAGAAGCGAAGCCGGCGGAACCGAGGCCAGAACCTGGCGCAGCGCATGGCCGCATGTGGTGCCGTTCCTCGGCATCCTTGCGCTGGCGCTGCTGCTGCCGGTGATCGGCAACGATTATTGGGCGCTGATCGGCACCCGCATGGCGATCTATTGGGTGCTGGTGTCGGGGCTCAACCTGATCGTCGGCTTCGCCGGCCATCTTGCGATCGGCTATGTCGCGCTCCTGACGCTGGGCGCCTACACCACCAGCGTGCTGGTCGCCGGCAATGTGCTGCCGGCCGTGCCGGTCTTCGCAGCGCTGCCGGTCGCAGCCATCGTCGGCGCGATCTTCGGGGTCATTGTCGGCCTGCCGGCGCTGCGGCTGCGCACCTTCTATTTTGCGATGTCGACGCTCGGCTTCGCCACCATCGTGACGCAGATCGCGCTGGCCTGGCAGAGCGTCACCGGCGGCGGCGTGGGCATCGCAGGCCCCGAATTTCCAGCGCCGTTCGACAGCGCCTGGGGCTTCTACTTCCTGTGCGTCGCCATTGCCGCCGTCACCACCTGGCTGAGCGCGAACGTCGCGCGCAGCCGCTTCGGCCGTGCCCTGATCGCCTTGCGCGACGCCGAAGTCGCCGCCGAGGCGACCGGCATCTCAAAGCCGAAAATGCTGATCGCGATCTTTCTCGTGGCGGGCGCCTGCGCTGCGGTGGCCGGTGGCCTGTTCGCGAGCCTGCAGACCTACATCACCCCCGATGCCTTTACCTTTGACCTTTCGGTGCTGTTCTTCATCGCGATCCTGATCGGCGGCCGCGGCTCGATCCTGGGGCCGCTGCTCGGCACCGTGATCCTCACCATCCTGCCGGAGATCGCGGCACCGCTCGCGGCATGGTCGACCTTTCTCTATGCCGTGCTGCTGCTCTTGATCGTGCTGGTGATGCCGGGCGGCATCGCGGCACTGCTCGATTTCCGCAATCGCCGTCCGCTTGCGAGCAATCGCGCCATTGTGCCGCGGCCGGCTGCGCTCGCCGACATCGTGCGGCGAAGCAGGGGCGACAGGCGACTTTCGCTGCGCAGCGTCTCCTTGAGCTTCGGCAATGTGAAGGCGATCGACGGCCTCGATCTCGATGTCGCGCCCGGCCAGATCCACGGCCTGATCGGGCCGAACGGCAGCGGCAAGACCACGACGCTCAACGTCATCTCCGGCTATTACGCCGCCAAGGCCGGCGCCATGATGCTCGGCAGCGACACGCTGCCGCCGGGCATGCCCGCGCTCCGCGCCGCGCGCGGCATCGCGCGCACCTTCCAGACCCCGCGCGTGATCGGCGAAGCCTCGGTGCTGCAGAACGTGATGATCGGCGGCACGGTCGAGGGCAGGGCAACGTTTGCGGAAGCGCTGCTGGCCTTGCCGCGAAACCGCCAGGACGAAAAGATGCTGGCGGTGAAAGCGCGTGCGCTGCTCGGCGTCGTCGGTCTGGAGACGCTCGCCGACGTGCGCGCCGACCGGCTGCAGCACTCTGAGCTTCGCTTCATCGAGATTGCGCGCGCGCTGATGCTCGATCCGGATTTCCTGCTGCTCGATGAACCGGCCGCCGGTCTCTCCGTCGACGAGATCGAACGCCTCGCCGAGCTGATCAAGGCGGTTTCCGCACGCGGCACCGGCGTGCTGCTGGTGGAGCACCACGCCGACCTGATCTTCGACATCTGCCATCAGGTCACCGTCCTCAATCTCGGCCGCACGCTGGCTGCGGGAACACCCGCCGAGATCCGCGTCCACAAGGAGGTCGTCAGTGCTTACCTCGGCGGCTGAACCCCTGCTTTCCGTGAGCCGGCTCGAATCCGGCTATGGCAAGATCCGCGTGTTGCACGGCATCGATCTCTCCATCGCGGCCGGTGAGGTGGTGGCGCTGCTCGGGCCGAACGGCGCCGGCAAGACCACGCTGCTGCGGGCGATGTCGGGCCTGCTGCCCGTCAACGCGGGCTCGGTGCGCTTCAATGGACGCGACATCACCAGCATCACGCCGCGCGAGGCGGCGCGGGCAGGGCTCGTGCATGTCATCGAAGGTCATCGCGTGTTCACGCAGCTCTCCGTCACCGACAATCTCCTGCTCGCGGGCTACGACGTGCCGCGCAGCGAGCGCGCCACGCGCGTCGAGGAGGCGCTGTCCTTCTTTCCCGAGATCGCCGAGAAGCGGCACGAGCGCGGCGGCGCGCTCTCCGGCGGGCAACAGCAGATGTTGACGGTGGCGCAGGGGCTGGTGCGGCGGCCGCGGCTCCTGATGCTGGATGAGCCCTCCGCCGGCCTGTCGCCGGTGCTGGTCGATCGCGTGCTCAATGTCATTGCGCAATTGAAGCGGCAGGGCACCGCGGTGCTCCTGGTCGAGCAGCTTCTGGAAAAGGCGCTCGCCGCCGCTGACCGCGTCTACGCGCTGGTCCAGGGCAGCATCGCACTCGAAGCTCCGACGACGGAGAGCGATCTGCCGAAGCGGCTGGAGCGCGCCTATTTCGGCCACGAAAGCCACGCGCTCGACGCGACCGCGTCGTAGCTTTGGCGGCAGAAGCGATCAGGTCGGCGCTGGGCTATGCTGCGGCCGGCGTGATGTCGGCCTCCGCTGATGCGTCGGGCACAAGCGGGACAAGTTCGTCCACGGCGCTCTCAACGCGATTGCGGCCAAGCGCCTTCGCCCGGTAGAGCGCCTTGTCGGCGCGCTCACACAGCGCCTCGATGCCGGCCGGCCGGTCGGTCGCATCTGCGAGCCCGATGCTGACCGTGGCGCCGATCGGGACGCCGTCCACGACACGCGCCGCCGCCGCGAAGCTCTCACGCACGCGCTCGGCAGCCGCAATCGTCGCCGGTTGGTCGGGCCCGCTGACGATCGCGGCGAACTCTTCTCCCCCGAGCCGGCCCGCGATGCTGTCCCGCGGCAAATTGGCGGAAAGCGTGTGCGCGAACAGCCGCAGCACGCGGTCGCCCATCGCATGCCCATGGCCGTCGTTGATCGCCTTGAACCAGTCGAGATCGAACAGGAGGAACGCGACCGTCTCGCTCGCGCGCGCGTTCAGCCGTTGCTCGGCCAATTCCATGAAGGCGCGACGGTTGGCGAGGCCGGTCAGCGCGTCCGTCATCGAGGCGCGCTTGTGCGCGAACTCGCTCCGCTCCTTGGTGAGTGCGAGAAACAGATAGTTGATGGCGATGAAAAAGAGCAGGGTGAACGTGCTCACGACCGCGAACCAGAACGACCGCAGCGCATCGAAGCTGGCGACCGGTGCCTGTGCGATCGGGTACACCGCGACGAGCGGAATGCGCACGAGAAACAGCCCGCCGCCGAGCGCGGTCAGCACGATCAGCGGCCAGCGCGACAGCAACGGCTCGGCGCGGCCCTTCCACAGTACGTAGGCGCAGCCGAGCGAATAGAGGCCCACGGCGGCCGACACGATGATCATGCGCGCCGTGGCGGAATCGTACAACGCAGGGATCTGGCAGACCGCGATCCACACCAGCGCGCCGGCGAGCAGGACGGCGGGGCTCGGGCGCTTGCCTTCGAAGCAGCGCGCGCCTTCCAGCATCAGCGCGCAGGCGGTGAACAGCACCACATAGGCGAGGTCGACCGAATAGACGTCCGGGATCGCGCCGCGCAGGCAGAGCAGGCCAAGCGCGGCCGCCATCACGAGCACTGCGCTGCTCCACCAGGCAAGCGCGCGGACCGCACGATTTTGCAGCCAGGCGAAGAAGGTCAGCGTGCCGAGCAGCACCATGACTGCCAGCATCAGCACGTAGATTGTCGGTGCGTAGAGTAGCGGCATGGTTCCTACCCGGTCGCAGCCCTATACCAAAATCCGCGCTACGATTTGCTTGCGATAGTTGGTTAACGTCGTCGTAACGGCCTTTCGAAGGCCGGAATGCAGGCTTTCTGCAAGCGAAGCAAATGCGTGTGCCGCAGGCATTTGCGGCAACCGATTTGCCGCACGAGACCCTCATGGTGAGGAGGCGCGCAGCGCCGTCTCGAACCATGATCGCCGCCGAGCGTTCTAGCGTCCGCGGCCAAAATGTCGTGGCGGGATCGATACGTGGCGGGCATTGATCAATACCCGATGGGGAATGGCGCCCGCCCTTGCCTGTGCCGCGGCTTTGGCCCTACAGTCGGCGCAAACAGGCTGCGGCAACGATCGCGGCCGGAACAAAAAACATTGGGGAGGAGGCGATCATGAAGATCGTGCCAGTCAGCCGCCGCGCGTTCATGAAGAATTCGGCGGCGCTTGCCGCGGGGCTCGCGCTCTCGCCTGCGATCATCGGCCGCGCCGAAGCGGCAACCCTGAAACTCAAATGTTCGTCGTCGCTGCCGAACGATCCGAAATACGCCAACGGCCGTGTCTATTACGACAATTTCGTCAAGAGCCTGAAGGCCAGTGGCCTCGGCGACAAGGTCGACGTCACTTTCTTTCCCGACAACCAGCTCGGCCAGGAAATCGATGTCATCAATTCGGTGAAGCTCGGCGTCATCGACATGATGGTGTCGGGTTCGTCGATCTCGGCCAATCTCGTGCCGCTCGTTGGAACTTTCGACCTCGGCTATCTCTTCACCAGCTACCAGCAGCAGACCAAGGCGTTCGACGCCGGTGCGGCCAAGCCGATCGAGGACGCGCTTCTGAAGGGCGCCAACATCCGCGTCGTCGCCTGGGCCTATAATTTCGGCGCGCGCAGCGTGCTCGCGAAGAAGCCGGTGAAGACGCCGGAGGATCTCGCGGGGCTGAAGATCCGGACGCTGCCCAACCCGATCATCACCGAGTGCCTGCGGCTGATGGGTGCGGCGGCCACGCCACTCGCCTTCGGCGAAATCTACACGGCGCTGCAGGCCGGCGTGCTCGATGGGCTCGAGCATGATCCGCCGACCATTCTCGCCAGCAAGTTCTACGAGACCGCGAAGAATTATGCGCTGACCCAGCACATCTTCTCGCCGCTCGCGATCTATTTCAGCGAGACCACGTTCCAGCGCATGGATCCGACGCTGCGCGAGGCTTTCCTCGACGCCGCGAAGAAGGCGGCGGTCGATACCCGCGCGCACGGCCTGGCGGTCGAGAAGGAGGCGCTCGCCACCATCCAGGACAAGGGCGTCACGGTGGTCGAATGCGATAGGGAAGCGTTCCGTAAGCGCGTGCTGCCTCAGACGGATAATTTCATCAAGGCGCATCCCGAAGCCAAGGCGGTGGTCGACGCGATCCGCGCGACCCAGGCCTGAGGCCGGCGACATGACGTCGGGCGCCGTGGCTGATCATGTGGGTGCGGACGTCAAATCCGGTGCGGTTGCGCCAGCGCGGCGCTACTGGATCATCGCCGCGCTGCTCGCCGTCAGCGATGGCATCGCCGCGTTGATGCTGGCCGCGGACCTCCTGGTCGTCTGCGTCTCCGTGGCGTTGCGCTATTGGTTCAATGCGCCGGTGGAATGGTCTGATGACGTCGCCCGCGGCCTGATGGTCGGCTCGAGCTTTTTCGGCGCGGCCAGTGCGCTCGCCCGCGGCGACAATCCGGGCGTCGCGTTCTTCGTCAACAAGCTGCCGGCACAAGTGCGTGCGGTGCTTGATTCCGTTGCCGCATTGTTGATGACCATCATCGCAGGCTACGTCGCCTTCAATGCGCTCAAGCTTGGCGGTCTGACCGCGGGCCAGACCACCGGCTCCGGGCTGCCGCTGGAACTGACCTTCTACCCGATGGGCGTCGGCGCGCTGTTCATGACCGTCTTCGCGCTCGACATTTTCCGCAACCGCCCGCTGCGCGAGATGATCTCCGGGGTCACTGTAACCGCGCTGATCGCGGGCTTCTATCTGGCATGGGATGCTTTTGCGCCTGATACGGTTCCGTCCTCGGGAACGCTGATGCTGGTCGCCTTCTTCGTCACGCTGTTCGGCGGCTTGCCGATCGGCTTTGCGCTGGCGCTGGCGGCGCTGACCTTCATCTGGGTGGAGGGCACGCTGCCCGGCGTGATCTTCGCGCAGCAGATGGCGCGCGGCATCGACAATTTCGTGCTGCTCGCGATCCCCTTCTTCATTCTCGTCGGCTACCTCATGGAGGCCAACGGCATGTCGGTGCGCCTGATCGAACTGCTGCAGCGGGCGGTCGGGCATCTGCGTGGCGGGCTCAATGTCGTGATGGTGACCTCGATGGTGCTGTTCTCGGGCATCTCGGGCTCGAAAATGGCCGATGTCGCCGCGGTCGGCTCGGTGCTGATCCCTGCCGCTCGCCGCTCGAAGCAGAATCCGGGCGGAGCAGTGGCGCTGCTCGCGGCGTCCGCGGTGATGGCCGAAACCATTCCGCCCTGCATCAACCTCATCATTCTCGGCTTCGTCGCCAACCTCTCGATTGGGGGGCTTTTTATCGCCGGCCTGTTACCGGCCGCGCTGATGGCGCTGGCGTTGATCGCGGTCTCCATCATCTTCGGCAAGCGGCCAGCGGCAGCCGACGGCGCGCCGGCGCGAACGGAGATGTCGGGGCTCTGGACCGGCGCGATCGCGTCCTTCGGCCTGATCTTCATGATCTTCTTCGGCTTCAAGAGTGGTTTTGCCACCGCGACCGAAATCTCCGCCTTCGCCGCACTCTATGCCATCGTCATCGGCAGCGTGGTGTTCCGCGAGCTTGGCTTCAAATCGGCCGCGCAGAGTTTTGTCCACGCCGCGACCCGGTCGGGCCTGGTGCTGTTCATCGTCGCCGCCGCGCAATCGCTCGCCTTCATCCTGACGCTGCAGCAGGTGCCGCACATGGTCGGCGACATGATGCTGGCGCTGTCGAAGACCAATGGCGTCTGGGTCTTCATGCTGCTGTCGATCGCCGTGCTGGTCGTGATGGGTTCGGTGCTGGAAGGCGCTGCGGCCCTGATCATCTTCGGCCCGCTGCTGCTGCCAGTTGCTGTCAAGCTCGGCATCGATCCCCTGCATTTCGGCGTCGTGCTGGTGATTGCGATGGGAATCGGACTTTTTGCTCCCCCGCTCGGCCTCGGCCTTTACGGCGCCTGTCTGATCGGCAATGTACCGATCGAGCAGACGGTCAAGCCGATCCTCGGCTATCTCGGCCTCCTGTTCCTGTGTCTCCTGATCGTGGCCTTTGTGCCCGCGATCTCGACGGCCCTGCCGCGCGCCTTCGGTTATTAGAGCATGATCCGGAAAAGTGGAGGCCGGTTTTCCGAAAGATCATGCTCAAACAAAAGAGATTGGATCATGATGCGATTCCACCTCATCGCATCATGATCTAATGCGAGGAAATCTTGAAAGTTCTGCTGACCCCCACGCCGGATTTCCGGCGGCAATATTACGGCGAGCGGGCGCTTCGGGGCCTGCAGGCCATCGCTGACGTCAGGCTGCACGAAGGCAGGGAAGCGCTCGACGCCGCCGGGCTCGTCGAGGCGGCGCGGGACGCCGACATCATCGTCGCCGATCGCGTGACCGAGGGCAGGGGCGAGATCTTTGCGCAGCTGCCGAAATTGCGCGCGATGGTCCGCTGCGCGGTCGATATCCGCAATATCGATGTCGCGGCGGCCTCGGCCGCCGGTGTGCTGGTGACGCGCGCCTCGCCCGGCTTCGTTCCGGCGGTCGCCGAGCTTGCGATCGGCTTCATGGTCGATCTGTCGCGCGGCGTCTCGCGGGCGACGGCGGACTATCATGCCGAACGCAAACCCGAAGTGATGATGGGGCGGCAGCTCTCCGGCAGCCGCATCGGCATCATCGGTTACGGCAGCATCGGCCGCTATCTCGCGCCGCTGGCAAAGGCGCTCGGCATGGACGTGCTGGTCGCCGATCCCTTCGCGACGCCGGACGATCCCGACATCAGGCATGTTCCGCTCGACGACCTGCTCGGCCGCGCCGATTATGTCGTGTGTCTTGCGATCGCCAACGAAGAGACCGAAAACCTGATCGGTTCCTCCGCGCTGGCGAAGATGCAAAAGCATGCCTTCTTCATCAATCTCTCTCGCGGCAATCTCGTCGACGAGGCCGCGCTTGCGGCGGCGTTGCGCGAGGGCCGCATCGCGGGCGCGGCGATGGATGTCGGCCGCGCGCCGGACCAGATGCCGAGCGCGGCACTCGCCCGGCTCTCGAACGTCATCGCCACGCCGCATATCGGCGGGCTGACGCCGCAGGCGATCGAGCATCAGGCGCTGGAAACGGTGCGGCAGGTCGCTGTCATCAGCAAGGGCGAGGCGCCGGTCGGAGCCGTCAATGCCGAGCACTGGACGCGCCAGCCATGACCGCGAAAACCCCGTTCAAGCTTCCATTCTTCTACGGCTGGGTCGTCGTCGCCGTCACCTTCATCACCATGGCGATCGGCGTGAATGCGCGCACCGCGTTCTCGCTGTTTTTCCCGCCGATCCTCCAGGAATTCGGCTGGGAGCGCGGCGTCACCGCGGGCGCGTTCTCCTTTGGCTTTGTCGTCTCCGGCATTGTCAGCCCATTGATCGGCCGCCTGATGGACCGCGCCGGTCCGCGCGCGGTGATGGAAGTCGGCGTCGCGCTGATGGGAGGCGGGCTGTTGCTCGCGCCGCTGACGCACGAGCCCTGGCATCTCTATGTGACGATCGGCGTCATGGTCGGCGCCGGCAGCGTCTGCCTCGGCTATTCCGGCCAGTCGCTGTTTCTGCCGAACTGGTTCATCCGTCGCCGCGGGCTGGCGATGGGCATCGCCTTTGCCGGCGTCGGCATCGGCTCGGTCACGCTGCTTCCCTGGGTGCAGCATGTGATCGAGCAGACCGGCTGGCGCACCGCCTGCACCGCAATGGGGCTGATGGTGTTCATCGTGCTCGCGCCGATCAATCTGTTGTTGCGCAAACGCCCCGAAGACATCGGCTTGCAACCGGATGGCGATGCCGCACCACACGCCTCGGCCAGGCCCGTTTCGAACATCGTCGATCCCGTCTGGGCCGGCACCGACTGGACCCTGCCGCGGGCACTGCGCACGGCACGGTTCTGGTGGATCGCGCTCGGCTATTTCTGCGGGCTTTACATTTGGTACGCGGTGCAGGTGCACCAGACCAAATTCCTGCTCGACATCGGCTTTTCTCCCAATGTCGGGGTCTGGGCGCTCGGCGTCGTCAGCCTGCTCGGCATTCCCGGCCAGATCGCGCTGGGACATGCGTCGGACCGCATCGGACGCGAGGCGATCTGGGCGATCTCGTGCCTCGGCTTTGCGATCTGCTTCGCGGCACTCGTTGCGCTCAAATACCAGCCGAGCCTGTGGCTGGTCTATCTCATGGTCTTCACGCAAGGCGCGCTCGGCTACGGCCTCACTTCGATCATGGGCGCGGTGGTGCTGGAGATTTTCCAGGGCCCGCATTATGGCAGCATCTTCGGCACCATCATGCTGTCGGCGCTGGCGGGCGGCGCGGCGGGGCCGTGGGTCACGGGCCTGTTGCACGACATGACCGGCACCTACACCATCGCGTTCTCGATCGGGATCGCGGTCAGCCTGCTGTCGGCCTTCGCGATCTGGCAGGCGTCACCGGGCCGCGTGCGCGCGGTCGCGGGCAAGCTGCGGCCGGCGGCTGCGGAGTGAGGCACGCGTCAGGAGGTTGCGATGATATTCCCATCGCGCGCCGCATGCGGCGAGGGGATCCTGCTTGCGGTCCATGTTCGCAACTCGATACAATATCGTATCGAATTGCAGGTCATCCGGAGGTCACCATGAACGAGCATGTGCAGACCCAAGTCGGGACCGAAGCCAACGAGCCGTTGTTCAATCCGCTGTCGCCGGATTTCATTCGTGATCCGTATCCGCATTACGAGCGGATGCGGACGGCCGACCCGATGCATCTCAACGCGCACGGCGCCTACGTCGCGAGCCGCCATGCCGAAGTGAGCCTCGTGCTGCGCGACAAGCGTTTCGGCAAGGACTATGTCGATCGGACCATCCGCCGTTACGGCCCCAGGATCATGGACGAGCCGATCTTCCGCAAGATAAGCCATTGGATGCTGGAGCAGGATCCCCCGGACCACACCCGGCTCCGCGGACTGGTGGTCAAGGCCTTCACCGCGCGCCGGGTCGAGGACATGCGCCCGCGCATCCAGCAAGTGGTTGACCAGACGCTCGATGCTGTCATCGGCAATGGCCACATGGACCTGATCGCGGAGTTTGCCTATCGCCTGCCGGTAACCATCATCTGCGACATGCTCGGCATCCCCGAGGAGCACCGCGAGGTCTTCCACAAGGGCTCGCGCGACGGTGGCCGCATTCTCGATCCCGTGCCGCTGACGCCGCAGGAGATCGCAGCGGCGAACGCCGGCGACGCGATGGCGCGGATGTATTTCGAGCAGTTGTTCGAGCTGCGCCGGCGCAATCCGGGCGATGATTTGACCACGCAACTGGTGCAGGCGGAGGAAGCCGGTGACAAGCTCTCCAACGAGGAGCTCACCGCCAACATCATGCTCCTGTTCGGCGCGGGCCACGAGACGACCGTCAACCTGATTGGCAACGGCCTCCTGGCGCTCCATCGCAATCCCGATCAGCTTGCGCTGCTCAAGGCCAGTCCGTCGCTCATGACCAATGCGATCGAGGAATTCCTGCGCTACGATTCCTCGGTGCAGATGAGCAGCCGCGTGGCGCTGGAGGACATCGAGGACCTCGGGGGAAAGCGCATCCCGAAAGGGAAGAGCGTGCTCTGCCTGCTGGGCTCGGCCAACCGCGATCCGGCGGTCTATCCGGACCGGCCCGACCGGCTCGACATCAGGAGGACCAACGTCAAGCCGCTCTCCTTCGGCGGCGGCATCCATTTCTGCCTGGGCGCCCAGCTTGCGCGGATCGAGGCGGAGATCGCGATCTCGACCCTGCTGCGCCGGCTACCCGAACTGCGGCTGGACGACGCTGCAAATCCGGAATGGCGGCCGACCTTCGTGCCGCGCGGCCTGAAGCGGCTGCCCGCAAGCTGGTGATATCCCGCCGTCAAGCTGTCACTTTAGCTTGCTGTGACTTCGCCATACTTGCTTCTATATATGATGGATTCCGGCCTTGAGGCGGCGGGCAGGCCGCCTCTATCGGAGATCGCCCAAGAGGAGACCCCGTGCAGACAACCCTGCTCGGACTGACGATTGCTTTCATACTTGCGCTGGTTGCCGCGCTGATCGGGCCGTATTTCATCGACTGGAACCAGTTCCGGCCGCAATTCGAGGCCGAAGCGACCAAGGTGGTTGGCGCCCCGGTGCGAGTGGATGGTGCACTCGATGCGCGGCTGTTGCCGACGCCGACCTTGCGGCTGCGCAGGGTCGTGGTCGGCGGCGCCAACGATCTCGGCAAGATCCACGCCGACAAGCTGGACGTCGAGTTCTCGCTGGGCGAATTGATGCGCGGCGAGTGGCGCGCCAATGAGCTGACCGTCGGCGGATTGGCGCTCGATCTCGGCCTTGATCCGCAGGGCAGGGTCGACTGGCCGGCTTCGAACGGCACCTTCAATTTCGCGTCGCTGGCGATCGATCGCCTCAATCTCACGGGCCGCATCGCGCTGCATGATGCGGCAAGCCGCTCCACGCTTGAGCTCAACGACATCGCCTTTTCCGGAGATGTGCGTTCGCTCGCCGGCTCGGTCCGCGGCGACGGCAAGTTCGTTGTCGACGGCACGCGCTATCCCTTCCGCGTCTCCTCCGGCCAGAGCCCCGACGGCAACGGGACGCGCGTGCATCTGAACATCGATCCCGGCGAACGTCCGCTTTCGATCGACGCCGAAGGCCTGCTCACTTTTGAAGCACGAGCGCCGAAGTTCGACGGGTTGGTGACGCTGGCGACCCCGGCGCCGAAGAAGGGGGCCGAGAATGGCGCCGCGCCGTGGCGCGTTGCGGTCAAGGTGAAGGCGGATCACGCGGCGGCCCAGCTCGAACAGATTGAGGCGAGCTATGGCGCGGAAGACCGGGCGATGAAGCTCACCGGCCTCGGCGATGTCAGGTTCGGCGCCTCGCCGCTGCTCCATGCCGCATTGTCCGCGCGCCAGGTCGATGCCGACAAGTTTCTCGTCAAGGATGACGCCAAGGATAGCGTTAAGGATAGCGTTAAGGACAACAACGCCGCTGCGCCGGCGCGGATGCTCTCGGTCCTGCTCGGCGCGATAGAGGAGATGCCGCGCGCGCCGATCCGGACCAGGATCGAAGCCAGCACCGAGCAGATCATGCTGGGCGGGCGACCGCTGCAAAATGTTTCCGTCGCGCTGCGTGGCGATCCAACCTCCTGGGCGATCGACCGGCTTGATCTCCGCGCGCCCGGAAGCACCCAGTTCTCCTTTACCAGCGCGGGCGCGCGCGCCGCGCCGCCGAAGAACTTCGCGGGCACGCTCAACATTGATTCCTCCGATCCCGACGTGCTGATCGCCTGGCTGCAAGACCGCAACGACGTGGTCCGCCGCACACAAAAGCCGTTGCGGCTGGCGGGTGACGTCAGCGCCGCTGACGGTCGTATCGCCATCGATGCGCTCAATGCCCAGATCGACGGCGGCTCGATCGAGGGCCGCGTGGCGTTGTCGGCGCCGCGGCCTCCGCGGGGCACGCGCCTCGAAGCGGCGCTGAAGGCCGAGCGGCTCGATCTCGACGCGGCGACCGCCTTCATCCGTTCGCTTGCGGGACCGGACGCCAACTGGCCGGATGAGGCCACAGTTTCGCTCGATATTGGCCAAGCGCTGTCGGCAGGGCAGGAATTGCGGCCGTTCTCGGCGAAGTTCAGCTATAGTCCCAAGGCTATTGTGCTCGATCGCTTGAAGATCGGGCAGGCCGATCAAGTCACTCTGGAAGGCGGCGGCAATTTCGATCGCGCCAGTTCGACCGGAAGGCTTGCGCTGAGTTCGAGCGCGCCGTCATTGAGTCGGCTGGCAGCGATCGTTGCGCCGTTTGCGCCGCAAGTCGCAGCACGGATAACGGCGATGGCAACAGCGCCAGGTCCGGCCCGTGTCAATCTGACGCTCGATCTCGGGACGAACAAGGCCGTGCCCAGCGGCCATTTGGCGGCATTGGCCAGCCTCGATATCAATGCCCCGCAGCTGAAGGGTACTGTCAGCGCCAGTGCCGCACCGCCGATCGCCTCCGTCCGCGCCTTCGATCTCGGCGCGCTCGCGCGCAGCGAGGTGAATCTCAGCACCAAACTCTCGGCCGAGCGTGGTGATGCGTTGCTCGCGCTGCTCGGACTCGATCATTCGGTCTCGGCCGGCGGCGGACCGGTGCAATTCGAGGGATCGGCGAGCGGCGAGTGGGGCGCGCCGCTGCGGCTGAGCGCGAAGATGTGGGGCGCTGGGATCGACGGCGAGGCGCAAGGCACGGCCGAGCCCTGGGCGCAGACGCCCAAGGCCAGCGTCAGTCTGAAGATGCGCAGCGTCAATCTTGCGCCGACGTTTGGTCTGAAGCCCTCCGATCCGCTGGCGCAGAACACCCGACTGTTCGCGCGCGCTTCGCTGGCCGGCAACAAGCTCATCCTCGACGATATCGACAGCATCGCGATGGGGGCGCGCCTGCGCGGACGTCTTGCGATCTCGCTCGACGAGGAGAAGGCGGTTGACGGCGAGGTCGGTCTCGACGCGATCGATCTCACGCCGGTCCTTGCGCTGGCGATCGGCGCGGCCGGCCGCGACACAGCCGAACCGCTCGGTGCCGGGCTGATGAAGGGTTGGCACGGCCGTGTCGCATTCCAGGCGCTGCGCGGCGCGCTTCCTGGCGGTGGCGAATTACGCCCGGTGAGCGGCGCGATCAAGAGCGACGGCCAATCGCTGAGCTTCGAGGCCCTGAAAGGCAAGATCGGCGGCGGCGAAGCCGTCGCCAGCATCGATGCGCGGCCCGATCCCAATGGCATCGTGATCAATTCGCATCTCGATTTCTCCGGCGTCGATGGCAATGCGCTGCACTATCGCGGTCTGAAGATGCCGGCCGGCCGCACCTCGATGCAGATGACGCTGATGAGCCGCGGCCGCAGCGTCGCGGCGCTCGCGGGCGCGCTGTCGGGCAGCGGTACGCTCACGTTGGAGTCCGCCAGCATTCCCGGGCTTGACCCACGCGCCTTCGATGTCGCGATCCGTGCCAGCGATGCCGGCCAGGTCACCGACGACAACAAGTTGAAGCAGATCGTCGCGCCGGCGCTTGCGGCCGGCAATCTGCCGATCGCCGCGGCACAAATTCCCTTCAACATCCGCGATGGCCGGCTGCGTATCGACGCCACCACGCTCGAGTCCGGCAATGCCCGCGCCATCGTCTCCGGCGGCTACGACATGCTGGCCGATCAGGTCGATGTCCGCCTGAGCCTTTCCACCAACGCGATCGGATCGGTGAGCAGCCGCCCGGAGATCCAGCTCTTCGCCGCGGGCACGCCGGATTCGCTGAACCCGATGCTCGACGTGACGTCGCTCTCGTCCTGGCTTGCGGTGCGCACCATCGATCGCGAAACCCGGCGGCTTGATGCGATCGAGCGCGGCGAGCAGCCGCCGGTCGAGCATCCCGCCGCGCCGCCGGCCGAATCGCCGCTGCCCGGCCGCGACCCGCGTCGGCCGCCGAGAGCCACCAACGTTGCCCCCGTGCGTCCGCCGGCCGCGCCGGCATCGACGCCGCCGCTCGTGAGCCAGCAGGTCGTTCCCCTGCCGCCGCCGATCGAGGTGCGGCCCCCGCCCGGTCCGCCGCCAAGGCCGAGGCCGCCGCTGCGTCCGCCCATGGTGTTGACGCCGCCTCCCGCGCAGCCCTGACGAGCCTCGCGGCATGCCTGGGAATCAAGCTCGCAGCCGTTTCCTGACCGGGTTGATCGGCGCGCCGATCGCCCATTCCGCATCGCCCGCGATGCATGAGGCTGCCGCCGACGCCCTGGGCGTACGCTGTCATTACCAATTGATCGAGATCGCGGGCGCAGATCGCGCCGCGCTCCGCGCCATGCTCGACAGCGTGCGGCGTCTCGGCTTTGCCGGCGTCAACGTCACCTTTCCCTACAAGGAAGCCGTGGTTGATCTGCTCGACGAGCTCACGCCGGCCGCCGCTGCGATGCAGGCGGTCAACACGGTCGTCGTGCGGGAAGGCAGGCTGATTGGCCACAACACCGACGCGACGGGATTCGCGCGGGCATCTGCATGCTTGGTTGCGGACTCCGGTCGGAGCCCTGTCGCCGTCATCGGCGCGGGCGGCGTCGGCAAGGCGATTGCCTTTGCGCTGGCGAGCCATGGCGTTGCCGAAATCCGCATCTTCGATGTGGACCGTGCCAAGGCCGCCAGGCTTGCGGACCTGTTGCACGGTCACAAGGGCATCGTCGTGGCCGACAGCATCGAGGCCGCGCTCGACGGCGCCGCCGGCCTCGTCAACGGGACGCCGGTCGGCATGCTGCCGAGCCGCGGCATGGCGGTGCCGGAGATGCTGCTGCATGCGGGCATGTGGGTGGTCGACGCTGTCTATTGGCCGCTGTTTACGCCGCTGCTGCTGGCGGCAAAGGCAAAAAGCGCGCGGATCATGACCGGTCGGGAGCTTGCGATCTGCCAGGCTGCGGATGCCTTCGAACTGTTCACCGGGCTCGCGCCATCCACGACCGTGATGGGCGAGGCCTTCGACCGCGTGATGGCGGCGCGGGGCGAGGCCTCATGCGCGCTCTGACAAGATCAGACCCGCCGTCCGCGAGCGTTAACGGATCGCAAACAGACTTCCTCGTACTTGAACGGAATAATTCGATTCCGACTTTACCGAATTGTCGGAACCCATTGCTATGGATAGCCCCGGCGCGCTTTTCGGTGTCTGTCGCGCTTGAAGGTGACCAGAATGGGTCTGACGAAATCATATCTACAGGATCTCGACGAAGCAATTTTGCGCGGCACGGCCGAACGCCGGGAACGCGCCTTGTGGCATGCGACCGATCTTCTGATCGCGGGCAGTTACAGCGAAGAAGAAGTTCTGACCTTCGGCAAGGTGATCGAGCGGCTCGCCGACGAGATCGAGGTCGAGGTTCGCGCCCAGCTTTCAGAGCGGCTCGCGCGTTTCGACGGCGCACCGGTCAATGTCATCCACAAGCTTGCCTTTGACGACGCGATCGAGGTCGCGCGGCCGGTGCTGGAGGAATCCACACGGCTCGACGATGAGACCCTGATTGCCAATGTGCGCAGCAAGAGCCAGCAGCACATGCTGGCGATCTCCAGGCGCAAGTATATCGGGGAGTCCGTGACCGACGTGCTGGTCGCGCGCGGCAACCGTGCCGTGGTCAACTCGCTGGCGAGCAATGGCGGGGCGCATTTCTCCAGCTCCAGTCTCCTTCATATGGTCAAGCGTGCGGAAGGCGATTCGATCCTCGCCGAGCAGCTCGGGCTGCGCAAGGACATCCCGCGTCACCTGTTCCAGCAGCTGATCGCCAAGGCGACCGATGACGTGCGCAAGCGCCTTGAGAGCGAGCGGCCGGACATGATGGAGGCGATCGGCGCTTCGGTGGTCGATGTCGCCGGCGAACTGCAGTCCAAGTTCGGCCCGGTGTCGCGCAGCTATTTTGTCGCCAAGCGCGTGGTCACCACCCAGCATCGCCTTGGCAATCTGAACGAGGCCAGCATCGCCGGCTATGCGCTGTCGCATAAGCTCGAAGAGGTCACGATCGGCTTGTCGCTGCTCTGCGCGCTACCGGTCGACGTGATCGAGCGGGTGCTTTTGAACCGGGACCGGCAGATCCTGCTGATCCTGGCGAAGGCATTGGATTTCTCATGGGACACCACCATGGGGCTCCTGTTCCTCGGCGCCAAGGATCATCGTATCACCGCCCGCGACCTGACCGATCTCGAACGCGAGTTCGGCCGGCTCAATGTCGCGACGTCCAGGAGCATTCTCGAGTTCTACCGGACGCGCCGCGATGCCGAACCCATCGAAGCGGGGTTTGGCCGCGAAGCTCGGTTCGCCGTGAACTGACGTGCCGGCTTCGAACAGGCAGGGCATACCATCATGGGTTCTTCTCTTCTCGGTACTGCCACAGGTGAAGGCCAGCTCGATCGGTCCCCGGCGGAGATGGCCTGGCTCGTTCTGGAAGCCGCCAACGATCTCGGCGATGAGGCGACCGTCGAGGTCTGCCGCCGGGTCATCGATGCAGATCTGCGCGGCGCGGCGGCCTCACCCTCCGACCTGCAGGTCCTGGCTCACTATTTCAGGTGATGCGGTCCGGCTCGGGTGATTTTAGGGGTCGCATACTGAGGCAGTCTGCCGTAGCCCACATGAGTCCGGCTAGCCCGCGCCCAGTGCAACCGCAATGTTGTAGGTCGCAAAGCTCGCGGCATAGGCGAGCACCAGCATGTAGCCGAAGGTCAGCGCCATATATTTCCAGCTTCCGGTCTCGCGGCGGATCACCGCCAGCGTGGAGGCGCATTGCGGCGCGAAGATGTACCAGGCGAGCAGCGAGAGCGCGGTCGCGAGACTCCATTTGGTGGTCAGCATCTGGCCGATCTGCGCGGCAGCTTCCTTGCCCCCTTCGATCGCATAGACCGTGCCGAGCGCCGCGACCGCAACTTCGCGTGCCGCCATGCCCGGGATCAGCGCCACCGCGATCTGCCAGTTGAATCCGACCGGCAACAGCACCGGTTCCAGCGCCTTGCCGATGATCGCGGCGAGGCTGTAGTTGATGGCAGGGCCCTCGGCGCCGGCCGGCGGCTGCGGGAACGAGGCCAGGAACCAGATCAGCACCATCATCGCGAAGATCGTCGTGCCGGCGCGCTGCAGAAACATCTTGGCGCGGTTGTAGATGCCAATCGCGACCGAATGCCAGCGCGGCATCTTGTAGTCCGGCAATTCCAGCATGAAGGGCGCCGGCTGGTAGTCGCGCCACATGAAGAACTTGATCAGGAACGAGACGCCGAGCGCGCTGCCGATGCCGCTCGCATAGAGGCCGAACATCACGAGCCCCTGCAGATTGATCCAGCCCCAGACCAGCTTGGGCGGAATGAAGGCCGAGATGATCAGCGTGTAGACGGGAATGCGCGCCGAGCAGGTCATCAGCGGGGCGATCAGGATCGTGGTGAGGCGATCGCGGCGGTTGTCGATCACGCGCGTCGCCATGATGCCGGGTATGGCGCAGGCAAAGCTCGACAGCAGTGGAATGAAGGCGCGGCCGTGCAGGCCGGCGCCGCCCATGATGCGGTCCATCAGGAATGCCGCGCGCGCCATGTAGCCGAAATCTTCGAGCAGCAGGATGAACAGGAAGATGATGATGATCTGCGGCAGGAACACGATGACGCTTCCGACGCCGGAGATCACGCCGTTCTGCAGGAAGCTCTGCAGCAGGCCGGCAGGCAAGGTGTCGTTCACGAACTGCCCAAGCGCATCGAAGGCGGACGACAGCACGTCCATCAGAGGCTGCGCTCCGGCGAATACGGCCTGGAACATCGCGAACAGGATCAGGAGCAGGATCGCGAGGCCGCCGACGGGATGCAGCACCACCGAGTCGATGCGCGCGGTCCAGGTGTCGGGCCGTGCCGGCAGGCTGACGCTGGCGGCGATGATGCGGTCGGCCTCGCGCTGGGTGGCGCGCAGCTCGGATACCGAGAGCGGCTGCCAGAGATTTTCCCGCGGCTTCGCCGGCGCCTGCGCCAGCAATTCGTCGGTCAGGCGCAAGAGATCGGCGGTGCCGCCCTTGCGCACGGCGATCGACGTCACGACCGGCACGCCGAGCGCTTCCGCGAATTTTGGCACGTCGACGGTGACGCCGCGGCGCGTGGCGATATCGAACATGTTGAGCACCAGCGCGATCGGCCGGCCGGTGCTCTTCAGCTCGAGCAGGAGGCGGATGGTCAGCCTCAGATTGGTGGAATCGGCGACGCACAGCACCAGATCGGGCAGGGCTTCGCCCTTGGTGCGACCCAGCACGATGTCGCGGGTGATCTCTTCATCCGGACTGCGGCCGCGCAGCGAGTAGGTGCCCGGCAGGTCGACCAGCGACACCTGGCGGCCCCGCGGCGTGACGAAGGAGCCTTCCTTGCGCTCGACGGTGACGCCCGGATAGTTCGCGACCTTCTGCCGGCTGCCGGTCAGCGCGTTGAACAGCGAGGTCTTGCCGCTGTTCGGCGTGCCCACCAGGGCGAGATGCGTCAAAGGAGCTTCCATGCTTCAAAGTCCGGCGGCGTCAGGCGACGATGATGGCCATGGCCTCGCGCCGGCGCACCGCGATGGTGATGTTCTGGACGCGGACCGCGATCGGATCGCCGCCGATAATGCCCTCATGCAGTACTTCGACCTGGGCACCTTCGACAAAGCCAAGCTCGATCAGCCGGCTTTCAAGTTCGACATCCGGCAACGCCGACTTCGCATCCTGTGCTGCCAAATGTTGAATCACGCCCGAATAGCCGCGTTTGGCTAGTCCCAGTGGCATCTGCGGCTTTGCTGCGTTCTGTTCGGCCATACCCCCTAAATTTCAATCGCAGCGCGGCAGGTCAAGTCGCATGACATACCTTAGAGCGATTTTAAGAGCGAGCCGCAATGGCGGCGCCGGGAAGGGCGATCACCGTCCGGCGGCCCTCCTCACAGTCACGTGAGCGCAGCGCTCGCCCGGAATAGCCGCGAACAGGCTGGGGTTGATCAGGGCTGCTGAAGGGACCGTTCGCATCGGGAGCAACGCATGAGCGGATTTGCGGTCAAATTGGCGACGTTAACCGTTTTCGTCGGAGTGCTCGGTGCAGGCCCCGCGCTGCTGCCAGCCTTTGCCGCGGGCGGTGGCGATCCCGGCAGCCCGGACCTGATGAGGCCAGGGGCATCGTCGCCGCCACCGGCCACGAAGGCGCCTCCCCCGCCGACGACGTCCTCCACCCATCGTGCCAAGAAGGCCGCCAAGCAATCCTTCCTCGGCGACCCCGCATTCATTCAGGGATATCACACGGCCTATACGGCGATCTATGATCGCCACGACTATGCTTCGGCGATCGAAGAGCTCAAGGCGCTTGGCCATGACGACTACGCCAATAGCGCCAACCTGATCGGTTATTCCTATCGCAAGCTCGGCGACTACAAGCTTTCGCAGGTCTGGTACGAGCGTGCGCTCAAATCCGACCCGAACCATGTGTTGACCTGGAACTACTACGGCTTCTGGCAGATCGAGCAGGGCAATCGCGAACAGGCGCAATATCATCTGAGCCGCATCGCCGAAATCTGCGGCACCGATTGCCATGAGTATCGCACGCTGGCTGCCGCGCTGGAGCAGCCGCCGGGGACCGGGCTTGTCTATTGATCGCGTGAAGCTGAAGCAAGGCGTACGCCTTGCGGGCGGCGTGGCGCGCTTTGCCTTACGGCCGCGGCTCGCTCTGCGGCTTCGCCTCCGGCGCAGCGGCGGCCGCGCGACTCTTGAAGTAATCCAGCACGAACAGCCGGATCGCCGACGACAGATTGCCCTGCTGGCGGTTGCTGTCGATCTCGCCGACGAGCTCCGAGAGCGTCATGTTGCGTAGCCCGGAGATCTCCTTCATGCCGTTCCAGAAGGCCTCTTCGAGGCTGACGCTGGTCTTGTGACCCGCGACGACGATCGAGCGTTTGACGACGGGCGACTTCATGAGCCCGCTCCGTCGTCGAGGCGGTGCTGGTCCAGCAATTCGCTCGTGCGCTTGGCGCCATGCTCGGCGGCCTGGCGCTCGGCCTTGCTGCGTCCAAATCGCGCACGATTGAGCTCGGCCGCTTTCGCCGACTGCTCGCGTTCGATCCGCTTCTTGAAACGCTTCAGGTTAACGAGGTCCCCCATCTTCAATCCTCGATTGATCAGAGTTGGAAGACGGAGGAGTCTTGCGAAATAGCGAGTGTTGCGCAAAGCCAAAAACGCGCACTCGCCGGCTCAATAATCATTTGTAAAAAGTCCCTGCTAAACGCCCTGTGACAGCATCAAAAATATGTTCGGCTCTGCGAAAACGAAATATCTCGTGCTATCACGGCGGGGCGCAACCACAAAAATCCCAACAATCTCAGCCTTTAGACTGTATGATCTATAATTATATCGCCTTGCCGTAAACGAATTCACAGCCCGTACTTTCCCGGGGCCCATGCGCCGATATCAGCCCGGGTGTGTCATTTTGCCCGGTTTTACGAGTCGGTCGAATTCCGCCTCGGAGACGAAGCCAAGACGCAGCGCCTCTTCCTTCAAGGTGGTTCCACGTACATGCGCAGTTTTCGCGACCTTCGCGGCGTTATCATAGCCGATCTTCGGCGCGAGCGCCGTAACCAGCATCAGTGAGCGTTCCATCAGCTCTTCGATGCGTTTTTCGTCGGCGCGGATCCCGACCACGCAATGCTCGGTGAAGGAGCTCGCCGCGTCTGTCAATAATTGGATGGAATGCATCATACAGAATGCCAAAAGCGGCTTGTAGACGTTGAGCTCGAAATGCCCCTGGCTGCCGGCGACCGTGATCGCGGTGTGATTGCCGAACACCTCGCAGCAGACCATGGTCATGGCCTCGCACTGCGTCGGGTTGACCTTGCCCGGCATGATCGATGAGCCCGGCTCATTCTCAGGCAGGATCAGTTCGCCGAGGCCCGAGCGCGGCCCCGAGCCCAAAAAGCGAATGTCGTTTGCGATCTTGAACAGCGCGGTCGCGATCGCATTGAGGGCACCGTGGGCGAACACATAGGCGTCGTTGGAAGCGAGCGCCTCGAATTTGTTCGTGGCGCTGGTGAAAGGCAGCTTGGTGATTTTCGCGGCATGCCTGGCAAAAGCGCGCGCGAATTTCGGCTTCGAGTTGAGGCCGGTGCCGACCGCCGTGCCGCCTTGCGCCAGCGGATAGAGCTCCCGCAGCGCGAGACGCAGCCGCGCGATGCCGCTTTCGACCTGCGCAGCGTAGCCGGAGAATTCCTGTCCCAGCGTCAGCGGTGTCGCGTCCTGGGTATGGGTGCGGCCGATCTTGATGATTTTCGCGAAGTCTTTCTCTTTCTTGCGCAGCGCGCGATGCAGTTCGCCCAGCGCAGGAAGCAGGTCGGCGTTGATGCTGCTCGCAGCTGCGATATGCATCGCGGTCGGAAACGAGTCGTTCGAGGACTGACTCATGTTGACGTGATCGTTCGGATGCACCGGCTTCTTGGCGCCGAGCTCGCCACCGAGCAACTCGTTGGCGCGGTTGGCGATCACTTCGTTGAGATTCATGTTGGTCTGCGTGCCGGACCCGGTCTGCCACACCACCAGCGGAAAATGGTCGTCGAGCTTGCCGTCGATCACCTCGCGCGCGGCGCGGATAATGGCGCCGGCGCGGCGCTGATCGAGCAGTCCGAGCTCGCGGTTGGCTTCCGCTGCCGCGAGCTTGACGATGCCGAGCGCGTGGACGATCGGGGTCGGCATGCGGTCCTGGCCGATGCGGAAGTTCTGCCGCGAGCGTTCGGTTTGCGCCCCCCAATAGCGATCAGCTGGAACCTCGATCGGTCCAAAGCTGTCGGTTTCGGTGCGGGTCGATGTGGTGCGGGGTGTGGTCGTCGAGCGGGCCATGAATGTGTCCGTGGGTAAGCAGCGGTGACACATTCATTCTACAGCGAGGGATGGGCGCGTCGCCCTCATTTCTTGCGGAAGCGATCCAGCCGCACGACCTCGGCCCCCTCGCTCGGCTTCGCCGGCTCCTCGGTCTCTTCATCGGTGGCTGGCGCGGGGGGCGCAGCCGCTGCCCCGGCGGGAACGGCGAGCGCGGAGGTGGCGGGCGCGGCGGGAAGGCTGGGGGCGGGCGCCTCGCTTGGGACCGAACCGTCGGTCGGCTCGAACTGCAAGCCGAACTGCACTGACGGATCGAAGAAGCTCTTGATGGCGCTGAAGGGCACCGCGAGCCGCTCCGGAATGCCGCCGAACGACAGGCCGACCTCGAAGCGGTCTTCCGACACCACCAGATCCCAGAACTGGTGCTGCAGGATGATTGTCATTTCTTCCGGATACTGGGCGAGCAGCCGTGGCGAGAGCTTTACGCCCTCCGCCTTGGAAAGGAAGGTGATGAAGAAATGATGCTCACCCGGCAATCCATGCGCGGCGGCATCGCTCAGCACCTTGCGCAGCACTCCGCGCAGCGCGTCGCGCGCCAGTACATCATAGCGAATATGATCAGTCGCCATACTCAATCCTGTCAAATTCCGTTCCGTCGGGCTCGAGAGCTGGTTCAAGAGGCTCGCTGCGAGACCTGGCTCGCCCGACTCGCCTTGATTGCATGGTACTCCGCTTGCCGCCCGAAATCAGCAGCCGTGACGGAGCGAAGTTGCGGCAGACGCGACCACGGAATGAGGCAGTTGAAGTGGAGGCTTCTGTTGCCAGGTGCCTCCGAACCCCGCCTAGCGGAGCTTAACCCGCTAGGACTTTAAAGTGGTCTTTCAAACTGCGTTACGCAGCCTGAGCAACCGGAGCAAAGTTGTCGTTGGCAACTATTGCAGTAGCCCGATAACGGCGGAACAATACCGGGAAAAAGCGCGCCCTTTACGCCCTCGTCGATCCTGTTTCGCCCCCGCCGAAGCCCGCAAATCCTCGCGGCATGTGTCGGGCTTGGGTGGAGGCGCCGGGTACCGCCCCCGGGTCCGAATGGTTTATTGCGACGGCGATTTATTTCCATAGCCGGCGAACCGGCGGTCCCAATATAGGGATAAATCCTGCAAAAGACAGTGGCCGAACGGACGCATTCGTTGCCTAAATGGCACGAAAGGGGCCAGACCACGTCGAATTGGGTTGGCCTCGGGCCGGCCGGCACTTTAAATCTTGGAAATGTCCACGGAAATGCCGCCGGCCGCTGTTCCCGCGCCGAATCTCCCGCACCCCGCCAAGACTCCCCGGCCCAGCGTGATCGCGCTGTTCCTTGCGTTCGCCAAAATGTCCCTTGCCGGCTTCGGCGGGGTGCTGGCCTTCGCGCGCCGCGGCATCGTCGAAGACCACAAATGGATGACGGCGGACGAGTTCAACGAAACCTTTGCGCTCTGCCACTTCCTGCCGGGGCCGAACATCGTGAACCTGTCGGTCGTGTTCGGGTCACGCTTTGCCGGCGTGCCCGGAGCGATTGCAGCCTTTGCCGGACTGGTCGGCCCGCCCATGGTGCTGGTGATGGTTCTGGCCGTGCTCTACGCCCATTACGGCCAGTTCGAAGTGCTCCGGCGGATTCTGGCGGGCATTTCTTGCGGCGCGGTGGGGCTGCTCATCGGCGTGGTGGTCAAGATGCTGATGCCGCTCCTGAAGCGGCGCGATTTCCTCGGACTTCTGGTGATGATCCTGGTTTTCGTCGCCATCGGGCTGTTGCGGCTGCCGCTGCAGGCGGTGCTGCTGGTGGCCGTGCCGGTCTCGATCGGCACCACGTTCTTCATGCGGCGGCGGGCGCAATCATGAATCAGGATTCCAATCCGATCTGGTCACTGATCTCCACATTTGGGCTGATGTCGCTGTTCGCCGTCGGCGGCGCCAATGCGGCAATTCCGGAGATGCATCGGATCGCGGTGGACCTGAATCACTGGATGACGGATCGGCAATTCGCCGACATCTATGCCATCTCGCAACTCTCGCCTGGACCGAACGTGCTGATCGTGACGCTGATCGGCTACGCGGTCTCGGGTTTCAGCGGCGCGCTGCTGGCGACGCTGGCGATGTGCGTGCCAACCGCAGCTCTTGCGTATTATGTGAGCGGTCTGCTCGGGCGGTCGAGCCATTCGCGCTGGCCGTCCATTATTCAGACGGCGCTGGTCCCGCTTTCGATCGGACTGATGGCGGCGTCCGCCCTGATCGTGGCCCAGGCGGCCGACCGGAACGGGGCCGGGCTGCTGCTGACGCTTGCGGTCGCGGCGGCCGCCTTCGCCACACGAATTAATCCGCTCTGGCTGTTGGTGGCCGGGGGGATTTTGGGTGCTGCCGGCCTTGTCTGACGCCAGCCGCCGCGCCTAGCGTTCCGGCGCCGGTATCGACATTCATCCCCTGTGTTTGCGGCAACTTGTCAAATTCGCCGCGCCCTCGGCGTCGGGTAATACGCTGATCCGGATAGAATGGGCAAAAGCCCGATTTCGGAGGGGGGAAATCGATGACCGATGTGCCGAGCCAGGCGCCAGGCAGATCCATTTTGCCTGGATGGATCAAGAGCCCGCAGGATTTTATCGGCGGCTTCGTGCTTGTGGCCGTTTCGATCTTTGCGTTATGGGCGTGCAGCGATCTGCAAGGCATGCGCGGGTTTTCATTCGGGCCAGGGACCGCGCCGCGCATGTTCGCCACCTTGCTGATGGGACTGGGCGCGGCGGTTGCGGTGGTCGGCATCGTGCAGGAAGGCCCGCGCTTGCAGGCCCTGTCCTGGCGCGGCCCGCTCTTCGTCCTGGCGGCCATTCTGTTCTTTGCCTTCGCGATCCGCCCGCTCGGGCTGGCCGTCTCGGGGCTTGCCACCTTCCTGATCGCCGCGCTCGGCTCGCATGAGACGCGCTGGCTCGAGGCCGTGATCGTCGGCGTCTGCCTGACAGTCGGATGTGCCGTCCTTTTCCCCCATGTGTTGGGACTGCCGATGCCGCTGTTCCCGCATTTCCTGGTGCAGTGAGCGCGCGATGGCCGATCTTTTTCATAGTCTCGCGCTCGGTTTTGGCGTCGCCGTCAGCCCGATCAACCTTCTGCTCTGCCTGATCGGCGCGCTGGTCGGGACGCTGGTCGGCGTGCTGCCGGGCATCGGCACGATCGCAACGGTGGCGATGCTGCTGCCGATTACGTTTGGTCTGCCGCCGGTCGGCGCGCTGATCATGCTCGCCGGCATCTACTACGGCGCGCAATATGGCGGCTCGACCACGTCGATCCTGGTCAACATTCCCGGCGAAGCTACATCGGTCGTGACCACGCTCGACGGCTTCCAGATGGCCAAGCAGGGCCGCGCCGGTCCCGCGCTCGCGATCGCCGCGATCGGCTCGTTCATCGCGGGCTGCTTCGCGACCATCCTGATCGCCGTCCTCGGCGCGCCCTTGACCAAGCTCGCGCTCGCCTTCGGTCCGGCCGAATATTTCTCGCTGATGATCCTCGGCCTGATCTTCGCGGTGGTGCTGGCCAAAGGCTCGGTGCTGAAGGCGATCGCGATGATCGCGTTCGGCATCCTGCTCTCGATGGTCGGCTCCGACATCGAGACCGGCGCCTCGCGCATGGCCTTCAACCTCCCCGAACTGGCCGACGGCCTCGGCTTCGCGACGGTGGCCATGGGCGTGTTCGGCTTCGCCGAGATCATCCGCAACCTCGACGCCGGCGCCGCGATGGACCGCGACCTGGTGCAGCAGAAGATCACCGGTCTGATGCCGACCAAGGCCGACCTGATGGAGTCGCTGCCGGCGATCGGCCGCGGCACGGTGCTGGGATCGATCCTGGGCATCCTGCCCGGCGGCGGCGCCGTCATCGCCTCCTTTGCCGCCTATACGTTCGAGAAGAAGATCTCGAAGACCCCGCAGCGCTTCGGCCGCGGCGCGATCGCGGGCGTGGCGGCGCCGGAAAGCGCCAACAATGCGGCGGCGCAGACCTCCTTCATCCCGCTGCTCACGCTCGGCATCCCGCCGAACGCGGTGATGGCGCTGATGGTCGGCGCGATGACCATCCACGGCATCGTGCCTGGCCCGCAGGTGATGCAGAAGCAGCCCGACCTCGTCTGGGGTATGATCGCCTCGATGTGGATCGGCAATCTGGTGCTGATCATCATCAACCTGCCGCTGGTCGGCATCTGGGTGCGCCTGTTGCGCGTGCCTTACCGGCTGATGTTCCCCTCGATCGTGGTGTTCTGCGCGATCGGCATCTACTCCATCAACAATGCGCCGGTCGATGTCGTCCTCGCCGGCGCCTTCGGGCTCGTCGGCTACTGGCTGATCAAGCACGAGTTCGAGCCGGCGCCGCTCCTGCTCGGCATGGTGCTGGGACCCCTGATGGAGGAGAACCTGCGCCGGGCGCTTCTGATCTCGCGCGGCGACTGGAGCGTGTTCATCACCCGCCCGCTGTCGGCCGTGCTGATCGCCGCGGCCGCAGGCCTCCTGATGCTCGCGGTGCTACCGGCGCTGCGCAAGAAGCGCGACGAGGTCTTCGTGGAATCCGAGGGCTGATCGGATTTTTTCAAGCTCCTTTCGGGAAGGAGGGCGCAACGCAGGTTGTGCCCTCCGTTGCTCTGCTGTCGGCTCTTTCGTCTATTCGAATCGTAGTGCGACGATCGGATCAAGCCGCGCGGCCCGATGGGCCGGATAGAGGCCGAACGAAATTCCGACGAGCCCGGCGAACCCGCAAGCCAGGATGATTGTCCACGGGCTGATCAGGACAGGCCAACCCGCTTTCCATGCGATTGCGACGGCCGCAGCGGCGCCCAGGAGCGCACCCACAAGCCCTCCGATCAACGCCAGGATCAAGGCTTCGACCAGAAATTGCCGTCGGATATCGCGGCGGCTGGCTCCGACGGCCATGCGCAAACCGATCTCGCGGGTGCGCTCGGCGACCGAAACCAGCATGATGTTCATGATGCTGATGCCGCCAACGACCAGCGAAACCGCGGCCACCGCGATCAGCAAGCTGCCGAGGAGCCGCACGGCGGCCCCACGTGCAAACAGGATATCCGCCGGATTCTCGATCCTGAAATCGCTGGGGGCATCCCCGCGAATGCGGTGCCGCTGCCGAAGCAAGGCCTCGACGTCGCGTTCGGTCTCCGGCATGGCCGCCGCATCCGATACCTTGATCGATATGAAGTCCAGTGCTTCGCGGGTCGTACCTCGCACGGCGCCGAGCACGCGGCTTTTCGCCGCCGACAGCGGGATGAACACGACGTCGTCCTGGCTGCGGCCGGCTGCGCCCACTCCCTTTTTGTCCAGCACACCGATCACGGTGAAGGGGACATTGCCGATCCGGAAGGTCTCTCCGACTGCCGCACGCCCATTGAAAAGCTCCTCGACGATGACCGAGCCCACGACGGCGACTTTCATTCCGGATCCGATTTCGTCGCTCGTAAAGGATCGGCCGCTGGCAACCTGCCATTCACGGGCCACCAGATAGTCGGGGTTAATTCCAGCCACCAGCGTCACCCAGTTCTTGTTTGCGGCCACGAGCGGCATGGAACGCGACAACAGCGGAGCAGCGACCTGCACGTCCGCCAGTTCGCGGCGGATGGCCGCGGCGTCCTCTTCCGTCAACGTGGGCTGGGTTCCGGATTCGAGCCTCGCTCCGCTGGAATTTCTGGCACCGGGCAGGGCGAGCAGGAGGTTGGCTCCAAGCGTCCGAATCTTTTCGGAAACTTCCGCCTGCGCGCCGGCTCCCACCGATACCATGCAAACCACGGCTCCGACGCCGACAACGATCCCAAGCACGGTCAAGGCGCTTCGCAGCTTGTTCACACGAAGCGCGCGCGCGGCAATTCGCAAGCTCTCCAGGGGGCTCATCGGGACGAATCCGGAACGATGGCGTTCGCAAGCAAATTCTTGTCGGCAGTGACGTCCTTGACGACTTGTCCATCGTGCAGCGTGATCTGTCGCCGCGCACGATCGGCGACCTCGGTGGCGTGCGTAACCACGACGATCGTGCGACCATCGCGATGCAGCGCCTCGAACAGCGACATAATCTCATCGCTGGTACCGCTATCCAGCGAGCCGGTCGGTTCGTCGGCCAGGATGAGAATTGGATTGTTCACCGTCGCACGTGCAATGACGACCCGCTGCTGCTCTCCTCCCGAGAGTTGATTTGGCCAGTGATGACCGCGGTTGGCCAAGCCTACGCGGTCAAGTGCCTCCTTGGCCGCGCGACGTCGTTTGGAGGGAGGAATGCCGTCGTAAACGAGCGGAAGTTCGATATTTTCCAGCGCGGTTGCCCGCGGCAGAAGGGCCGGCAGTTGGAATATGAAGCCGATGTCGTGGCTCCTGATGGCCGCGCGTCTGTCCTCACTCAGCTTTGCAACTTCTCGACCGTTGAGCGCATATTCGCCCGAATCCGGCCTGTCCAGGAGACCCAAAAGGTTCATCAAGGTCGACTTTCCCGATCCCGAGCGGCCGCGAATTGCAACAAACTCACCATGCTCGATCGCGAGCGACACGTTTGATACCGCGCGAACGATCGTCCCTCCGGAGGGATAGTATTTTGAAATTCCAGCGACTCGGACCAGCGGGTGCATCTCGGATTCCAATCTCAAAATCCAAGGCGGATGCCGAAATAGCCCCTTTGTTTCCGGGTGTTCGCAATCCCGATGATCACTTGTTGGCCCTCCGCAAGGGCGCCATCCAGCAGTTCCGTACTGTTGTCGTCGCTCACGCCGAGTCCCACTGTAACGGGTCTTGGTCGCGGGCCGTCGCCGACGAGCCACACCGTTGCGGGAGCCTTGGAGGAGGCGACCTGGTTCGCGCTCTGGTGACCAGGCAAGGGACCGGCGTCGTTCGGCCGGAAGCGCAGCGCCTGGCTCGGAATTTTGAGGATCCCGCGCGTTTCGTTCACCACAATCCGAAGCTCGGCAGTCATTCCCGGGAGCAACAGCAGGTCCGGATTTGGTGCGGAAACGATCGTCGTATAGGTGACGACGTTTTGTACGACTTCGGGAGACTTGCGGATCTGTAGAACCCGTCCGCCGAAGGTCCGATCCGGATAGGCGTCCACCGTGAACCGCACCGCCTGGCCTACTTTCAATTGCCCGACATCGGCCTCGTCGATCTTGCCATGGACCTCCATTTGACGAAGGTCGTTCGCGATCTTGAACAATGTCTTGGCTTCGAGACTGACGGCAACGGTTTGTCCCGGATTGACGTCCCGCTTGATGACCACTCCATCAATCGGCGCACGCAGCACGGTACGATCGAGATCAAGTTCCGCCTGATCGACGGCTGCCTGCCTCTGCTCGACGACAGCCTGTGCATTCCCAAGATTGGCCTCCGCCATGTGCCTCTCCGCTTCCGCGATCGCAATGGCTTCGGCCCTCATCTGGATCTGCTTGACGGAGGCGCGCAGGTCGGCAGCCCCGGCGTCACGCAGAGCCCTCGCCTGGGTCAAGTCGCGATCGGTTCCGCTGCCGGTGCGTGCCAAGGTGAGCTTTCGCAGGTATTCCCTTTCGGCTTCGTCTTGTTTGGCTTGATTCGAAGTCGATTGATCCTCTGCAAATTTCTCGGCAGTTCGCGCATTCGCCACCGCGACCTTCGCTCGCTCCAGTGCTGCCTTTTCCACCTCGACGGCAGCTTCCGCCACCCTCAGAGCGGCTCTCGCTTCATTGACGCGGGCGGCGAAGATCTCCGGATCGATTTGCGCGATCGGCTGTCCAGCGGTCACGCGATCGTTGAAGTTGACGAACACGTCCGCAATTCGCCCTGATTGTTGCGAACTGACATCGACGCTTACGACTGCCTCGACGGTGCCGCTGGCCTTCACCAGGCTCGAGATGCTGCCGCGTTCAACCGGGGCCGTGAGGAAGGCCGGGCCCGAGCTATCCTGGCCATAGGTGTAGCCCAGCCCGACTATGAGGGCGCACAGCAGACCCGCCACAACGACGAAACGCATGTGGCTATCATCCCTGTCTAAACCCTTTGCCGGCCTGTCCGAGGTATCAACGGACGCTTACGGCACCAGCCGGCACGGAAATGCGCAGAGTCGTATCGGCCGCCGATCCAGCCTGCGCATCCTCCATCGCTGTCGAGGCGGTGGGACTTGATGCTGCCAGCAAAACACCGGAACGGTACGGATCATCCAGGGATGTCCGGTTTTTTTCGGGCGCAGGCTGGCGCATGTCGTCTTATCTGGAGTCGCCTTATCTGGCAGTGAAATCTGGCAGTGAAGTTGTCGTAAGAAGGACGAGCACAGGCCCGCCCCCCGGCCTCGCATGCGCGGCGCTGAGAGTACAAGATGATCTCTCGATCAAGCTGGCACGACGACGCTGCTGCCCGCCGTCAAAAAGACGCCTGCGCTACGGCATTTGCGCGTGCACGGCGGCCTGCGCGCAAGCGTTGTCGTATTGGGCGACGGCGTTGGGATTCGTCGCCGGGTTGCCCGGGTTTCCAGCGTAGGTCTTCGTTACGCTGGCATTGAACGGGGAGCCTTTCCCGCCGTTCGATTTGGCTCCCGCGCCGATGGACGGAAAGCTCGTGGCACCACAGCTTGCAAGGACGTTCGAACCGGTCTGTCCCGGCGCCGCTGATGCCGCTCCGGGGTTGAGGTTGGGGCTCGGCACCAGATTATGGAGATCATCGGCGCAGGCCACTCCGGCCGAGAGCGTCATCACGCAGGATGCGATTGCAATGGAAACCTTGAAACTCCTCATGTTCCGTCTCCTCTATGCGGAGTTGATTCCCAGTTAGCACGCGTCCTAACGCTTCGAAGCGCGCCCATGGCCCTACGTAACCGCTCACAAGCGCGTGATGCTGGCGTCGACGCTTCTGGATGGCTCGGCGTGCATGATCGGCGGCCCGCCGCGAAGCTCATGGAAGGCGGCGCCATCGCGGGAGGCGGGGAGATCGGCGCGGGCGATCCCGCCTTTTGGGGCAGGGCGATGCCCGGCTGCGTCCGAAAGACGGTGATAACAGCGCCCCTGCAGCCTGTTCCCCTTGTCGGGGCCGACCGGCGCCGCCATGTTCGGGCAAACAGTGTATAATTCGCACGCCGGCCGCATGAGTCGCCGGCTCCTTGTGCGGTTCAGGACCCCCGAAACGCCGATGAACCAGTATCACGACCTGCTCGAACGCATCCTTGCCGACGGTGCCGAGAAGCACGACCGCACCGGCACCGGCACGTTGTCGATTTTCGGCCATCAGATGCGCTTCAACCTGTCAGCCGGGTTCCCGATGCTGACCACCAAGCGGTTGCCGCTGAAGGCGATCGTGCATGAGCTGTTGTGGTTCCTGAAGGGCGACACCAATATCAAATATCTGCACGACCACGGCGTCACCATCTGGGACGAATGGGCAGACGAGAACGGCGATCTCGGCCCGGTCTACGGTTCGCAATGGCGATCCTGGCCCGCGCCGGATGGCGGCAGCATCGATCAGATCAAGAATGTCGTGGAGATGATCAAGCGCAACCCCGACTCGCGCCGGCTGATCGTCACCGCCTGGAATCCTGCCGACGTCGACAAGATGGCGCTGCCGCCCTGTCATTGCCTGTTTCAGTTCTATGTCGCGAACGGCAAGCTGTCCTGCCAGCTCTACCAGCGCTCCGCCGACGTCTTCCTCGGCGTGCCCTTCAATATCGCCTCCTACGCGCTGCTCACCATGATGGTCGCGCAGGTGACGGGACTGAAGGCGGGCGATTTCGTGCACTCGCTCGGCGACGCGCATCTCTATTCGAATCATATCGAGCAGGCGCGGCTGCAGCTGACGCGGCCGACGCGTCCGCTGCCGGCGATGAAGATCAATCCCGAGGTGAAGGATATCTTCTCCTTCCGCTACGAGGACTTCAAGCTCGAAGGCTACGACCCGCATCCGCATATCAAGGCCGAAGTTGCGGTGTGAGCGTTGAATGCCGCTTTCGATTCATCGCGCGCGTCCCGATCAGTCCAGACTGATCTTCTCTCTGCTCTGCGAGCTCGCCGAGTACGAAAAGCTGAGCCACGCGGTTGAGGCGACCGAGGTCGACATCGCGGCCGCTCTGTTCGCCGAACATCCGCTTCTGTTCTGCGAGATCGCGGAATGGAACGGAGAGCCGGCAGGCTTCGCGCTCTGGTTCTTCAATTTCCCCACCTTCGCCGGCCGGCGGGGCATCTATCTCGAGGACCTGTTCGTGCGTCCCGCCTTTCGCGGCAAGGGCATCGGCAAGGGGCTGCTCGTTCATCTCGCCAAGCTCTGCGCCGACAACGACTGGTCGCGGCTGCAATGGAGCGTGCTCGACTGGAATACGCCCTCGATCGAATTCTACAAATCGCTCGGCGCCGTCATGATGGACGAGTGGAAGCTGGTCCGGCTTTCCGGTCCCGCACTGGCGCAACTCGCAAAGGGCTTGCCGTGATCGAAACCGTCCTCATCGTCGCGGTCGCCGACAATGGCGTGATCGGCGCCGATGGCGCGATCCCCTGGCGGCTGAAAAGCGACATGCAGCGCTTCAAGGCCATCACCATGGGCAAGCCCGTGGTGATGGGCCGCAAGACCTTCGCCTCGCTGAAGCGACCACTTCCGGGACGCACGAACATCGTCGTTACCCGCGATCCGAATTTTCGCAGCCCCGGCGCCGTCGTGACGACCTCGCCGAAGGCTGCGCGCGCGGTGGCTCATGCGGATGCCCTGCGACGCTCGGCCGCTGCCATCGCCGTGATCGGCGGCGCGGAGATCTACGCGCAATGGATGGATAGTGCCAATCGTCTGGAGGTCACCGAGGTGCACGCAAGCCCTCCCGGCGATACGCGTTTTCCCCCGATCGATGCATCGCAATGGGAGGAGGTGGCGCGGGTGCATCATGCCGCAGGTCCCGACGACAGCGCGCCCTTCTCCTATGTGACATATCGTCGGATGAAGCCGAGTTAACCTCGTTAGCCAATGTTTGCATTGACAAAAACCGGCCGAAGCATAGCTGCTTGTGACCCAAGCGCGCGTTGTAAGGGGCCAGAGCGTCCCTTATAAGGCCTGCCTGTCGGAGCGAGGGTCGGGCGTTTCAACCCCCTTTAAGTCCCGCGTAGGAGAGCATCGATGCCGTGGAAGAATCAGGGCGGCGGCCCATGGGGCTCGGGCCCGAAAGGGCCCTGGGGTTCCGGCCCGCAACCGGTCGGGCCGAGACCGCCCGATCTTGAGGATCTTCTGCGCCGCGGCCAGGATCGGCTGCAGCAGCTGCTGCCGGGCGGATATTTTTCCGGGCTCGGTCTTGCCGTGATCGTGGTCGGCGCGCTCGCGATCTGGCTGGCGTCCGGTTTCTATCGCGTGCAGTCGGAAGAGCTCGGCATCGTCTTGCGCTTCGGCAAATATGTCCGCGATACCCAGCCCGGGCTGCGCTACCACCTGCCATATCCGATCGAGACCGTGCTGTTGCCGAAGGCGCTGCGCGTCAACACGATCTCGATCGGCATGACCTTGATCGATGATCCTTCGCGGCGCGGCCGCACCATGCGCGATGTGCCCGAAGAGAGCCTGATGCTGACCGGCGACGAGAACATCGTCGACGTCGACTTCACCGTGCTGTGGCGGATCAAGCCGAAGGGCGCCGCCGACTTCCTGTTCAACATCCAGAATCCGGAAGGCACCGTGAAGGCGGTGGCGGAGAGCGCGATGCGCGAGGTGATCGGCCGCTCCAGCATCCAGCCGATCCTGACCGGCGCGCGCACCGCGACCGAGCAGGGCGTGCAGCAGCTGATGCAGAAGACGCTCGACAGTTACGGTTCCGGCATCGAGATCACCCAGGTGCAGATGCAGAAGGTCGATCCGCCGGCGCAGGTGATCGATTCCTTCCGCGACGTGCAGGCGGCGCGCGCCGACCTCGAGCGCGCGCAGAACGAGGCGCAGACCTATGCCAACCGCGTGGTGCCCGAAGCCAAGGGCCGCGCCGCGCAGATCATCCAGGCCGCCGAAGGCTACAAGCAGCAGGCGGTCGCCGAAGCCAAGGGCCAGAGCGCCCGCTTCCTGAAGGTCTATGAAGAATACGCCAAGGCAAAGGACGTGACGCGCGAGCGGATCTATCTTGAGACCATGGAACGCATTCTCGGCGGCTCGGAGAAGCTGATCTACGACGGTGGCGCCGGCAGCCAGGGCGTCGTGCCCTATCTTCCCCTGAGTGAATTGTCGCCGCGGCGTCAGGCGACGACAGGCCAGCAAACGCAGCCGAGCGGAGGCACGCGATGAAGTCTCCCGTCACCGGCATCGTCACGCTGATCGTGCTCCTCGTTGTCGCGATCGTCGTCTACAGCTCGCTCTTCACCGTGCAGCAGACCGAGCAGGCGCTGGTCGTGCGGTTCGGCGAACCCGTCAATGTCGCCACCGAGCCCGGCCTTTATGTCAAGGCGCCGTTTATCGACACCGTGATCCCCGTCGACAAGCGCATCCTTGATCTGGAAAACCCCTCGCAGGAAGTGATCGCCTCCGACCAGAAGCGGCTGGTGGTCGATGCCTTCGCGCGCTACCGCATCAAGAACCCGCTGCGCTTCTATCAGAGCGTCGGTACCGTCCAGGCCGCCAATCTGCAGTTGACGACGCTGCTCAATGCGGCCCTGCGCCGCGTGCTCGGCGAGGTCACCTTCATCCAGGTGGTGCGCGACGAGCGCGAAGCGCTGATGGGCCGCATCCGCGAGCAGCTCGACAAGGAGGCCGACGGCTACGGCATCCAGGTGGTCGACGTCCGCATCCGCCGCGCCGACCTGCCCGAGCAGAACAGCCAGGCGGTCTACCAGCGCATGCAGACCGAGCGGCAGCGCGAAGCCGCCGAGTTCCGCGCGCAGGGTGCGCAAAAGGCGCAGGAAATCCGCGCCAATGCCGACCGCGACGCCACGGTGATCGTGGCGGAGGCCAATTCGAAGGCCGAACAGACCCGCGGTGAGGGCGATGCCGAGCGCAACCGGCTGTTTGCCGAAGCCTATAGCAAGGATCCCGACTTCTTCGCCTTCTACCGCTCGATGTCGGCTTACGAGAGCGGCCTGAAGAGCGGCGATACCCGCTTCCTGTTGCGGCCGGATTCGAATTTCTTCCGGTATTTCGGCAGCCCCTCCGGCAAGCCGGCCGAAGCCCCGGCCAAGCCGGCCGAGGGCCCGGCCGCGTCGGCAGCGAATGGCAACGCCGCGCAGGCGGCGGCGCCTAAGCCTTGAGCCGGAAGCAAGCCTTGAGAAGCAAGCCTTGAGCTGGAAGCATGACCCGGAAAACCACAGGCTGGTGTTCCGGGACGATCACGTTGCATCAAGAAGCCGGAGCGCGATGGCGATCGCGCTCACGACCCGGTTGTTGAGTTGACAGGAACGAAGCGGCACGCTTGCTTTAGTTTCCGCGCCCGAACAAGAATCACAGGGAGGTTCCCGTCCGATGAGGTCCATTGCGTTTTCCGACTTCCTCATCGGTTTGGGCATTCTGTTCGTGATTGAGGGGCTGATGTTCGCGGCCAGCCCGACCTGGATGCGACGGGCGATGAAAAGCGCAATGGCGACGCCGGACAACATCCTGCGTGCGGTGGGTATCGGCTCGGCCGTGATCGGACTGATCCTGATCTGGCTGATTCGCCGTCCGATTTGACCGAAGGTCATTCCGGGATGGTGCGTAAGCACCCGACCCGGACTCTCGAGATTCTCGGGTGCGCAATTGCGCACCTGGGTTCGCTCGCTTCGCGGGCGCCCCGGAATGACGGCGGGTCGGAAACAACGCGATCGTGAGAGGTTAACGTCGGCTTTTTGCCGTATTAAGTAAGCTTGATGACCACCTGAGCCGGCCGCCAGAATGCTTGCGCCGCCGCCCTGTCGGGCGCAGGGTGTGCCTTAAATCAGATCCTTTTGGAGAGAAGACGATATGACCGCTGTGACCACAGCCCTGAACCAGCGCCTGCGCCCCATGCTGGCGGCGATCTGCTTCGGCGCGGCGGCTGCGCTCGTGTCGATGCCGGCCCATGCGCGCGGGCCGGAAGGTATCGCCGATGTCGCCGAGAAGGTGATCGATGCGGTGGTCAACATCTCGACCTCGCAGACGGTTGAGGCCAAGGGCGAAGGCCGCAGCACCATGCCGCAATTGCCGCCGGGCTCGCCGTTCGAGGAGTTCTTCGACGACTTCTTCAAGAATCGCCGCGGTGGCAAGGGCGGCGGCGATTTGCAGCCGCACAAGACCAATTCGCTGGGCTCCGGTTTCATCATCGATCCCTCGGGCATCGTCGTCACCAACAATCACGTCATTGCCGACGCCGACGAGATCAACGTCATCATGAACGACGGCACCAAGATCAAGGCGGACATTGTCGGCATCGACAAGAAGACCGACCTTGCGGTGCTGAAATTCAAGCCGCCGCGGCCGCTGACGGCGGTGAAGTTCGGCGATTCCGACAAGCTCAGGTTGGGCGACTGGGTAATCGCGATCGGTAACCCGTTCAGCCTCGGCGGCACGGTCACGGCCGGCATCGTCTCGGCGAAGAACCGCGACATCTCTTCCGGTCCCTATGACAGCTACATCCAGACCGACGCCGCCATCAACCGCGGCAATTCGGGCGGCCCGCTGTTCAACCTCGATGGCGAGGTGATCGGCGTCAACACCCTGATCATTTCGCCGTCCGGCGGCTCGATCGGCATCGGCTTTGCGGTGCCCTCGAAGACGGTCGCGAGCGTGGTGTCGCAGTTGCAGCAGTTCGGCGAATTGCGTCGCGGCTGGCTCGGCGTCCGCATCCAGACCGTCACCGATGAGATCGCCGAAAGCCTCAACATCAAGCCGGCGCGCGGCGCGCTGGTCGCCGGTGTCGACGACAAGGGGCCGGCGAAGCCCGCTGGCATCGAGCCCGGCGACGTCATCGTCACCTTCGATGGCAAGGACGTCAAAGAACCGAAGGACCTCTCGCGCGTGGTGGCCGACACCGCTGTCGGCAAGGAGGTCGACGTCGTGCTGATCCGCAAAGGCAAGGAGGAGACCCGCAAGGTCACGCTCGGTCGCCTCGAGGATCCCGACAAGGCGCAGCCGGCCTCGGTGAAGAAGGACGAACCTGCTGCAGAGAAGCCGGTCACGCAGAAGGCGCTCGGCCTCGATCTCGCCACGCTCAGCAAGGATCTGCGCGCCAAGTACAAGATCAAGGACAGCGTCAAGGGTGTGCTGATCACCGGCGTCGACGGCACCTCGGACGCCGCCGACAAGCGCCTCTCAGCCGGCGATGTCATCGTCGAGATGGCGCAGGAGGCGGTGAGCAGCGGCGCCGACGTCAAGGCGCGCCTCGACCAGCTCAAGAAGGACGGCAAGAAGTCGGTCCTGCTTCTGGTTGCGAACGCCGCCGGCGAGTTGCGGTTCGTGGCGCTGAGCGTGCAGTAGTTCGCGGGCGTTACTCGTCCGGCGATCTTGGCGTTCCTCCGTCATTCCGGGGCGCCCGAAGGGCGAACTGAGGTGCGCAATTGCGCACCTCAGAATCTCGAAATTCCGGGTCTGGCGCTGCGCGCCATCCCGGAATGACGACGAGAAACGTCAATCCCCCACGAACTCCTCGCGTCGATACCCCTGCGCATAGAGCAATGCAGTGAGATCGCCGTGATCGATCCGCGCTGCCGCCGCGGCCGCCACGGCCGGCTTCGCATGGTAGGCGACCCCTAATCCCGCATTCTGGATCATGCCGAGATCGTTGGCGCCGTCGCCGGCGACCAGCGTGTCGATGTCGTCGAGGTCGAAATCCTCGGTGAGCTCGATCAGGGTTGCGAGCTTGGTGGCGCGGCCCAGAATCGGCTCCTTCACCTCGCCGGTGAATTTGCCGTCGCGTACGATGAGCTCGTTGGCGCGGTTCTCTTGAAAGCCGATCTTCGCGGCAACCGATCTGGTGAACAGCGTGAAGCCGCCCGAGATCAGGCATGTATAGGCGCCATGCGCCTGCATCGTCATCACGAGCTCGCGGCCGCCCGGCGTCAGCGTGATGCGCTTGGCCAGCACGTCGTCGACCACGCTGACCGGCAGGTCCTTCAGGAGCGCAACGCGTTCGCGCAGCGCCGGCTCGAATTCGATCTCGCCGCGCATCGCGCGCTCGGTGATTTCAGCGACGTGGTCCTTCAGCCCGACGAAATCCGCGAGCTCGTCGATGCACTCCTGGCCGATCATGGTGGAATCCATGTCCGCCAGAAAAAGCTTCTTGCGCCGCGTGGCGATCGGCTGCACCACAATATCGATCGGCAGGTCACCGCGCGCAGCGCGGAGGGACGCGGAGACGGCGAGGATGTCGTCCTTGCTTTTCGTCGGGATGTCGAAGGGGATGTCGGCTGCGACCTCATCGAACAGCCAATGCGCCGGACCGGCCGACGGCAGGATCGCGCGCGCGCCGTCGATGATGGTGGAATCGAGCGCGGGGTTGTTGGGATTGCAGATGAGGGTAGCGACGAGAGACATCGGTGATTTCTGAGCTGACCAGCAACAAGGCCATGCTTATCGCAGGGCCGACCGCCAGCGGCAAGTCGACGCTGGCGCTCGAGCTTGCGCAAAAAGCCGGCGGCGTAGTCATCAATACCGATTCCATGCAGGTTTACCGTGATCTGCGCGTGCTCACGGCGCGGCCGACACCGGCGGAGGAGGCGGCCGTCGCCCACCGGCTCTACGGCCATGTCGATGCGGCGATCAATTTTTCCGCCGGCGCCTGGACCGCGGACGCCGCCAAGGTGCTGGCGGAGGTGCGCGCGCAAGGCCGCCTGCCGATCTTCGTCGGCGGCAGCGGGCTCTACTTCAAGGCGCTGACGCGCGGCCTTTCCGCGGTGCCGCCGATCCCGCCGGAGGTGCGCGAGAGCGTCCGCGCGCGGCTCGAGCGCGACGGCGTCGAAGCGCTGCATGCCGTGCTGGCGCAACGCGACCCGGTGGCCGCCGAGCGCCTGAAGCCGCGCGACCGCACCCGCATCGCACGTGCGCTCGAAGTGGTGGAAGCGACCGGGCGGTCGCTGACCGATTGGCATCGCGAGGGCCTGCCGCCGCTGTTGCCGCCGGGCACCTTCGCCGCGCTGTTTCTTTCGCCCGAACGCGACGCGCTTTATGCGCGGATCGATACGCGATTCGACGCGATGCTGAAGGCGGGCGCGCTCGAGGAGGTGGCGGCGCTGGCGGCGCGAAACCTCGATCCGCTGTTGCCGGCGATGAAGGCGCATGGCGTGCCGGCCTTGATCCGGCATCTGCGCGGCGAGCTCACACGGGAAGAGGCGGCCACGATCGGCCGCGTCGATACCCGGCATTACGCCAAGCGGCAGTTCACCTGGTTCCGGCATCAGCTGCCGGAGTTCGAGTGGGTCGCGCCGGAAGCGGCGAGGGGGTGGCTGCAACACTCGCTGACCTCATCCTGAGAGGCTGTGACCCTATTTCAAGTTTAGCAGGTTCTGCGCGAAGGATTGGCTGCTGCGAGCCGAGCGGAAGGTTGGGGTTGATGGCTGGCTTCAGGCCATCGCCTGCAGCA
>Ga0153954_1000322_pt1 | contig 41251 bp, 41 predicted proteins | sample TSFL038MetaG_FD_102277 | JGI IMG/M metagenome (GOLD analysis project Ga0153954, IMG submission 102277) | Attine ant fungus gardens microbial communities from Florida, USA - TSFL038 MetaG | ecosystem: Host-associated > Fungi > Mycelium > Unclassified | place: USA: Florida, Wekiwa Springs State...
CGTGGTTCAGGACCGCGAGCGATATCTGTTCCAGGTCTCGCGCCGCGCCTTCGTCGAAGACGATGTGCTGGAGGCGGAGCGGCGGGCCATCTTCGATCGTTGCTGGATCTATGTCGGCCATGGTTCCGAAATCCCCAACAAGAGCGACTTCGTCACCCGTGCCGTCGCCGGTCGCGAGCTGATCTTCAACCGCGATCACATGGGTGTCGTGCACGCCTTCCTGAACACCTGTCCGCATCGCGGCGCAATGGTTGTGCGGGAAAAGAAAGGCAACTCGCGCGCCTTCCGCTGCTTTTATCACGGCTGGACCTTCGACGGTAACGGCCGCTTCGCCTCGCGCTTCGGCGAGGGCAACTACGGCAAGGAACATTACTCGGGTTGTGCCGATTTGCGTCAGGTGCCGCGGCTGGAGAGCTACCGTGACTTCTGGTTCGTGAACTTCGACCAGAACGCGACGTCGCTGGCCGACTATCTCGCCGGCGCCAAGGAATACATCGATCTGGTGGCGGACCATTCCGAAGCCGGTATGGAGATCGTTGGCTCCGGTCAGCAGTACGTCATCAACGCCAACTGGAAACTCCTTGCGGAGAACAGCATCGATGCGTTCCACGGCTTTCCGGTGCACAGCACCTACTTCGACTACTTGAAGTCGATCGGCAGCCTGCGTACCGACGCCGGTAACTCGACCTTCGCGGCCAGCGGCATGCACGATCTCGGCAATGGCCACGCGGTGATCGAGTACGCCTCGCCCTGGGGCCGGCCGGTCGCGCGCTGGGTGCCCTCGATGGGCGAGGACAAGCGTGCGCACATGGAGGAGTTGCGGGCCAATCTGATCAAGCGCTTCGGCCAGGAGCGTGGCACGCGCATCGCCGAGTTCAGCCGCAATATGCTGATCTTCCCCAATCTGGTGATCAACGACATCATGGCGATCACGGTTCGCACCTTCACGCCCGATGCACCTGGCCGGATGACCGTCAGCGCCTGGGCCTTGGGCGCGCGTGACGAGGACCGCGACCTGCGCAAGTTGCGCCTGTTCAATTTCCTGGAGTTTTTGGGGCCGGGGGGCTTCGCGACACCCGATGACCAGGAGGCGTTGGAGAACTGCCAGCGCGGCTACAAGAATGCCCGTGAGGCCGGCTGGAACGACATCTCCAAGGGCATGCCGCGCCAGGGGCCGCCGATGAACGACGATGAGGAGCAGATGCGCTGCTTCTGGCGTCAGTGGCGCGACCGCATGGGAGCGGTGTCATGAACGGCGACGTCGCCCTGCCGACGAACCTGCGCAACGACACCTCGGCCTTGCGCGGTCGCATCGAGGACTTCCTATACCTCGAGGCTGAGCTGCTCGATGAATGGAAGATCCAGGAATGGTTTGCCCTGTTCGCCGAAGGGGCGACCTATGAGGTGCCGCCGACAGGCACCGACGAAAGCGACCCGGCGACCTCGCTGTTCTATATCGCCGACGATTATGTGCGCCTGCGCGAGCGGGTGGTACGCCTGACCAAGAAGGAAGCGCATTCGGAGTTCCCGCGCTCCCAGCAGCGTCATATGGTCAGCAATGTGCGGATCACCGGCCTCGACGACGGCGTGGCCGATGTGAACTGCAACTTCATCACGTATCGGGCCAAGCGCGGCGTGGTCGACACCTACTACGGCAAGCACGTCTACCGAATCGACACCCGAACCGAACCGTTCCGCATCCTGTCCAAGCGTTCGATTCTCGGCATGGACATGCTTTATCCCGGAAAGCTGACTATCATCATCTGATGTTGCAGACGGTCGAAGCCGAGAACACCAAGCTTACCAAAGCCGAGCGGACCCGAGCTCGCCTCATCGAGGTTGCCAAGCGCCTCTACCAGGAACATGGGTCCGACCACGTCACCGTCCGTCGCATTGCCGCCGCCGCCAAGATCGAGGCCGGCAGCATCTACTACCATTTCAGCTCGCGCGATGAGATCATGCGGGCCGTGCTGGAAAGCGGTGTCGGTGGCGCGCGCGACGAGGTCATGCAGGCGATTGCCGAGGCGGGCGAGGACAGCCCACCGCTGGCGCGGCTGCGGGCGGCCCTGGTGGCACATCTGAAATATACGCTGCGCGAGCATTTTTCCTCGCGGTTGAAGTCGATCAGGCGTCTGCCGAAGCGCTTGCGCGAGCGGCACATGCAGCAGGAGCGCGACTACGCGGCGATCTTCACCAAGCTGCTGCGCGAAGCCGACAAGCAAGGCCTGATAAAACCCGGCTTCGATCTCTCGGTCGTCCGCATGCTGATGCTGGGCTCCCTGACCTGGGCCGCCGAATGGTATGACCCCAAAGGACCCATGGCGCCCGACGACCTGGCGGACGAGCTGATGAAGCTGGCCACCTCAGGGATCGTCAAAAGGTAGCCGCCCGCAGCTTCACGGCGCGGCGATCAGGAACGCCTTGGAGGAGTTGAATATCCAGGTGTCGACGAAGCCCGTCTCCTGCGGCTTGCGGTCGAGCGCGCTCATCGCACCGGCGAGACACGACCAGTTCAGGATCTCCTGCTGGCCACTGTCTTCGACCGCGGCACCAGTCATGTCACGCCACGCCGCCCAGTCGCTCGTCGTAAGCGCCTCGTACATGCGCCGGTCGGCCGGCGTATCGGGCCACAGGAAGTTGTTCTTCTCGGTCAGGAAGGCATGACTCCAGCCCGACGAGGCGAGCAGTGCCACGCGGTATGGCGAATCCGCAAGGATGCGCGCCGTTGCGGCGCCCAGATCGAACAACCGCTTCGGCGTCGGTGCCGGCGGATCGAACTCCGACGCGGGGATCTCGCGATCGAACACTGGCAGGCCACCGCGTTGCGCCAGCACCTTGCGGCCGTAGCAATTGATCGCGAAAGGTACGATCGGATAGTCGAAGCCACGCCGATCGTAGTCGAGATAGAGCACGGCATTGGTAAAGGCGTGGCCGAGCGGATGATGTAACGGCTTGTAGGCGTAGGCCGTGTCGAAGCCTTCCTCGATCAGGCGCGTTGCCAGCATCTTGGCGCCGGCGCGATGACCCGGCAGGTCATAGACCTTGTCGGTCTCACCCCAGACATTACCCGGCGGCACGGCGAACTTGAATCGTTCGTAGGCTGAGATGCAATAGGGCGGCACGACATCTTCCTTGAAGTTTTCGTACTGGTCGTCGCCCCACATCAGCACGAAGTCCGGCTTGAAGGCGTCGAGTGCCGCGCGCGTGCGCGTGAACCAGTCGACCAAGGTCGCGCGATGGCGTGCGGCAGAGGAGGTGCCCTCGTCGTTTCCCCATTCAGCGCGCATCAGCGCGGGCCAGCCGTCGGGCGTGCGCAGCGTCTCCGGCAGCCTGGGGTTCTGCAGCATGCGCTTCAGGATCCAGCACATACGCTCGTCGGGACCCCAAAGGGGCGGGTAGTGCGAAAGACCCAGAGCGAGAATGTCGGCCATGGCGTTTCCTAACAAATTGTAGAATTTTTCTTTACGAACCAGGTGGACTGTTTTTACTCCGCACATGGTGGTCCGTCGAGAGGTCGCGGATAATCAAAGGAAAGATGCCTCGATGCCGCTACGGCGATCGAGCATGCTCGCAGGACAGCGCTTACCGCGTGCGGGCGTCCGGGTCCGCGGAAGGGATGTTCGCTCGGCCTTATCTGCCCGCGGACCGCAGACAAGATGGCAATTCATGATGCCTCTGCTCTCGCCGTCGAGTTGCTGCATCATCGCGTGAATACGGCGCTTGGCCGCGTGAAACTCGGTCATGTCCGGGGCGCCGGCGCAGCTGACGGAGCCAAGCCTGGACATGGCACTCATCGCCGCCGACAACGAAGGGAAGGCGTTGGCTGCGACGGCGCCCAACATGGCGGATCCTAAAAGAACAGGTTCGGTGGTTGCCGGCAGGGCAATGGGGATTCCTGTGGTGTCGGCTATAATCTCGCGCACCAATGGACTATGGCCGGCGCCGCCGCTAATCACGATCATCCGGCTGAAGACATCGTGTCGGCGCATGATGTCGATGACCTCGGCGAGACCGTAGGCGAGTCCGCAGAGTGCCGCGGCCAGCAGGCACTCCAGATTGTCGAGGTCACTGGTCAGATCCAGGCCGGCGAGCATGGCGCGCTTGCGGATCGGCATACGGCGAGCGGTTGCCGAGGAATTCGGGCAACACGTGGATGTCGCGCGCCGCTAGCGCTGCCTGTCCCGTGTTCTCGAAACGTGAGGTGAGACGGCGCTCGAGATGGTCGAGTACCGAAATGCCGGCGGTTTTCGCGGCCGCGTCCGCCTGGGCATAAGCAGGATGCGATTGCACGAGATGATCGATGGCGGCGCCGGCCGCGGACTGTCCGCCTTCATTCAGCCAAAGACCAGGCACCATGGCCGAGTAGTAGGGTCCCCAGACGCCGGGCACGAAGCGCGGCGTGTCCGTGGTGGCCATGATGCAGGCCGATGTCCCCATAATGTAGGCAAGCCGGTCGCGGACATCGACCTCGGCCTGTCCGTCCTCCTTTCCACCGATCGTGCCGACGCCGCCCGCATGGGCATCGATCAACGACGCCGCGACCGGAATGCCCGGGCGTAGGCCGAGTTCGGCCGCTGCTTCTGCCGTCAGGCCTCGACCGACGGCAACGCCAGGTTCGACGATCTCGCTGCCGATCCGGCGGCAGTCTTCGGCGAGAAGGTCCGCCAATCCGATGCGCTTGAAATATGGCCGGCTCCACCGCTTCTCGTGCGCAAGATAAGTCCACTTGCAGGTAAGCGTGCACGTTGAGCGCGCGAGGCTACCCGTGGTGCGATAGGTCAAATAGTCGGCGAGATCGAAGAAGTGACTGGCACCATGGTAAGTCGCCGGTAGGTGTTGCTTCAGCCATAGAAGCTTCGGCGTCTCCATCTCGGGCGAGATGATGCCGCCGACATAGCGCAGCACGTCCTCGTTCGTCTCGTTGATGCGATTCGCCTGTTCGACGGCGCGATGATCCATCCAGACGATGATGTTGCGCTGTGGGTCGCCGGTAGGGCTGACGCTGAGGGGCTGGCCGGCCTCATTCAGAGCGACCAGCGAGCAAGTTGCATCGAAGCCAATCCCGCCGATCCGATTTGGCGTGATGGCCGCTTCATCCAGAGCGGCGCGGATCGCCACCCCGCAGGCCCGCCAGATGTCGTTGGAGGACTGCTCGACCATGTCGCCGGACTCATGCCAGATGGCGACGGGCCGGTGAGCGGTGGCGATCAATTTTCCGACGCTGTCGAAGATGCCGGCCCGGCCACTGCCGGTGCCGACATCTACACCGATGAAAGCCTGTTCCATGCTGCCGTCCAACTCTCGATCGAGCTGCCTATCAGTAGGCACAATCGATGTCGACGCCAGCTTTCGATCACGCCCGCTTTGACAGCGTGGCGACGAACTCCGCCTGGGACATGGCGAGGTCCGGCCGATAGCCGCGGTCGCGATAGAAGACTTCGTAGATCTTGAACTCCTCGAGAACGCGGCGCAGTTCGGCGATGGCCTCGGGATGGAGATCGACACGGGCGTCGATATCCGGATGATCCGGTTCGGAAACGACGAAAATCGCCGCCGAACGTTCTGGCAGATGGCCGTCACCGCCGACCTGACCGCCGGCATCGCGTCCGCCTTCGAGTGCCGCCAGCAGCCGGAACTCGAGCTCGTCGTCGGGCTTGGCGAGGAAGCCCTTCACGATCCCGTCGATGACCTGCGGCCCCGCCAGCACGTTGCCGAAAGCGACGAAGCCATCGCCGATATGATGGCCTGCCCAGGGGCGCGGGCCGGAACCGGTATGGGCGCAGGCATTGCCCTCGCGGTCGATGATAGCGATCTGCCGGAACTCGTGGTCCGGATCGTTCGCTTCCAGCGACTTCATGACGGCGGCGGGACTGAGTCCCTGTTCGAGCATCTGCAGGGCAAGGAGGTCGTTGCCGCGGTTGATGTAAGCCTGCGTCTTGCAGATGCCGACGCCATGGCGGATGCCCTCGCAGCGGCCCCCCGCGGCGATGGAGAAGGTCGCGATGCCGAGCCCCAAGCGCCGTGTCGTCGGGCAGCGGGCGATGATCGAGAAGGTCATGTCAGCTCGCCTTCCTCAACGTTGTCATGAAGGCTTCCTGCGAGGGCGCGCCGCGCGGATGTTCGCCGCGGGCGCGGTAGTAGTCTTCGTACTGCTTGTATTCGACATAGACGCGCCGCAACTCGTCGACCGCCTTCTCGTGCAGATCGACGCGCAGGTCGATGTCGGGGTAGGGATCGCGCGAATAGACCAACAGGGCGGCCGAGCGCTCGGTTCTGTGCGTCGTGGCGTTGCCCTGGCCGCCGGCATCGCGGCCGGCCTCGATGCCCATCAACAGGCGATGTTCAAGGTCGGCGTCGGGCTCCGCGAGAAAGGCCTTGGCGATCGCCTCGACCACATGTTGGCCGCGCAGGCCGTTGCCGGTCGAGACATAGTTCTCGCCCACCATCTCACCGCACCAGCCGCGGACATTCTTGCCGGTATAGCCGACCGCCGCCCCGGTGCGATCGATCACGCCAATCTGCCGGTAGCTGTGGTAGGCGTCATTGCTCTTCAGATGGTCCAGCGCCGCCTGCGCGCCGAATCCCTGGTCGAGCAGGCGCAAGGCGATCTGGTTGTTGTTCTCGTTGGCGTTGGCCTGGCTCACCGTCACGCCGACCATCGAGCGGATGCTATGGGCATAGCGTCCGACGGTGATCGAGAAAGTGGCGATGCCGATGCCGAGCCGGCCGGTGCGGGCGCAGCGGCCGAGGATTGTGTAGGTCATGCGCGCACCCGTCGCCTGGCCTCGAGTTCCTTGACGAAGACGTCCTGCGGGATCGCCTTGCTCGGGTCCGTGTCGCGGCCGCGATAGAATTCTTCGTAGAGCTTGAACTCTTCCAGTACACGTCGCAGCTCGGCTACGGCCGTTGGATGCACGTCGACGCGGACATCGACGTCGGGATAGTCGCGGCGGTCGACGACCTTGATCGCAGCCGAGCGCTCGGGACGATGGGCGTCGGGCGTGCCTTGGCCGCCGGCATCGCGTCCGCCTTCGATGGCGCGCATCAGCCGGTATTCGAGCGCATCGTCGGGCTTCTCCAGGAAGCCCGCGATCATGCCGTCGAGCACCTGCGGGCCGACCAGGCCGTTGCCGAAGGCGATGCAGTCCTTGCCTTCCTTGTGGCCGGCCCAGCCGCGGCAGCCGGGACCGGTATGGCCCTCGATGCGGCCGTCGCGGTCCATGATGGCGATCTGCCGGTAGCTGTGCTCGGTATCGTTCGCCGCGAACATCTCCATGACGCGCTTGGGCAGATAGCCCTGTGCCAACAGCTTGATGCCGAGCGGATCGTTGGTCCGGTTGGGGAAGGCCTGCGTCTTGCAGACACCAATATTGGCCGCGACGCCTTCGCAGCGCCCACCGACGGCGAGCGAGAACGTGGCGATGCCGAGGCCAAGGCGGCCGGTGCGCGCACAGCGCCCGATCAGGGAGAAAGTCATTGTGCGGCCTCCTGTTGCCTCTTCTGGAGCTCGGCGACGAATTGATACTGCGGGATCGCGTCCTTGGGGTTCTTGCTGCGCTCCTTGTAGTAGCCGCGATACTGGTCGTATTCCTCGAAGGCCCGGCGCAGCTCCTCGACCGCCTTGTCATGCAGGTCGACGCGCAGGTCGATCTCGGCATGGTCGTAGTCGCCGTAGACCATCAGGGCCGCCGACCGCTCCGTCAGGTGGCCATCGACGCCGGACTGTCCTCCGGCATCACGACCGGCCTCGATCGCGGCCAGCAGGCGCCGCTCGAAAGAGAGCGAGCTCGCGGCTTCATAGGCCTTGGCCATCGCCGTGACGGTCTTTTCGCCGGCGAGCACGTTGCCCATCGCGACATAGCCCTCGCCGACCTGGTGGCCGGCCCAGCCGCGGTTCTTGGTGCCGGTCGAGGCGGCGACGCGGCCAAGGCGATCGATCACCGCGATCTGGCGGAACTCGTGGTTGGGATCGTTGGCCTTGAGGTCGTCGAGCACGCGCTGCGGCGTATAGCCCTGCGCCAACAGGCGAAGTGCCAGCGGGTTATTGCCCTGATTGACGAAGGCCTGGCTCATGGTCGCGCCGACATTGCCGCGCAGGCCATTGCAATAGAGTCCCACGCAGATCGAATAGGTAGCGATGCCGATGCCGACCTGTCCGGTCTTGGGGCATCGGGCGAGCAAGGTGAATGTCATGAACTTCCTCCGATTGTTTCCGAAAGACGGATGCAGTGGGCCCAATGATCGAGCGCGAGCGCGTGGCGCGGCGGGTCGACCCCGGCGCAGGCCGGGATAGCGATCGGACACCGTGTGCGAAAGCGGCAGCCCGACGGCGGATCGGCGGGATTGGGCAGGTCGCCCACGAGAATGGTCCGGCGGCGCTGGGCCTCGAGATCGGGGTCGGGCACCGGCACCGCGGACATCAACGCCTTGGTATAGGGATGTGCCGGCGCCGCGTAGATTGCTTCCTTGGTCGCCATCTCGGCGATCTTGCCGAGGTACATGACGGCCACGCGGTCGCTCATATGGCGCACGATGCTGAGATCGTGACTGATGAAGATGTAGGTGAGCTTGAGCTGCTCCTGCAGGTCCTGCAGCAGGTTCACGATCTGCGCCTGGATCGACACGTCGAGCGCCGACACCGGCTCGTCGCAGACGATCAGTTCGGGCTCGACGGCGAGGGCGCGACAGATGGCAACGCGCTGCGCCTGGCCGCCGCTCAGCTCGTGCGGATAGCGTTCGGCGAGATGGCTGGCGAGCCCGACCATGTCGAGCAACTCGGCGATGCGGCCACGTCGTGCCCGCCCGGTGTAGAGGCTGTGTATGTCGAGCGCCTCGCCCACCAGGTCGCCCACCGGCAGACGCGGGTTGAGGCTGGCATGGGCGTCCTGGAAGATGAGCTGCAGTTTGCGCCGGAGTCGCCGCATCTCGCGCGGCGATTTCGTGCAAAGGTCGCTGCCGTCGTAGAGCACCTTGCCAGCGGTCGGCCTGATGAGCTGCAGGATCGCATAGCCCGTCGTCGACTTGCCGCAGCCGGACTCGCCGACCAGTCCGAGCGTCTGGCCGCGCTCGACTGAGAAGGTCAACCCGTCGACCGCTTTCACGAGGCCACCGGGCGCCTTGAAATGGACGCGCAGGTCCTCGACTTGCAGCAACGCGCTCATGTGCCAAGGTCCGCGAGGCAGACGGCCGTGTGATCCGGCCCGAAGGAACGCGCCTCCGGTGGACGCTGACGGCACGCCTCGACCGAGACGCGGCAGCGCGGCAGGAACGGACACAGGGTCTGCGGCTCGGTCAGGTTGGGCGGCAGGCCCTCGATCGGCGTGAGCCTGTGCTGCATGCCATCGACGCGCGGCGTCGAGCCCATGAGGCCGAGCGTGTAGCCGTGGCGCGGATGCTTGAAGAGATCGCGGATCGGCGAGGTCTCGACCACGCGGCCGGCATACATGACGTTCACGCGATCGCAGAGGCCAGCGACGACACCGAGATCATGGCTGATCCAGATCACCGACGTGCCGCGCTCGTGCGTCAGCTGCTTCACCAGCTCGACGATCTGCGCCTGGATGGTGACGTCGAGCGCGGTGGTGGCCTCGTCGGCGATCAGCAGGCGCGGATTGCAGGACAGCGCGATCGCAATCATCACGCGCTGGCGCATGCCGCCGGAGAACTGGTGCGGATAGGCCGCGAGACGCTTCTCGGCCATCGGGATGCCGACCATCTCGAGCAGCTCGATGGCGCGCTTGCGCGCTGCCGCCCCGTCGATCTTCTGGTGGCGGTGCAGTACCTCGGTCAACTGCCGGCCGATCGTCAGCACGGGATTGAGTGACCGCATCGGGTCCTGGAAGATCATGGCCATGCTGGCGCCGCGCTTCTCGCGCATCTCGGCCTCGGAGAGCGCCAGGATTTCCGTGCCATCGAAGGCCAGACTGTCGGCGGCGATGCGGCCGGGCGGCTCCGGCACCAGGCGCATCACCGACAGCGCCGTAACGCTCTTGCCGCTCCCGCTCTCGCCCACCAGCCCCAATATCTCGCCCTCGGCAAGATCGAAGGAGACGCCGTCGACGGCGCGCACGGTGCCGCGATCGGTCGCGAAGCGAGTGCGCAGGTTGCGGACGCTGAGCAGGGCCACGGGCTCAGTCCTCTCCGGCGACGCGGCGGCGAGCCCGCCAGGAGCGCGGATCGAGCGCGTCGCGCAGGCCGTCGCCCATGAAATTGATGCTGAGCACGCAGAGCGCGATCATCAGGGTCGGCGACAGGAACATCCAGGGCGCATCGTTCAGGAAGCGGCGCGCCTCGCTCATGTCACGGCCCCAGCTCGGATTGGGCGGCTGCGTGCCGAAACCGAGGAAGGATAACGAGGCTTCGGCAACGACCGCTGCCGAGAAGACGACGGTCAGCTGGACCACGATCGGCGAGATCATGTTGCGCAGCAGATGGGACAGCACGATGCGTGTCGGCGTGGCGCCAAGAGCGCGTGCGGCGGTGACATAGACCTCCTCGCGCACGGCGAGCGTACTCCCGCGCACCATGCGGGCCAGGATCGGCGCCTGCACGAGTCCGAGGGCGATCATGACGTTCTGGATATCGGGGCCCAGCAACCCGACGAGCGCAACGGCGAGAAGAAGCGGCGGGAAGGTCAGGAAGGCATCAACCAGGCGCATCAGGAGATTGTCGACGCTGCCGCCGAAATAGCCGGACGCCAATCCGAGTGGCACCCCGAGTGCGAAGGCGAAGCCGACCACCAGCAAGCCGACCGAGAGTGACGTGCGGCCGCCATAGAGCATCCGGGAGAAGATATCGCGGCCGAAATGGTCCGTACCCATCAGGTGCTCGAGCGACGGCGGCTTGAGCTTCATCGCGAGCTTGATCTGGATGGGATCATAGGGCGCGATCAGCGGCGCGAAGATGGCGCCAAGGCATATCAGCAACAGGAATACGGCGCCCAAGGTCGCGGCGCGATTGCGCGGGAATTGGCGCGCGGCCAGCAGGAAAGAGCCGCGAAACTGGAAGGGAGGTGCCTGCGTCGTCCCGGCCATGATCAGTACCGGATGCGCGGGTCGATCAGGGAATAGAGCATGTCAGCGGCGATATTGGTCATGAGGAAGAATATCGCGATGACGAGCGTGAAGCCCTGGATCACCGGAAAGTCGCGGTTGACGACGGCGTTCAGCACGGCCGAGCCCATGCCGGGGACGGCGAAGATGTATTCGATCGTGACCTGGATGCCGATCATGTAGCCGAACTGCACGGCGGCCATGGTGATGAAGGGGATCATGGCGTTCTTCAGCGCATGGACGATGACGATCGTCGGCGGCAGCAGTCCCTTGGCCCGGGCGGTGCGCATATAGTCCTGCGAAAGCACGTCGATCATGCTCGATCGCAGAAGCCGCGTGAGCATCGCTGTCTGCAATGTGCCCAGCGCGACAGCCGGAATAATGAAGGGACTGAAATAGGTCCAGACGCCGCCGGCAGCGGCTTCCTCCGTGCCGATGCCGGTGATCGGCAGCCAGTTGAGCTTGATCGAGAAGACGTAGATGAGGATCAGCGCCAGGCCGAAGTTGGGCACGGCGAAGCCCAGTACCGTGTACCCTGTACAGAGATAGTCGATCCACGTGTTGCGCCGAAGAGCGGCGATCACGCCGAGCGGGATCGAGAGCAGCAGGGCGAAGATCATACCGGCGGCGGCGAGCTGCAGGCTCACGGGCAGGCGTTCGCCGATCAGGCTGGTCACGCGGTCGTTGAGGCGGATCGAACGACCAAGGTCACCTGTGGCGACCTTGGCGATCCAGAGGCCGTATTGGACGGGCAGCGGCTTGTCGAGATTGAATTCGGCGCGCATCGCCGCCACCGCCGCCGGCGACGTCTGCATGCCGAGCATGATTTGCACCGGATCCCCCGGCGTCGCGCGCGTGATGAGGAAGGTCATCAGCGACACGACGAGGAGGACCAGCGGGACCTGGATCAGACGGCGTCCGAGATAGGTCCACATGTTCCCGTCAGGACCAGGAAACGGTCTCGAGCTTCTCGGTGTATTCGAGCGGCGCCGGCTCGAAGCCGACGAGCTTCTTGTTGTAGACTTGGATGTTGTTCGTGTTGCAGTGGAAGATCATCGGACATTCTTCAAGCGTCATGTCGACGACATCGGTGTAGATCTTCTCGCGCTTACCCTGGTCGAGCTCGCTGCGGCCGCCGTCGAGCAGGGCATCCATTGCCGGATTGCTGTATCCGGAGAGCGAGCCCTTGCTGTTGAGGAACCACCATGACGTCGCATCCGGATCGGGGGCCACGAGCGTGATGTCTTCCAGCACCTGGTCGAACTTGTTGTTGAGCCAGAGATTATTGTATCCGCCCATATCGAGGTTACGGATCTTGTACGTGATGCCGATCTGGCTCACCATCGCGGCGACGAGCTCGAGCTCCTTACGTAGCCAATCCTTGTCGGACGTGATGACCTCGACCTCGTATCCCTTGACGCCCGCCTGAGCCATCAGCTCCTGAGCCTTCTTGAGATCGCCGTTCTTCGGGTACTTCATCAACGACTTGCGATGACCCAGGTAGCCGGCCGGGATCTGGTTGTCGGTCGCCAGGGCCTCGCCGTAGTAGATTTCGTTGACGATTGCCTCGCGGTCGATGGCGTAGGAGATCGCCTGGCGCACCAGTTTCTTCTGGTAGGCCGAGTCGGGGTTCCTCTTGAGATTGAACTGCTGGTAGTCCCATTCCCAGCCCGGCGTCGACTGGACGGTGAACTTCCCGTCCTTGCGCAGCGCCTTGACGTCCTTCGGGTCGGGATGGGTCACGAAATCGAGCTCGCCCTTCTGGAGGGCCTCGAGGCGCGTCGTCGAGTCGGGGATCGCGCGATAGACGACCCGGTCGAGCTTCGGCAGGCCGGGCTGCCAGTAGTCGGGATTCTTGGCGAGCACGATTTCCGTGCCCTTCTTGCTCTCGATCTGGAAGGGCCCGGTGCCGATCGGCATGGCGCTGTAGGCATCATTGCCCATTTCCTTGTGCGCCTTCTGGCAGATGGTCACACCGCCATAGCCCAGGGTGACGCCGGGGAAGGCACCGAATGGCGACTTGGTCTTGATCTCGACCACGTGCTTGCCGTCGGCTTTCACGGTGTCGATCGGGAAGAGTGCCGTGCCGACCTGGAAGCTCTTCGAGGAGAGGTGGTAGTTTATTGTATAGACGACGTCGTCGGCCGTGAACTCACCGTAGCCCTTCTGCCACTTCACGCCTTCGCGCAGCTTGATGCGCCAAGTCAGCGGATCGGGATTGGTCCACTCGAGGGCAAGCATCGGCGCCATGGCATGCTTGGCGAAGTCGATTCTCACCAATAGATCGAAGATGTTGTAGAGGACCAATCCACCCTGGATGTCGTAGCGGATGACCGGGCTGAGATTGCCGAATTCTCCGCCGAACACGCCGACCCTCAGCTCACGTTTGCCCTGTGCGATCGCCGGTGCACGGCCGGTCCCCAGCAACAGGCCCGCACCGACGGCGCCGGCGCCGAAACCGCGACGCGTGATGCCGCCGTTCGATGGATGGATAATCCTGGTCATCGCCTTCTCCCTGTTCTCAGAAGCCCCTGTCGTATTCTTTCAGTCCATTTTCGATGATTTGGTGCAGTGTCGTAATCAGCGCGGCCTGCAGCTTGTCGGACGTCCCGTCGACGTACGGGATGAGGCGCGAGTAGGCGCCATCCATCGCGCCGCCCGCCACGCAAGCATGCACGATGCGCAGTTCCGTCGCCTCGTCGTGCAGCACCTCGCGATCGCCCAGCAGACCCGCGAGGGCCGCGGCGATCCCATACGCTCCCCAATTCGACACCGCGGCGAACACCAGCACGTCGCATTCAGTAACCGTGCCAACGCCGCCATGGCAGGGGCAGCCGCAATCCTTGCCAAGCGGCTGGATGGTCGCGACCGCCTCCTTGATCAGGCCACAGCCGATCTCGTTGCCACCGTCGCCGACGCCGACAGTTGGGATGCCGGCCGCTTTGGCCTGCTCGGCGAGATGATAGGCGCTGGCGATCTTGTCCGGCGTGCGCGGCGTTCCCATGATCGAGTGGTAGATGCCCTTGCTGTTGGGGCCGACCTTCTCGATGAAAATCATCGCCGCGGGCTTGTACTTCCTGATGAGCTCTGCGGCAGCCTTCTTGCCGGCAGCATCGCCAAGCGGAAAGTTGACCGCCATGGCGCACGACCGGCGCTGCTTGAACAGTGCCTCGTCGTAGACAGCGAGGCCGGCAGCCTCGGTCGACTTGATGACGGCCGGCATGTTTCGCTCCTCGCTGATGAGGATCGGCTTGCCGCCTAGGCCGAACTCGATGGCACGGGCGATTGCCGCGGCGCCTGGCGGGCCATCGGTCTCACCCGCCGGCAGGCCGGGCGGCGTGCCGGCGCCGGTCACGACGAATACGGTCTGGCCAGGCTTGATCGCATCCATCAAGAGCCTGGCGGCGAGCCACGTCAGCGGTTTCTTCTGCTTCTTGCGGGCGGCCTCATAGAGCGGGTAGGTCACGCCGCGCGGGAGACCAACGCGAAAACGCATCTCGATGTTGATGGCGCGGTCGATCGAGTCGGCAACGATTTCGTCGATAGCCATGGGCTTGCTTCCTCCAGGAACGCTTGGTCTCAGTGGGTCAGACCGGCATCCGCCGGCTCGAGGTTCTTGCGCACGATGTTGGACAGGAACTGCATGCAGGCCATCGAGGTCTCGCCATCGAGGCCGTCGACCATGAACTCGGTCGTGCAGTACATCGCTTCCAGTCCGCCGGCATCGAGGCAGGCTTGCACGATGCGTTTCTCCATCTCCGGCGAATGGATGAGCTGCGGCTTCTTCAGGAGATAGGCCAGGCATGCCTCGATGCCGTAGCAGCCCCAGTTGGACATCATTGCCGGAATGACCACGTCGGTCTTCACCACGGTGGCAAGGGCCTTGCCTTTCGGCATGGTCTTAACGACGGCGTTGTAGATCCTGCCGAAGCCCAGCTCGTTGCCGTGATCGCCGATGCCGACCGAGAATATCTTGCGACGGTTGGCTTCCGTCACCACGGCACCGATATCGATGCAACCTTCGAACTGCGCCTTCGGTCCGGTGAGCGGAAGTCCGGTCGCAGTGTGGACGTTGCCGTCGGCGCCTGCGCCGAGGCGCTCCGTAGCGACGACCGCCTTCGGCTTGTACTCCGCGTAGATCTCCCTGACCCACGCCTTGATCATCGACTGTTCGGTCGGAGCGTTGACGATCGCCGCGCCGAGGTGCCGGTCGCGCGCCTGCGCGAACGGCTTGACCATCAGTCCGGCTGCCTCGCTCGAGGCAATGATCGGATCGGCATGGCAAGCCTCGTTGACGAAGACCGGGATCGCCCCCAGTCCGCGATAGAGGATGCGGGCCAGCGATGCCGCGCCAGGCGGCCCGTCGCTCTCGCCCTTCGGCATGGTGGGCTCATAGCCCGCGCCGGTGAGGATGAAGACGACGTCGCCCTTGCCGAGAGCCTTCATCAGGCCCCTGGCGGCGGTCATCGTGACCGGCTTGTTGCCGGCGGCTTTGCGTGCCGCGTCGTACATGGGCTGCAGCACGCCGTGCGGCATGCCATGGTTCTTCGCCTCGATGGTGATGAGCTTGTCCACGGCCTCGCCGACGTAATCGATCATTGCACCCCTCAATTTGCTTCCGGCCAAATTGGGCGCTCGATATCGGTGATCGCACAAGTCGAATTTTAATGTTGAAGCGATGCCATAACAGCATCACTCTCTCGGTTGGAAGGGAAAGCCGATGATCAGTGCCGGGTTGCGATATTTTGCAGCAGTGGCTCGCAACGGATCGATCCGCGAGGCGGCAGAGGAATTGCACGTGGCCCAGTCCGCGCTCAGCCGGCAGATACAGAAGCTCGAGGAGGAACTGGGTGCGCCGCTATTCGAGCGACACGCGCGCGGCGTCGAGCTCACGTCGGCGGGAGAAATCCTGCTCAGTTTTGCGCAAGCAAGCATTCGGCAGGTGGACAAGGTCCGTTCGGAAGTCGATGCGCTGAAAGGACTTCGACGCGGCACCGTGCATCTCTACGCCATCGAGTCGGTCGTGCCGCACCTGCTGCCGCAAGTGATCGCCCAGTTCAACCGGCGCTATCCGGGAATCAAATTCGACGTCTCGATCGACGGCTCGGACAGGGTGCTGGCCGCCGTTCGAGAGGGGAGAACGGACGTCGGCCTGACGTTTTATTCGCCTGTGGATAGTGAACTCGCGACCGTGTTCAAAGTGAAAGAACCGCTGGTTGCCGCAATGTCGGCGCAACATCCGCTGGCGGACAAGGCCAAGGTTTCCCTGGCCGAGTGCGCCACTTTTCCGATCGCCGCACCGATGCCGAATACTGGCAGTCGCAACGTGATCGATATCGCTTGCAAGACAAGCGGGGTGCATCTCAAGCCGGCACTGGAGACCAATTCCATTCCCCTTCGCGTCGAATATCTGCGTCACAACAATGCCATCACTTTTCTGCCGCGCATCGCCGTATGGGACAAGCTGCGCTCCAGAGAGCTGATTGGTGTTCCAATTCGAGATCGGGTTGTGAACACGGCGACAATTGATGCCGTGACCCACATATCGAGACAATTGCCGGTCGCGGCAGAGGAATTCCTGCGGGCAATCCAGGCCGAACTTCAGAACCTGCGCATCGCATATCATCTCTGACGAGGTCGATATCGCGGGTGCACCCCCCGACTGGTTGTCAGCCCGCGCCGCGGCCCAGGCCTCCAAGCAAAGCAGATATGAACCCGGCAGGGTGCGCAGAGCGATAGTTCGTGCTGCCGGTGCTTGCCGGGGTCGGCAGCGGGTCGATACCATCAGGTGGTCTGCCCGGAGGAGCTCATGTCTTCGCCCAGCCTTGTCATTCGCAACGGCACGATCGTCGATGGCTCGGGCGACGATCCCTACGAAGCCGACCTGGCTGTCCGTGACGGCCGCATCGAAACGATCGGCAAGAACCTGCCTCGTGGCGCGGAAGAGATCGATGCGCGTGGCAAACTCGTGACGCCAGGCTTCGTCGACGTCCACACACACTACGACGCGCAGGTCACCTGGAGCGAGCGGTTGTCGCCTTCGACCTGGAACGGCGTGACGACGGTGCTGCTCGGCAATTGCGGCGTCGGCTTCGCGCCCTGTCATGCCGACCAGCACGACATGCTGATCAACCTCATGGAAGGGGTGGAGGACATCCCCGAGGTCGTCCTGACCGAGGGCCTGCCCTGGAATTGGCACAGCTTCCCCGACTTCCTCGATGCGCTGGCCGCGCGCTCCTACGACGCGGACGTTGCGACCCAGGTGCCCCATGCGGCTCTTCGCGTCTATGTGATGGGCGAACGCGGCGCCAATCGCGAGCCCGCGACGGAGCAGGACCGCCAACGCATGGCCGAGCTGACGGCGGAAGGCCTGCGGGCCGGCGCCTTCGGCTTCTCGACCTCGCGCACGCTCAATCATCGCGCGGCGGATGGTCGGCATATTCCGACCCTGCGTGCCGAGAGCGCCGAACTGACGGCGATCGCGCAGGCCATGCGCGGCGTGGGCAATGGCTGGCTGCAGGTCGTCTCGGACTTCGAGGATCAGCAGGAGGAAATCGGTTTGTTTCGCCGGCTGGCGCGCGAATCGGGACGCCCCGTCACGATCACCTTGCTGCAATCCGACGCGCGCCCCGATGGCTGGCGCGAGCTGATGGGTGAGATCGATCGGGCCAATGCGGAAGGCCTGCGCATTACCGCACAGATCCGTTCACGGCCGACGAGCATCCTGCTGGGCTTCGAGCTGACCCAGAATCCATTTATGGGGAGACCCAGCTATCGAAAGATCGCCCGTCTTCCCTTCGCCGAGCGGCTTGCCTTCTTGAGGCAGCCGGACTTCCGCGCGCGCCTCCTGCAGGAGGCCTTCGAGGGATCGCGACGTGAGCGGCGTGTCGAGCGCTGGGATCGCATGTTCCCGCTGGGTGATCCGCCCGACTACGAGCCGTCGGCCGACAAGAGCATTGCCGCGCAGGCTGCACGCGAGGGGCGCTCGCCAGAGGAAGTCGCCTACGACATCCTGCTCGAGCATGACGGTAAGGGCATTCTCTATCTCCCGGTCACCAACTACGCCGCCGGCAATCTCGATGTGGTGAGCGAGATGCTGACTGCGCCGAACACGCTGATCGGGCTGGGAGACGGTGGCGCACATGTCGGTATCATGTGCGACGCGACGGCGACGAGCTACACTCTGACTCATTGGACGCGCGATCGCGCGCGAGGCTCGCTCTTCCCGGTGGCCTGGGGCGTCAAGCGGCTAACCGCCGACAACGCCCGGGAAATGGGCCTGACGGACCGCGGCCTGCTCAAGCCCGGCCTGAAAGCCGATATCAACGTCCTCGACTATGACAACATGCGGCTGCGGCGGCCCGAGATCGCGTACGACCTGCCGGCTGGCGGCAAACGTCTCACCCAGCGCACGGAAGGCTTCGAGGCGACCATCGTATCGGGTGTACCGGTCTATCGAAAGGGGGAGGCGACGGGCGCGTTGCCCGGCCGCTTGCTGCGAAGCGCCGCTTCGGCGCGGTAGCTCTTCTTCTTGGATACATCGCTCAGGTCAATTCGGGCGCACCACTTCGCAGTGGACGAGCCATTCGCGGGCGCTCGCCAGATCGTCGAAGCCCTGATGCAGCAGCTCGACGGCCCGTGACTGGATATTCGCCGTCGACGCGCGGCCGAAATAACTCAACGGTCTCTTGCTTGCAGCCGCCTTCAGTCCGGCCCTGAATGCTCGCGGCAGCCAGTCCTCCAGGATCCATTCCTGATCTCTGTGGTGGATGATGGCCAAACCGGTATCGTCGCCCAAGACCTTTTGGGCGCCATGTTTGGCGATCAACTCGAGCAGCTTTTCATGGACAAAGCGCAATTGCAGACTCGTGGCATGACGTTTCCACACGACAACGATGCCGGGAATCTTCGCGTCATAATTCACGGTGCATATGGGGTTGTCGTGGATGTTCGCCGCGAGGAGGCCGCTGTCGCCTGCCTCCTTGTTGAGGCACTTCTCGAGCTCCGCGAGGGAGGCCGGCGTATCCACGAGAGGCTTGCCCTTGGCCAGCAGCGCGACGACGCCGCGGATCTTCTCGCTGACCATGTCCGTCGATTCAGCCTGCCGCAGCTTCAGCACCCAGCTGCTGGTGTTCTCGTAGCTAAGGGTCTCCAGGACATCGGGGAATTTCTGCAGAAACGCATACCCCAAGTCTTGGGTGAATTCCCGCTCCCACTGATTAATGTCTCCCGACCTGACGTGCTTGTTGCCGAGACGCGATAGTCCGCCGAAGAGGCTGTTCCTGTAGAAGGACTGGCAGGAGATTTCCTGTTCCTTCTGATCGAAACCGAGGAAGGTGGAAATCCTGCGCCAGTACGTCAAGCTCACATCCTGCCGCAAATCCTCGTAGCGAGCCTCGAAACAATTGGCCCGGCCATACCGCCAACTCAACATGTCGCGTAGCGTACTGGCCGTCGAATGTTCCATCTCGAAGATGTACTGATCGAACTTTCTTGCCAGCGTCTTCAGCCTGCGCTGGTACGTGGCATTGTCGTAGCCTGGGATCGGCTCGTGCAGCCAGCTCTCGCCGGACTTCTTGTGATAGTGCATCGCCGAGATCAGCACGTCGCGGGGATCGCGGATGACGTGAAGAACACGGACATCGGCACGGTCGAGAAGGTGTCCGTACTCGCCAAAATCCGAATCGTAGTTGAGGAGTATGAACGGTCTTTTCGACGTTCCGTCGAGACGTCCATACTGCGACTTGAAGTCGATGTACTCGGCGCCCACCTCGCGCGCGATGGCCTTGAACACGCCGTCCATCCAGACGGTACCCGTCTTGTGGTGCGTGGCGACGATTACATTGTGCTTCATTGCGATAAGTCTTCGTGGAGGGATGGCGTCGGCTGTTGCCTCTGACCGGAAGCAGACATTTTGTCTCTCTCGTTCACGACCGTGTTCGAGTCACTTGCCTTTTAGTGACGTTGCGGGAGGGGCATTGCGGCCGGAAGCGGGCGGATAGAACTCGAACACACCGTTGTGGGCCGCCATGCGCATGAGCAAACCACCAACGCGCCACGCGTTAACAGGAAAGGTATCAAGCTCGTCCTTCTCATCTGACGATACGCAGGGAGCGATTTCCTTAGGATTCCCTTAGGAAAGATATTCATACCACAAGTTCGCTGTAACATAATCTGATGATGTTCTGGGCCTTGGCCAAGGACTGATGCGACGGGAGGAAAGGTCAACGTTGCAGTGCACCCATCGCCCTGTGCCACCGTCGCAAAAAGGCCATTCCGCGGGACAATTCCAAGTTGTCCTCGCTTTCACATATTGACCGGTGTCGATTGGTAGGCCCGGCAGGATTCGAACCTGCGACATAACCGTTATGAGCGGCTCGTTCTAACCACTGAACTACGGGCCCACGCGACCGATCGCCGGAGCCCGTTCTTCTACAACACTTATTCGGCCGGCGGCACGAACATATAGCCGATGCCGCGTACGGTACGAATGACGGTAGGCTTCTCCGGCTGCGGCTCGATCTTGCGGCGGATGCGGGTGATCCGGAGATCGATCGCCCGGTCGAACGGGTCACGGGCGCGGTGGCTGGTGGTCTCGAGCAGCCAGTCCCGGGAGAGCGGCCGGTTGGGGTTCTCGGCGAAGATCTTCAGGATGTCGAATTCGCCGGCGGTGACGGCGACGTCCTGGCCGGTATCGTCCTGCAGGGCACGCTTGGCGAGGTCGAGCGTGTAACAGCCCATGCGCACGCGCTCCAGTCGGGAGGGGGTGGCCTTGTGCGTTGAACGACGCAGCACGCTCTTGCAGCGAGCCAGCAGTTCGCGCGGCTCGTAAGGCTTGGCGACATAGTCGTCGGCACCGCTCTCGAGGCCCAGCACTTTGTCGACCGAATCGCCGGCTGCGGTCAGCATGATGATGCCGACGCGGGTACTCGATTCACGCAGCCAGCGGGCGAGCGCGAAGCCGTCATCCTGGCCGGGAAGCTGCACGTCGAGCAGCACGAGGTCTGGCATGGAACGGGAGATCTGGCGGCGCATCTGCACACCGTTCTCGACCGCAGTCACCTTGAGATCGTGGTTGGCCAAATAGGTCTCGGCCGCCTTGCGCTGAAATGCGTCGTCTTCGACTAGCAAAACCGAAGGCTGCTGCATGACTCTCGGATCCAAAATGAATGCGTCTATATTTGCTAAATTACCAATGTTTTGCAAATATTTATACTCCTTTCTTGATATTTTTGATACGGTAATGAGCTCGTCCGGCCTCACTTCAACCCATGTTGTCCCTGCCTTTTGCCCGATTGCCGAGCGCCCATGACGTTGGCCGCTGAGCCAACAGTTGCCGAGCCAGCCGCGATCGATGCCGGCAGTTCGGCGGGCCAGGATGCCTTCGTCCGTGCCGAACTGATCCGCCGCCTGTTCGACGGCTCCAAACAGTCCCGCTATTTTTCCTTCGTGCTATGGCCGGTGATCGCCGCGATCTACTGGCGGCAGATCAACCTCCTGGAACTGGTGCCGCCTTTCGTGGCGCACGTGGCAGTCACGATCGGGTTCGATGTGCTGCGGCGCAGCTTCGCCCGCGTCGATCCCTCGGATGAGGAGGTGGTCCGCTGGGGCTGGTGGTTCGCCGGCCTCTCGTTCCTGGCCGGGGCCTGCTGGGGCGTAGCGGGTTTCATGCTCGCTTCCAAGGATTACGAACTGCAGCGCATGCTGCTCGGCCTGGTGCTGCTCGCCGCCATCACCACGGCCGTACCGATCCGCTCGGCCCATCCGCCGACCTTCTACACTTTCGCGGTCGCTACGACGGCCCCGTTGCTCTTTGTCCTGCTGACCAGTGCCGATCCCTTCTATCAACTGGTCGGCATCGCAGGCGGCGCCTATGTCGGCCATCTCATGGCGTATGTTCGCGACGTCCATCGTTGGCAGTACGACAATATCGCGCTCGCCTATCAGAAGGAGGAGCTCGCCCAGCGCCTGCAGGTTGCCTACGACGAGGAGCGCGTTACGCGCGATACCGCGATCGAGGCGCAGCGTGAGGCGGAGAACGCCAACCAGGCCAAGTCGACCTTTCTAGCCACGATGAGCCATGAGATCCGGACACCGATGAACGGTGTGCTGGGCATGATCGACGTACTGGAGCGCACGCCGCTCACCGCCGAGCAGCGTGATGCGCTCGGAACCGTGCGCTACTCGGCCTCGGCGCTGCTCAAGATCATCGATGACATCCTGGATTTCTCGAAGATCGAGGCGGGCCGCCTCGACCTCGAACGCATTGAGGTCTCGACCGTCGAGTTGATCGAAGGCGCGGCAGAGATACTCGCGCCGCAGGCCGCGGCCAAAGGCGTGAAGCTCGTGGCCTATGTCGCCGCGGACGCGCCCGAAAGGATCATGGGCGACCCGCTCAGGCTGCAGCAGATCCTGTTCAACCTGCTCGGCAACGCGCTCAAGTTCACCGAGCAGGGCTCGGTGAGGGTCACTTTCGAACGTGCGAGCGAGGGCCAGCTGTGCATCCGCATTGCCGATACGGGCATCGGGTTGACCGAGGAACAGCGCGAGAAGCTCTTTCAGCCCTTCGTGCAAGCCGACAATTCGACCACGCGTCGCTTCGGCGGCACGGGACTTGGCCTCTCGATCGTGCGCCGGCTGGCTGAGGCGATGCATGGCGGCGTCACCATCGAGAGCACGCTCGGCGTCGGCTCCATCTTCACCGCCACTGTCCAGCTCGAGGAAGTGCCTCATGCGCCGCAGCTGCGGCCGCTCGAAGGCCTATCGCTGACCCTTGGCCTGCCTGACGTCGAGGAAGCCAGGGCCATTGCACGCTATCTCGGCGATGCGGGCGCATCCGTTTTGCTGGCACGGCCTGGTCTGTTCCTGGGCATCCGCCTGCACGATCGACATGGACCGGAACGGCAGGTGACCTTGCTCGACGGGCCCGCATTGGGGGCCTCGCCGTTGCTCGGCCTCGCAAGGCCCTGGCGGCGCGATACATTGGTTCGTGCCGTGGCGCGCGCGGCGGGCCGAGCAGCGCGTACCATCGCGCCGATAAAGGCCGGTCCGGAAAAGGTTGGTGGTCGCGTACTCGTGGTCGACGATAATTCGGTAAATCGAAAGATCCTGGCACGTCAGCTCGAGCTTGCCGGTGCCTCGACCGATTCCGCCGCTGATGGCGAGGAAGCTCTCGAGCTCTGGCGCAAGGGCCGTTACGATCTCGTGCTCGCCGACTTACAGATGCCGACCATGGACGGCTTCGAACTCGCACGACGCATCCGACAGAGCGAGCGCGCCGAGCGTCGGCAGCGCATCCCCATCCTCGCCGTGACGGCGAGTGCACTTGAGGACACAGAACAGAAGACACGGGCCGTCGGCATGGACGGCCTCATCACCAAGCCGATCGGCATCGAGCAGTTGCACGCGACACTCGACGTGTGGTTGGGCGATGCCCGGGAGAAGGCGACATGAACAAGGCCTACGATCGTGACAAGCTCGTCGAACTGTTTGGCGATGACCTGGAGACACTGGCCGAGGTCGAGCGCGAGTTCCTCGACACCGCGCGCGATGCGGCCAACGAGATCGACGCGACCGACGACCTTCCGACCATTGCGCGCGCCGCGCACCGCCTGAAAGGCGCCTCCGGCATGATTGGCGCCGAGGCATTGCGCGGCATTGCCGAGGCGGTCGAGCGTGCGGCCAAGGCCTCCGATCTGACGGGCGTGCGCAACATGCACGACGTCTTCCACGTCGAAGTGCGGCGCGTCGCCGACCAGGTCGGGCTCGCTGCCGAAGGCGACTAGCTCTTCGGCCGCAGAAGGATCGTCGCCGAGTAGGAAAGCAGCGGCTTCCCGTTCTGCTCGAGCAGGCCACGCATGAAGGCGAGGGTCCTGCCGTGCCGCGGGACCTCGACGCGGGTGACCAGCGGCGAGTGCGGATCGCCGGCGGACAGGAATTCCGCGGCGAAGGCCACGGTCGAGGGCGCCATACCGGTCACCATGCCGGCCGCGCGTGTCACCGCCGAATCGGCGAAGCTCATCATGTAACCACCGTGCAGCACGCCGCCCGAGTTGCACATATGGGGCAGGGTGGGCTGCACGAGCGTCGCGCCATCGACTTCCTTGCGCGCATAGGAGGGGCCGATATGGCGTGAATAGACACTGGCGTTCACCATCGGCTCGAAGCCTGCCGGTACGATCTGCGGCGCCGTGTTGACCGGTGGCCTGGCCTCGGCCTTGCGCGCCATCGCCTTTTCGCGTGGGACATGGCGGCAGACGCCGGACCAGAGTGCGACCGTCTTGCCCTGTTGCGTGAGACTGCCGCGCGCGAAGGCGAGACGGCCGGTGACTTGCAGCGGCTCGCCACTCGCCTCGAGCGGCACACCGACCTTGCCTGACGACAGGAACTCGACGGCAATGCTCACCGTCATGGCGAAGGAACTGTTGGTCCCGCCGTCGGCCGCGCGGCCCGCAACCAGGCAGAGCGCATAGTCGGCGAAGGTGAGGATCGCACCACCATGCACGCCACCGGCATAGTTGCCGTGCCGATTTGCCGTCGGCAGCACGCAGTGCACGCTGCCCGCTTTCAGCGGATCGCCCAAGATCCGGTAATAGAGGGGGCCGATGTGATCCTCGAAGGGATCGGATGGCACGAACACCGAGTAAGCGGCGAGATCGATGGAGTCGGGCATGTTCGTGATCTAATAAAAGAAATCACCGCAACGAAGAAGCGCCACGGAGCGAAACGTGCACAAGATCGATATCATCCGGGACCGCCGTCCCAGCGGCGTCGTGGCGCGCGTCGTGTTCGACAATGCGCGTCGGCTGAATGTGCTCAATCCGCCGGCGCTGCAGGACCTCACCGATACGTTCCTGGCGCTCGCCAGGGAGAAAGGCTTGCGCGTCGTCGTCTTCTCCGGTGCCGGCGGCCGTGCATTCATTGGCGGCGCCGACATCAATCACATGGCGGGCATGAAGCAGAGCGAGGATGGCCGCGCCTTCATCACCCTGATCCATAGACTCTGCCAGTCGATCCGCGACTGTCCGGTGCCGGTGATCTGCCGCCTGGAAGGCTACACGTTGGGCGCCGGCCTCGAAGTGGCCGCCGCCTGCGATATGCGCGTCGCCGCCGACAATGCCTTCTTCGGCATGCCCGAGGTGAAGGTGGGCGTGCCGTCGGTCGTGGAGGCGGCGCTGCTGCCGCGCCTGATCGGCTGGGGCCGCACGTCCCGTATGCTGCTGACCGCGGAGAATATCGATGCCGCCAAGGCCGAGGCCTGGGGTTTGATCGAGGAGGTCGTACCGCTGGCCGGACTTGACGCGGCGGTCGATAGGCTGGTGGACGCCATCGTCGATGGCACGCCCGGCGCGGTCCGTGCGCAAAAGCGTCTCCTGCGGCGCTGGGAGCGACTCTCGATCGACGAGGCTATTCAGGCCGGAATCGACTCCTTCGCCCAGTCGGTGGCGGAGGGTGAGCACATCGGCCCGATGACTGATTTTGCTAATCGAAAGAAAAAATCTTAGGAGCCAAAAAATATCGAACGATTGACATAGTCTATCGAACGATATAGTCACCCCGCCCGAACTGGCTACTGGCGGGAGATATGCACGACGGCGTCCTAAAGCAACGTCCCGGAAGCTACACGCGGGGAGAGGATACCCGCCGGCGCATCCTGGACGCCGCTCTCGAAATCTTCGCTGCTGAGGGCTACGAGGGCGCAAGTACGCGCGTGCTGGCCGAACGGGCCGGCGTGAACCTGCCGGCCATCCAGTACTATTTCGGCAACAAGGAAGGCCTCTACCGGGCGGTCATCGAGAGCATCATCCGGCACAAAGAGGCGCACATGGCGCCGCACACCGCCAAGGTGAAGGCGGCCCTGGCCGATCCCGCGACGCCGCACGAGGCCCTGCTCGATCTTCTCTGTGAGATTTTTGAATCCTTTGTCGACCTCGTTTCGGACGGCCAGCAGGTCGAGAGCCGGCGCCTCCTCTATGCACGGGCCGAGATCGAACAGACTCCCGGGCTGGAAATGCTGCACGAAAGCGGCATCCGCGAGATCTTCGAGCCTTGCCTTGCGCTGGTCGGCCGCCTGCTCGGCAAGCCCGTCGATGACCCGGAGATCGTGGTGCACACCCTCGCGCTCTTTGGCCAAGTCACGATCTTCTGCAACAAGCCCGTGCGACGTGTCCTGAAGATGCCGGAGTTCACCGAGGAACGCGCCACTTCGATCCGCGCCATCATCCGTTCCCACACGCAGGCCGTCATTCGCGACATCGCGAGGAGTGGTAAATGAGTGGTTCGCGTTTTCGTCTCAGCGCGCTGGCCTGTGTCGCGGTCCTGTCGGCCGCGGGCTGCACGGTTGGGCCGGACTTCAAGAAACCGGATAAACCCACGCAGCAAGGCTACACGCCCGAGCCGCTGGCGCCGCAGACCGCATCGGCGCCCGGACACGCGGGCGAGGCGCAATCCTTTGCGCCTGGTGCGGACATTCCCGGCCAGTGGTGGGATCTCTACCAGTCGGCCGAGTTGAATGGGCTGATCGCGCAGGCACTCAAGGCCAATCCCGATCTCGACGCGGCCCAGGCCACGCTGCGGCAGGCCAACGAGCTGTTCTACGCCCAGCAGGGCACGCTGTTCCCGACGATCAGCGGCAATGCGTCGGCAACCCAGCAGAAGGCCAACGCCGTTCAATTTGGCCAGTCGAACGCGCCATTGTTCTACGGCCTGACGAGCGCCTCGCTGAATATCTCCTACGCACCCGACATCTGGGGCGGCACGCGACGCTCCGTCGAATCGCAGAAGGCGCAAGTCGACTACCAGCGCTTTCAGCTCGAGGCGACCTACCTCACCCTCACCTCCAACGTCGTGGTGGCAGCGATCAACCTTGCCGCGTTGCGTGGCCAGATCGTCGCGACGGAAACGATCATCAAGATCGAGAACGATGCGCTGCGGGTCGTGCAGAGCCAGTTCGACCTGGGCGGCGCCTCGCGCGCCGACGTCCTGCAGCAGCAGGCGCAGCTCGCTGCCACTCAGGTCCTGCTTCCGCCGCTGCAGAAGCAGCTCGCCCAGCAACGCAACCAGCTCATGACATTCCTCGGCAAGACGCCCGAGGACGATGCGGGGCAGGGGCTGCAGCTCACGAACCTGCAGCTTCCTGGCGAACTGCCGCTTAGCCTGCCCTCGCAACTTGTCGAGCAGCGGCCCGACGTACAGGCGGCTGAAGCGACTCTGCACAGCGCCAGCGCCGAGATCGGTGTCGCGATCTCGAACCAGCTCCCGCAGTTCAACATCACCGGCCTTTGGGGCGCGGCGTCGGGTGGCTTCGGTACGTTATTCGCCGCCAGTTCGGGCGTCTGGAGCCTTGGCGCCAGCGTAGCCCAGACGCTGTTCGACGGCGGCCAGCTCGAGCACAAGAAGCTCGCAGCCGTCGCAGCCTACGATGCCTCGGCCGCCAAGTATCGCAGCACCGTGCTGCTTGCCTTCCAGGACGTGGCCAACGCACTGCGCGCGCTGCAGGCCGACGCGGATCTGCTGAAAGCTGCCACGACCGCAGAGTCGACCGCACAGCAAAGCCTCAATCTGACCCAGCAGCAGTTCCAGGTCGGCGCGGTCAACTATGTCCAGTTGCTCAACGCCCAGCAGACCTACCAGAACGCGCTCCTCAGTCGCGTGAGGGCTCAGGCGAATCGCTTCAGCGATACGGCCGCGTTGTTCCAGGCACTGGGCGGCGGTTGGTGGAACCGGACCGACGTTGCGCCAGAATCCAACGGCAAGCCGAACGTTCGCTTCAACCTGCCGCCTTTCGATCAAGTTCACCTGCCGCGCGCGGGCCATTAAGGACGTCTCCCATGATTAAGCGTATGGTCATCATGCTGGTCCTCGTCGCCGTGGTTTTGGGCGGCGTGTTCGGCTTCAAGGACTTCGTGAACGGCAAGATCAAGGAGTTCATGACCGGGCCGGCGGGTCCCGGGCATCAGGCGCAGACCGTGTCGACGGTGAAGGCCGGCAAGAGCGAGTGGCTGCAGCAGATCCAGGTCGTCGGCAGCCTGCGTGCGGTGCGTGGCGCCGATCTGGCGCTCGAGCTTCCCGGCGTGGTCGACCGGCTCTACTTCCAGTCCGGCGACGACGTGGAAGAGGGCAAGGAGCTGATGCATCTGCACGATGAGGACGATGTCGCCAAGCTGCAGTCGCTCGAGGCGCTCGCCGATCTCTCGCAGGTCAACTACGACCGCGACCTCAAGCAGTTCAAAGCCCAAGCCGTGAGTCAGGCGGTGGTCGATACCGACGCCGCCAACCTCAAGAACAACCGCGCCCAGGTCGAGCAGCAGCGCGCGATCGTCAACAAGAAGAAGCTGAAGGCGCCGTTCTCCGGCCGCCTCGGTTTGCGCCAGGTCGATCTCGGCCAGTATCTCGCAGCCGGCACGGTCGTCGTGACCCTGCAGGCGCTGACGCCGATCTACGCCGACTTCTTCCTGCCGCAGCAGCAGATCGCGAAGATCCATCTCGACGAGGAAGTATCGGCGACGGTCGACGCCTTTCCGGGACAGACCTTCAAGGGCAAGATCACGGCGATCAACCCCAAGGTCGAGTCCGGCAGCCGCAACGTCCAGGTGCGCGCCACCCTCGACAATCCCGATCGCAAGCTCCTGCCCGGCATGTTCGCGACGATCACCGTGACCACCGGCGCGCCACAGCAGCTGATCACGCTGCCGCAGACGGCGATCAGCTACAATGCATATGGCGACCTCGTTTACATCGTCGATGACAAGAAGGGACCCGACGGCAAGCCTCAGCTCACCGCCCGCCAGACCTTCGTCACCGTCGGCGCCACGCGCGGCGACCAGGTGTCAATCCTCAAGGGCATCGACGAGGGCACGACGGTCGTCACCGGCGGTCAGATGAAGCTGCGCAACGGCGTTCCCGTCGCGATCAACAATTCGATCCAGCCGAAGAATGACGCCAATCCCAAGCCGGTCGATCAGTAAGCGGAGAGTGCGATGAATTTCACCGACATCTTCGTCCGTCGCCCGGTCCTCGCGACGGTGGTGAGCCTGCTGATCCTGGTGCTCGGATTGCGCGCCATCAGCGCGCTGCCGATCCTGCAGTATCCGCGTACCGAGAATGCCATCGTCACGGTGACGACGACCTATTACGGCGCCGATCCGGATGTCATTGCGGGCTTCATCACCACGCCGCTCGAGCAGGCGATCGCACAGGCCAACGGCATCGACTACATGACGTCGACCAGTATCAGCAGCGTCAGCACGATCACGGTCAACCTTCGCCTCAACTACGATTCCAACAAGGCGATGACCGAGATCAACGCCAAGGTGAACTCGGTGCTGAACCGCCTGCCGATCGGCACGCAGCAGCCGGTGCTGACGGTCAAGGTCGGCCAGACGATCGATGCCATGTACATCGGCTTCTCGTCGGACAAGCTCGCGCCCAACCAGATCACCGACTACATGACCCGCGTCGTGCAGCCCAAGCTGCAGGCGGTTGAGGGCGTGCAGACCGCCGAGATGATCGGCGCCAAGAACTTTGCCCTGCGCGCCTGGCTCGATCCCGTGAAGCTCGCCGCCTACGGTCTGACGGCAGCAGACGTCGCCACCCAGCTCGGCAACAACAACTACATTTCAGGTCTCGGCACGACCAAGGGCCAGATGGTGCAGGTCACTCTTACCGCGTCGACGGCCCTGCACACGCTGGACGAGTTCAAGAACCTCGTTCTGAAGCAGGATGGCGGTGCCATCGTGCGGTTGAGCGACGTGGCCAAGGTGACGCTCGGCTCCGACGACTATGAGAGCCAGGTCGGCTTCGACGGCCAGCAGGCCGTCTATATCGGCATCCAGGTGGCGCCGGCGGCCAATCTGCTCGACGTGATCAAGGGCGTACGCGCCGTGTTCCCGGACATCGTGGCCCAATTACCGCAAGGTCTGAACGGGCAGATCGTCTACGATTCGACGGCCTTCGTGAACAGCTCGATCAATGAGGTGATCCACACCCTGTTCGAAGCGCTGCTTATCGTTACGGCCGTGGTGTTCGTGTTCCTGGGCTCGCTGCGTTCGGTGCTGATCCCGACGGTGGCGATCCCGCTGTCGCTGATCGGCACCTTCACGATGATGGCGGCGTTCGGCTTCTCCATCAATCTGCTCACCCTGCTCGCGCTGGTCCTGGCGATCGGCCTGGTGGTGGACGACGCCATCATCGTGGTCGAGAACGTGAACCGCCATCTCGAGGAAGGCATGGAGCCGATCCCGGCCGCCATCACGGCGGCGCGCGAACTCGGCGGGCCGATCATCGCCATGACGGTTGTGCTCGTGGCGGTCTACGTGCCGATCGGCTTCCAGAAAGGCCTGACCGGTGCGCTGTTCACCGAGTTCGCCTTCACGCTGGTGGGCGCGGTCACGATTTCGGCGATCGTGGCGCTCACCCTCTCGCCCATGATGTGCTCGCGGCTCCTGAAGCCGCACGGCCAGGGTGTCATGCGCTGGGAGGCCAGGTACATGGCCTTCGTCGACCGCACCTTCGACCGCCTGCGGGCGGGCTATGTGCGCCGCCTCAGCGGAACGCTGAACTTCCTGCCGGTCACGGCGACGTTCTCGGCTATCGTGCTGGTCAGTATCTATTTCCTCTATACGACGACCAAGGCCGAGCTCGCGCCGCAGGAAGACCAGGGCGTCATCATCACGCTCGCGACATCGTCGCCAACCTCGACGATCGATCAGCGTCTCATGTATTCGAAGGAAGTCTTCGATATCTTCTCCAAGCATCCCGAGACCGACCACGTCTTCCAGCTCGACGTGCCCGGCCAGTCGATCGCCGGCATGGTGCTGAAACCCTGGGATGAGCGTTCGCTGAGCTCCAACCAGCTCATGCCGATCATTCAGCAGGAGGTGAGCAAGGTGGCCGGAGCGCAAATCGTGGCCTTTCAGCCGCCGCCTCTTCCGGGCTCGGTCGGCCTGCCGGTGCAGTTCGTCATCACGACGACGGGTGATTTCGGTCCGTTGAACGATGTCGCGCAGACCTTCCTTCAGGAGGCGATGGCGAGCGGCCTGTTCATGTTCCTGAACACCGACCTCAAGATCGATCAGCCGCAATCGACGGTGGTAATCGACCGCGATCTGGCATCCCAGCTCGGTCTCAAGATGAGCGACGTCGGCAACGCGCTCGCCTGGATGCTGGGCGGCGGTTACGTGAACTATTTCGCCCTGGATGGCCGATCCTACAAGGTGATGCCGCAGGTCCAGCAGCGTTCGCGGCTCAATCCCGACCAGCTCCTGAACTACTACATACGGGCGGCCGACGGCACCTCGGTGCCGGTCTCGACCGTGGCCAAGATCGTCACCAAGACGATTCCGGAGTCGCTGAACCATTTCCAGCAGCTCAATAGCGCTACCATCCAGGGCGTGGCCTTCCCGGGCGTCGCCCAGGCCGACGCCATCGCCTACCTGAGGGACCTTGCCGCGCGGACGCTGCCGGCCGGCTACACCGTTGACTATGGCGGCCTGTCGCGTCAGTACATCCAGGAGTCCGGCGGCTTCGCCACGACGTTCGGGTTCGCGCTGATCATCATCTTCCTGTCACTGGCGGCGCTCTTCGAGAGCTTCCGCGACCCGCTGATCATCCTGTTCTCCGTGCCGATGTCGATCGCGGGGGCCCTGATCTTCCTCACAGTGCTGAGCACGATGAACGTGCTGGGCGCCACGGTGAACATCTACACCCAGGTCGGCCTGGTGACCCTGATGGGGCTGATCAGCAAGCACGGCATCCTGATCGTCGAGGTGGCCAACGAGCAGCAGCGGCATGGCAAGTCCAAGCGCGATGCGGTGATCGAGGCCGCCTCTATCCGTCTCCGTCCCATCCTGATGACGACGGCGGCGATGGTGCTGGGCGTCGTGCCCTTGATCATCGCCACCGGTGCGGGCGCGCTGTCGCGCTTCAGCATGGGCCTGGTGATCGCCTCGGGCATCTCGATCGGCACGCTGTTCACGCTGTTCGTCGTGCCGGCCGTATATGTGCTGCTGGCGGGCGACCATTCGGCCGCCCACGAGGCCCGCGAGGCGGGGCTGGAGCCGGGGACCAATCCCGGGAACTAGGATCGCTGGTTGGTCGAGGATGCTATCCTGTTGGCATGAGCATCCCGGCCAAGCCCGATTCCGAGAAGGATGAGCGAGAGCAGCGCCTGGCTGCCGCCTTGAGGGAGAATCTCAGGCGGCGCAAGGCGCAGGCGCGCGAGCAGGCGCAGGCCAAGGAACCGAACAAGACAGACAAGAAGTCCGGCTGATCAGGTCCGGTAGATCTCCGCCATGGCGATCGATGCCGCCACCGCGGCATTCAGGCTTTCGACACCCGTCCGCCCGCCCGGTATCCGCACCAGGAAATCGCAGGCTTCGCGCGTCAGGCGGCGCAGCCCTTCGCCCTCCGCGCCGATGACGATCGCGGCATGCTCGCCGAAGTCGGTTTGCGCGAGGGTCTTCTCGCCGCGCTCGTCGAGCCCGAAGACCCAGAACTTCATGGCCTTCAGCTCTTCGATGCAGCGCGCGAGATTCGTGACCTTGAAGATGTTCACGAACTCCGCACCGCCCACCGCCGTCCGGATCACGGTGGGTGTCACGTCCACGGACCGGTTTTTCAACAGGATAACGGCCTCGACGCCGAAGAAGGCCGCGCCTCGCAGGATCGTCGCGAGGTTCTGCGGATCCGATACCTGGTCGAGGATGATAACGGTCCTGGCCGAGGCCAGGAGGTCGAGATCCTTCTCCGACAGGACCGGCCGGTCCTTGGCGAACAGGCAGACGCCCTGCGCCTTCTCGTCCTCGGAGAACTTCCCGATGCGCTGGAATTCGGGCCAGCTCACGAATTCGGGCTTTATGCCAGCCTTTTGTGCGAGCCCGATAATGTCTTCGAAGTACGCTTCCTTGCCGGCCAGCACCAGGCGCTGAACTGCTTCCGGACGTGCCAGCAGGACCGCACGCACCGGATGCTTGCCGAAGATCTTCTCCATGGCCTTAGGTTTACGACAGTTCCTCCGGGCGTGACACCAGCCTTCTACGCGGGTCGAAAAACGCAGGTTTTGCCGCCGAAACCGGCAATCTGCGGCAGGCCGCGGTCCGATGGTGTATCCTGCCGTTCATGAAAGCCTCCTCGAGGAGAGGGCGGACAAGGCGGCCAAAGCCCGCTAGAAGCCCCTCCCAATGACTATTCTGTCCGATCGCTGGATCCGCCGCATGGCCGAGGAAAAGGGCATGATCGAGCCCTTCGTCGCGAACCAGAAACGCGAAGGCATGATCTCCTACGGCCTGTCGTCCTATGGCTACGACGCGCGCGTGGGTCGCGAGTTCAAGATCTTCACCAATGTCGATTCGGCAGTGGTGGACCCGAAGAACTTCGATGAGAACAGCTTCGTCGACCGTACCACCGACGTTTGCATCATCCCGCCCAACTCCTTCGCGCTCGCCCGTACGGTCGAGTATTTCCGCGTTCCGCGCGATGTGCTGGTCATCTGCGTCGGCAAGTCCACCTATGCCCGCTGCGGCATCATCGTGAACGTGACGCCACTGGAGCCCGAATGGGAAGGGCACGTCACGCTCGAATTCTCCAACACCACGCCCTTGCCCGCGAAGATCTACGCCAACGAGGGCGCCTGCCAGTTCCTGTTCCTCCAGGGCAACGAACCCTGCGAGATTTCCTACCGCGACAAGGCCGGAAAGTACCAAGGCCAGCGCGGTGTCACCCTTCCAAAGATCTAGGGAGTCCCCCGCTCATGGATCGCATCCGAATCAGAGGTGGCCGCCAGCTCAAGGGCGAGATCACCGTGTCCGGCTCCAAGAATGCCTGCCTGCCGTTGATGGTGGCGGCGATGCTGACCGACAAGCCGTTGACGCTGAAGAACGTGCCGCGGCTCGCCGACATCTCCACGATGATCGCGCTCCTGCAGCAGCACGGCGTGGAAATCCAGGCGGCGCCTGGCGAGAACGGCCACAGCCATGGCACGACGCTCACCCTCCGCGCCGGCAAGGTTGCCTCGACGACTGCGCCCTACGACATCGTGCGCAAGATGCGCGCCTCGGTGCTGGTGCTGGGGCCGCTGGTGGCGCGCGAAGGTGAGGCGAAGGTGTCGCTGCCCGGCGGCTGCGCCATCGGGGCGCGGCCGGTCGACCTGCACATCGCGGGCCTCAAGGCGATGGGAGCGGAGATCGATATCGACGGCGGCTACATGGTCGCCCGTGCGCCCAAGGGCCTGAAGGGCGCGCGCTATACTTTCCCCAAGGTATCGGTCGGCGCGACGGAGAACCTGATGATGGCGGCGGCGCTGGCCAAGGGCACGACCGTCCTCGACAACGCCGCGCGCGAGCCGGAGATCACCGATCTGGCCGAATGCCTGACGAAGATGGGTGTACCGATCGCCGGTATCGGCACGGAGACGCTGACCATCGAGGGCGTCGAGCAGCTCAAGGCCGCCACGCACGCCGTCGTCCCCGACCGGATCGAGACCGGCACCTACGCGATGGCCATTGCCATGACTGCGGGCGATGTCGAGCTGGTGCACGGGCGGCTAGACCTGATGGAAGCCGCGGCGCAGAGCCTTCGGGCGGCAGGCGTGGTGCTGGAAAAGACCAATCGTGGCTTCCGCGTCAGCCGCGCCAACGGCTTGCATGGGGTCGACGTCATGACCGAGCCTTATCCCGGCTTCCCGACCGACCTGCAGGCCCAGATGATGGCGCTGATGACCCGGGCCGAAGGAGCCTCGATGATCACCGAGACGATCTTCGAGAGCCGCTTCATGCATGTCCCCGAGCTCGCGCGGATGGGGGCCAACGTCACGATCCACCACGAATCGGCTCTGGTGCGTGGGGTCCCGAAGCTGCGGGGCGCCGAGGTGATGGCGACCGACCTGCGCGCCTCGGTGTCGCTGGCCATCGCCGGCCTGGCGGCGGAAGGCGACACGACCTTGCACCGCGTTTACCACCTCGATCGCGGTTACGAGCGGCTCGAGGAGAAGCTGGCCGCGTGTGGCGCCGACATCGAGCGGATCAAGGGCTAGGTTTCGGACGTGGACGACAAGCTCAGACTTTCAGCGCTGGACGCCGACGATCTCGAGGTCATTTCGGCTGCGGTACAGGACTCTCTGGTCGCGGTACGGGACTGCGCCTATTTCGCCGGCGAGAAGCGCTTCGTCCTGCTGCTCAACCGGTTCCGCTGGGAGGCCGATCCGGGCATCGAGACCCGCTATTGGAGGACCCATTCGGCCCTTGTTTTCAACGATGTGACAGCTGTCCATCATCACAGGATTCCGTTGGAAATGCCCGACCGGGTGCTGGAATTGCTGACCGTCGCCCAGGAAAATGATCGTTCAGTCGGCCTGCGCTTCGCCGCCGACCGCACCATACGGCTGGAAATCGGCCGTCTCGCATGCCATTTGGGAGACGTCGGGGAGCCTTGGCCGACCCCGTGGAAGCCCGCCCATCCAGTGGAATAGCGCCAGTGGAATAGCCTTGGGGCGGGCATTCGCGTTACTGGAGCTATGGTTGTGTTGCGGCAAGATAACGAGAAGCTGATTCTGGCTGTTCCCAAGGGACGCATCCTCAAGGAGGCGGCACCCTTGCTGGCCGGCGCCGACATCGTACCGGAGGAGGCATTCGCCAATCCCGACGCGCGGCAATTGCGCTTTTCGACCAACCATCCCGACCTCGACATCATCCGCGTGCGCTCTTTCGATGTGGCGACGTTCGTGGCCTTCGGTGCGGCTCACCTCGGTATCGCGGGGTACGACGTGCTGATGGAGTTCGATTATCCGGAGATCTATGCGCCCGTGGACCTTGGCATCGGCAAGTGCCGGCTGGCCGTCGCCGAGCCTGTCGAGATGGCGGGCAACGACGATCCCCGGCGTTGGAGTCACGTGCGCATCGCCACCAAGTATCCCGAGGTGACGCGCCGCCATTTCGCCGCGCGCGGCGTCCAGGCCGAGTGCGTCAAGCTCTCGGGCGCCATGGAATTGGCCCCCTCGCTCGGTTTGAGCCACCGTATCGTCGATCTCGTCGATTCCGGCCGCACGCTTCGCGAAAACGGCCTGGTCGAGGTCGAGCATGTCGCGGACATCACCTCGCGCTTCATCGTCAATCGCGCCGCGCTCAAGACGCGGCCCGAACGGATCGGCCACTGGGTCGAGCGCTTCCGCGAGGTCAGCCGTGCCGCCTGAGGGCCCGCTCAGGCTCGACGCGTCCAAGCCGGATTTCGACAGGGACTTCTCGGCCTTCCTGGCGCGTAACCGCGACACCGACGAGGACGTCGATCGTATCGTCGCCGAGATCATCGGCGAGGTGCGCAAGCGCGGTGACGCAGCCGTCGTCGATTACACGCGCAAGCTCGACAAGCTCGAGACGGATGCGGCGGGGCTTCGTGTTTCCGAACAGCAGCGCCAGGAGCTGGCGGCGAAAGTGCCGTACGAGCAGCGCGCGGCGCTGGAGTTCGCCGCCAAGCGCATCGAAGCCTTCCATCGCAAGCTGTTGCCGAGCGATGTCGATTTCACCGATGCCTTGGGCACGCGTCTCGGCGCCCGCTACCGTCCGCTCGATTCGGTTGGCGTTTATGTGCCGGGCGGGACGGCGGCCTATCCCTCGTCGGTGCTGATGAACATTGTGCCGGCCAAGGTGGCCGGCGTGCAGCGCGTGGTCATGGTCGTGCCGGCGCCCAATGGCGTGCTGAATCCGCTGGTCATGCTGGCGGCAGGGCTTGCCGGTGCCGACGAGATCTGGCGTATCGGCGGCGCGCAGGCCGTGGCGGCGCTGGCCTACGGCACGGAGTCGATCCAGCCGGTCGACAAGATCACCGGTCCGGGCAATGCCTTCGTCGCCGCTGCCAAGCGGCGCGTGTTCGGCCAGGTCGGCATCGACTTGATCGCGGGTCCTTCGGAGATCCTGGTCGTCGCCGACGGACAGAACGATCCCGCCTGGATCGCGGCCGACCTGCTGTCGCAAGCCGAGCACGATGCCTCGGCGCAGTCCGTGCTTGTGACGGACGACAAGGATTTCGCGCAGGCGGTCGAGAAGGCAATCGACGCCGAGCTGAAAGCTTTGCCGCGGGCCGAGATCGCCGCGGCAAGCTGGCGGACCAATGGCTGCATCATTCTTGTCCCCGAACTGACAGGAGCGGCACCGATCGTGGACCGCATCGCCGCCGAGCATGTCGAACTTGCGATGGAGCCCGCTGCCGTCGAGGCTCTCGCCGGCAAGATCCATCATGCTGGCGCAATCTTTCTCGGCCGGCATACGCCCGAGGCGATCGGCGACTATGTCGCCGGCACGAACCACGTGCTGCCGACCTCGCGTGCGGCACGCTTCTCGGGGGGGCTCGGCGTTGCCGACTTCCTGAAGCGCACCTCGATTGTCGGCTGTACGCCCGAGTCGCTGGCCGCTCTCGGTCCGGCGGCGGTGGCGCTCGCCGAAGCCGAAGGGCTCACCGCGCACGGCCGGTCCGTCCTGGTGCGGCTCAATCGCCGCTGAGCGGTCATGGTGACCGTTCCTCACAAGGCCAAAAGCATCGTCGACATCGCTCTCGACGAGCGGTCGGTGGCGCGGCGTACGCCCGAGGTCGAGCATGAACGCGCCGTCGCCCTGTTCGATCTCCTGGAGGAGAACCACTTCGTTCTGGTGAGCGGCGGCGCCGGTCCCTACAAGCTGCATATCGGCATCTTCGAGCAGCGGCTGGTGTTCGGAGTGCACGACCAGCACGATCGGAAGCTGCGGGACATCGTCCTGTCGCTCACGCCTTTCCGCAAGATCGTGAAGGACTACTTCCTGGTCTGCGAGAGCTACTACGCCGCCATCAAGAAGCTCAGCACCACCCAGATCGAGGCGCTCGATATGGGCCGCCGTGGTCTGCACAACGAGGGCTCCGAGCTGTTGCGCGAGCGGCTGGCCGGCAAGATCGAGATCGATCTCGATACGGCGCGACGGCTCTTCACCCTGATTTGCGCATTGCACATCAAGGCATGAGCGCCCTGCCGCCCAGCGTGCTGTTCGTCTGCAGCCAGAATTCCGTGCGTTCGCCGATGGCCGAGGCGATGGCCAAGAGGCTCTATGGCCAGTCCTCTTACATCGACTCCGCCGGCGTGCGGGCGATCGAGGTCGACGGCTTCGCCGCCGCCGTGCTCGACGAGATCGGAGTCGATGTACATCGCCATCACGCCAAGACCCTCGACGATATCGAGCCGAGTTCCTTCGACCTCATCGTGACGCTGTCACCCGAGGCGCATCACCGTGCACTGGAAGTCACGCGCAATGCCTCGACCGAAGTCGAATATTGGCCAATTCCCGATGCCACGGCCGTCGAAGGCTCGCGCGAGACACGGCTCGACGCCTATCGTCGCGTGCGCGACATGATGCTGGCGCGCCTCAAGGCCCGTTTCGGCACGCCCTCAGGCCCATCGATCTAGAGGCGAACCTCAACAGGTCTGGCGCATCCATTGATCAGAATGCCGGGTTGGAGGAGGCGGAAGTACCTTTCGAGCCTTTGCTGGAGACCCGGAGTCCAGGGCCATCGATCGTCAAAGGACGGTTTTTCGATCCGGCCGCAAGCGCGGGGGCCGCGGGAGACGCTGCCCGGTGGGGCAGATCGAGCGCGGCGGGACAGTATGGTCTGTCACACCATTAAATTTTGGTACATTTAGCGGTCACTTCCGGTAACCAGCCCCGCAAGGTCCGATCTAGCGGACGGTCACGAGGGAATCGTCGATGCCCGGGAGCAGCCCGCAGTCGATCACCAACCAGACGAGTCCGATAGGGATCAGCAACAGGAGAAGCGACCAGAAGCCTGTCTTGCCGCGGTCATGGCAGCGTTTGATGGTGATGGCGTACTGCACCCAGATCAGCGGCGCCGCGATCGCGAGAGCCACGCCTGATCCCATGAAGACACTGCCTGGGATCCAGGCCGCAAGCAGCCGGTCGACATAGACCGAATAGAGTCCGGCGAGCGCAAGGAGGGGGATCTGCACGGCCCAGAAGGGGCCTCGGCCGATCCGCCCGTCAAAGCCGAACAGCAGATGCGCCATTGTTAGGGACGTTGATTTGCGCCCGGCGGCACCGCAAGGCTCGGATCCTGGAGCGGCGACGGCGGAGCATACTGCCGACCGTCTGGCGCAGGGTTGGACCAGCCGGAGGTCGTGCTCGTGTCGTTCTGGCTGCCGAAGGCCGGGGTCTCACCGCCCGTTGTCTGGTTGTGGCCGAGATAGGTGAGGCCGTTGGAGCCGATGCCGAACCAGATCGTGTCAATAAACAGGGAGGCTGCGCCTTTGGCCTCTCCCAGGTTGCCCTCGAGCACGGTCACGTTGAAGGTGAGGTTCTCGCCATCAAGCATGGGTGAGCGAAGCACCACCACCGCGTCGCTGACGGTGCCGTCTTTGCTGAAGGCCGAGATAGTGGCGTTGGGCGGATCCTTGGCGAAGCTCTGGCCGCCATTCCACTGCTCGATCAGCTTGGGGGTCGCAACGTAGCCCGCGCGGCGAACGGGTCGGTTGGCGAACAGAATGGTGGAGGGTGCAATGCCGTGTAGCGTCAAGGTGTTGCCATTGAGCTCCGCGCTGCGGGCATTGACGACCATCAGGGCCTGCCCGCCCTTGCCTTTGCTTTTGACGGCGGCATCGACGGCGGCCGGTGGGGCGGCCGCGGGCGTTTGTGCCAGGGCCAGGCCCGGCGACAGGAACAGGACGGCCAGGAGGCCGAGGCGGCGGAGAGTGGTGCGGTGGATAAGGGTCATGCGACCCCTATTATATAGTCAGGTGGGGTGAGTTGACTAACCTCCGAACGCAGCCCATTTTCCGGCCCGTTTCGTCTGTTGTACCGCTCCAACCGGAGGCTGGATGGCCAAGGAAGATCTTATCGAATTCAACGGAGTCGTGTCCGAGTTGTTGCCCAACGCCATGTTCCGCGTGAAGCTCGACAACGATCATACGATCCTCGCCCACACTTCGGGCAAGATGCGCAAGAACCGTATTCGCGTGCTGGCAGGCGACCGCGTCACCGTCGAGATGACGCCCTATGACCTGACCAAGGGCCGCATTACCTTCCGCTTCAAGTAGGCTCCGCTGCCGCTGGAGCTGATCCTGGCCTCCGCTTCGCCGCGCCGCCTGGATCTCCTGCGGCAGGTTGGCCTTGAGCCAATTGCGATCGATCCCGCCGACCTGGACGAGACCCCGTTGCCCGGCGAGTTGCCGCGCGCCTATGCCCGGCGCATGGCTGATGCCAAACTCGAGGCGGTGGCGCCTCGTCACGCCGGCAAGACGGTGCTGGCCGCCGACAGCGTCGTCGCTGTCGGCCGGCGCATCTTGCCCAAGGCCGAGAGCGAGGCCGAGGCGCGTGCCTGTCTCGGGCTGTTGTCGGGGCGGCGGCACAAGGTTCTGGGGGCTATTGCCGTAGCGCTGCCTGACGGTAAGCCGCGGCAACGCTTGGTCGAGACGGCCGTGCGCTTCAAACGCCTGCAACCGGCAGAGATCGATGCCTATCTCGCAAGCGGCGAATGGCGAGGCAAGGCGGGCGGCTACGCCATCCAGGGGCGGGCCGCGCAGTTCGTGTCTTTCCTCTCCGGCTCCTACTCCAACGTGGTGGGGCTTCCGTTGTTCGAGACGGTGGCATTGCTGCGATGAGTGCCGTCGATCGCCTGATCTGCCACGTCCTGCCCAAGGCCTTCCTGATGGCGCTGGTGGCGGAGGGCCGCCTTGTCGAGCTGCGCATCGTGCGCCGCGACCGGCCGTCGCTCACCGATGGCATCTTCCTTGGCCGGCTCGAGCGGATGATGCCCGAACTCGACGCGGCGTTTGTCGATATCGGGACCGGCCGAGCGGGCTTCCTGCGCGCGGAGGATCGTGCCGGTATCGATGGCTGGCCGCCGCCTGGCGCGCCGGTTCTGGTGCAGGCACGCAGCGAAGGCGAGGGCGATAAGGGCCCGCGCCTCACCATGAACGTCGCCGTATCGGGCCGCTATCTCGTCTATCATCCGATGGGTACGGGCGTCGGCTTCTCGCGGCGCATCGAGGGCGAGTCCGAACGCGAGCGGCTGGCTGGTCATGTTCGTGCCTTGCTGGAAGGCGGCATCGTGCTGCGCACGGCTGCGGCCGGCGCGCCCGCCGAGTTGCTGCGTGCCGATGCGGCCGAAGTAACGGAACGTTGGGAGGCGTTGCGCCGCCATGCGCTGGGTATCGCGCCGCCGGCTGATCTTACCGC